>JAABUK010007992.1_pt1 | contig 15038 bp, 18 predicted proteins | sample 5559141 | NCBI WGS metagenome assembly JAABUK01 (sample SAMN10711869, study PRJNA513367) | rock metagenome | isolation source: Antarctica rocks | place: Antarctica: Victoria Land, Pudding Butte nord | collected 2016-01-03
GCGTTCGATGGTGTACTAGGCCTACCTGACCGTACCGCCAGTCAGGTTGAGCTGTCGTCGCACACGAACTGTTGTGCCAAGCAAGGACTGGTTTTGGATACAGACTTTTGACGACCACTGTACATCATTACATCTTACTGTTGGTAAACCCAACTGCCACAATAGGACCCCATACAGGGAGCTACACAGGACTGTACATACCTGACCCTAGGGGAAGACACATTTTCCACGACTGAGTCAGTGACTGAACAGAAGATTACTAACCTGTGTGAGCTGCCCCAGCAGCTGCTTGTGAATGGTCTGCAGCTTTTGTAGCGCTGCCCCTTCTGGTTCGCTCATCATCCTCTCAGCCAACTGCACCACTAATCAGATGGGTGGTCAAAAATCCTATACTGCCGACACTTGAGCATCAGAACAGTGTTTTGGCAAGCTACAGCAACATCAGTGATGTAGGCAACCCCTGACAAGTCAGCTCTCTAATCACGTTGTTGATCCATTTTTGCAGCAAGTTCTGATGTGACAGATGGCAGCAACACATAGGTAGCCAGATAAGCTGACAAAAAATTGGATCAACATGTGATGCAGATCATGGACAAAAAGATGGACTCAGCTGAGACTGAGTGGTGAAAGCATGTGTAGTTGACCGACAGACAGAATGGCGGCATGCAGCTGCAGCTAGATGTTACAAGACCACTTAGTCTAGGGCCCAGCATGCATGCACTTTTCACACATATGATACTTGGAAACAAAGGTCTAGGTAGAAAGCAGCAACCTGATGAAAGACAGCTGATAGGGCTTGATCAGAGCGCTCCCTGACATCCTTGTTGGCATGCTGAGTCTTCATATGGATCAGCCTGTTGATGATGTCTGTGGAATCATCTAGCAGATGCTCTTGAAACCTGTATGCCTGCAAAACAGCACACATGTCTTGTCACCTGACACAGTTTCTGCTTATAATCGCAGGAGTTTTTTTATTACAGCTGTTGACGCCTCCACATGGTCTGCTGATGAATGCCTGTGCAGAGCACAGTGCGCAATCTGTTCTTGTTTGGATTCTATGTTGTTCAATCTGCAGATGCATTCCCACGACAGCAGACAAATGCTGGGCTGGTATACATACTTGCTGTCATTTGAAACTTCCAGCTAGCATGGGGAGGTACAGACCTGGAAGGCTAGCATGCCCAGAGCTGCTCTGAGGCCGTGATAGCGCGACAGGTTCTGCACATTGTATATGCTCTTCTTTATGTGTTGATATGCCACCTCTTGAGCCTCAAAAGCCTCATCATCCTGCACAACACACACCCTTTCTTCAAGCAAGTCAAAATCCTGTGGCTAGTTGGCACAGCATGACTTTGACTGCACCAGTTTCTCCTGAGTGTCCACCTGTGTTGCTATCAGGCCTTGCTTGATTCTGACATTTGGTTGGTTGCTATGCATGCTAGGAGGCTGACTGCTAGATGCAGCTGCCGCTGACCAGAACTAATTTGTGAAATGCTGTATCAGACACTGGTACTACAACAAGGTGAAGCATAGGCTAGTTGGATTCAGCAAAGCAGGTGGAAGGTGCACCTTGCACTGGGGCAGGGCAGATGAGAGACCAGCTAGGGCTCCAGCCATGTAGCCCTGGTCTGGTTTGTTGGCCTTGGACTGTGTTTGCAAAACCAGTGTGCACTCGTTCAGCAGCCAAAGATGGTCAAAGCCAAAACTCTGAGTAAAGCCCTGCATGAGAAGCCATCGAGGCACTGCAGTTGAGGGATTATACAGCCTTGCATATAAACAGAAGTTGAGTGGGTGTGTGACACAAGATGAAAGAGCTGTTGTCATTGCAAGACTATGTTACCTGAGGCCTGGCTTCCAGAAGGTGTCCCAAGGTCTGCAGGATGTCTCCCTTGACAGTCCCTGTGATTGACTTGACTCGCTGATAGGCGTTTTGATATGCTTTTGCCAGCTCTATAGCTGTCTTCTCATTTGGTACTGGTAAATGCCATTCCAGTATGCAATGTAAGGGCAAGAAGGTAGCTGCTTTGGCTGGATTGGAGTCTTCACGCTTGAAGGCAAAAAGGCAGATGTGAATGACATTGTTGCAGTACTTTTGGGCTCTGTCTGGACCAAGCTCTGTTAGAAAGGTCTCCAAGTACTTGAAGATTGCTTCTCTGACTTTGCTACCACCCTTTCCTATGCATAGATGACAGACAGGGTTGGCTTGCTGCCTGCACTGGGATCTTAGTACCACAGGCAAATACACTGAGTAACTGAGACGCGAGCAGCACCTTGCTGTTCAAGGGACTTGGTCAGGAATTGCAGCAAACTGTCCTCAGTGATCAGCAGGACTGAGGCAACTAGCGCAAGATCCTCATGCGTCTGACAGTTGTTTTGGACGAGCTGCACTAGTCCTCCCCAGCTTTCCGCGGCTTCATCAGCACGGTGTCTTCCAGCGTCGTCCAACAGCAGGTCCAACGCGTTGCGAAGAGCGACACCGTTCATTTTTCGGCACGTTGGCTGCAATTCGTTACGTGCGTTCAACGGTGCAGCCACAGCAACCGCGGTATATGCCGCCTGTGCGGCATGTCCGGAGCGTGCTTGATCAGGCTGGTAAATATAGACACGCCAAGGTCAGCAAAGGTATTCACGGGCGTGCTGGCTAGTCAGAGAGCCTTTCAAAGCCTGCAGCTGAATGCTCGACACAGCCCAGGTCCAAACCACACAAGTGACGAGCGTTTCGTCGATATCCGGTCCGATCTGAGCGTTTCAACCGATGGCTGCGTATCTATCGTAGGAAGGGCAGCTTTGCTGACCTTCCTACAGCTGTACATCACAATCACACAACAAAAAGGGAGGCGACGCGCTCTCTTCCGTCTGCTGCTCATGCTGCGCCTGTTGCTCCTCTACTCTTCAGCTCTTCTTCTCCTGTGCAGTTTGACCATCTCGCTCGAATGCAAGCGCCGTGCAAGCCGTTCGCAAGGCAGCTCGCTCTGATCATCTTTAAGCATGTTGTGCGACATCGTCTGGGCCAAAATGCGTCTCTCAGGCCTTTACAATATTGAGGACGTACGGTAACAGAAAGCAGCTGTCAAAGATCAGACCTAACCAAACTACGAAAGCTGACGTCAGGCGCCTGTGCGATTGAGTCTCTGTATTGCGGCAACTTGACCGAATGACTGCATCAGTTCCGTAGACGCTGTGTTAAGTCGCCGGCCAGCGGCGATGCTCCCAAAAAGTCACAGCATCCAGGGATATCGCCCCTTTTCCATCCGCGTCCAAGCACGTCTCAAACGCTGATGATACTATCGACGTAAAGCATTACACGCCAGACCGAGACGCTTGCATTGCCCATAAAGTGAAATGACTAGTACACAAAGCGCTACACTAAGGCTACAACAGATTCTACTGTCATGGGACTACTGGCACCTTGTGACACGCTCCGACGCTGGTGAAGGGGCCATGCCAACAGAAAGGTTCAAGAAAGTTCCAGTCACCTTTGCAAGTGTCCAGGTGTGACATCCCAGCCTTGCCAGCTCTGTAAGCTTCGCAAGATGTCACCTGTGTCAGTCTACAGATGGCATGCAGGAGTATATAGCTGTGTTTGAGCCCTTAGTGCTAGAAGAGTGTGGTGCTCTGCTAGTCAGAGGAAATGAAGAGGCATTGAACATGCAAGCTCATCAGGCTGTGGTTGCCATAACCTCCCTGGTATGTCTTGTCCTCTTGATAAAGCCGATGTCGCTGTTTATTGCGTCAAGCTATGCTATGTTTATTGCAGATTGACATAGATTGATGCCTTTGCTGCAGCAAGATGAATTTCTGGTATCAAGGATTGCAATGGATGAGGGGGTGGCGCGTGACTACTCTGACAATGATTTTATATTGCTGTCAAAAGATGATCCCAATGTGAGTGTCTTTGACTCCCTTTCCTTGCATTCTAGCATTGCATCTGTGAGCACTACTGTTATAGCCTGTAAGGCTACTGTCAAAATCGCATGCCGACGTCGTGACAGTCCATAGTCAAACAATTTTATGCTGCCTCAGGATGAAAGTGCTCGTGCTGAGCTGCATGCGATAGGGTTTGTGGATGGCCATGAGGGCCAGCAAAGCCTGAGCGTGAAGTTCTACATGCAAATGAGCATGCAGGAGGGCAACGATGCTGGCAAGAAGAGGTAAAGACCTTCTGCACTGGCACATTGGTGCAACCATTTTGCTGGCTAAGTGTAAAAGGCATGAACAGCAACTGTATGCACCATTCAAGCCTTTGGTATGCTGCAAGAGGTTTTACTGCTTCATGTGGTTTGCATGACTTGCACAAACCCACACCAACACATCACTGATGCTGCCCAATCTTGAGGACTGTGAGTGGGGTCAATGGAAAGGATGACTGCACCTCCCACACAATTTCATTCTCTGTATGCTCGTCAGCCTGACTGCCGGTGTTCGTCAGTCTTAATGGCAAAGTGAAATGCTGATGACATGTCCTTGTTCAGCATCATGGCATGGTCTCGCCCGCGCCTTCTCATCAGCGGTGAGGCAGGATAGTATGAACCATGGTTGCATGCAGGGTACAAGCCATGCAGGCAGGGCTGTCACAGCCCGGCAGCACTTGGTATGTGTTGAAGCTAAGCAGCATGTCCACCATCATGCGGGAGTGGTCTGCCCTGCATGCTGTTCAGGATCTCAGATTCAAGGACGTCCTTCTGTCGGCTAAAACATCAACTTCCCGCCGCACTAGCAAGCTCATGGTCCCTCAGGTGGGATGCTCATATGCCCGCTGTGCTTTGCCCAAATTTATGTATTGGCACGTGGTCACACACTAATACTGGTCTGGGTACCGTTTTGAGATAAGCTGCATAGTGTACCAAGCTGTGTCAAGTCCCTTTGTGGGTTGGTGTTTGCTATGTGTAAATGATGCTGTGTGCACCTGCACGGCCTGCTCATTTGCACAGAAGCAAATGTGACAGTAACAAAAGTGGGTATGATTTGGTGCCCCACAAAGGTCACATTGCCCTCTCTTTTCAAGCAGCAGGACACAGTCTATCTCTTTTCAAACTGCGGGCAGGGCACAGTCATTCCAGGCAGCTGCACATCATGCTATTGCCTCTATGTCCCAGGCTGTTGACCTGACTTTGCTGTGCACCTGATTTGAAAGGCATAACTTCCTTGTATCAGTGTGCTGCGAAATTTTGCTGCATGCAACGCAGATCATGAAAGAGAAAGTAGAAGCTGAGTACAATGCATCGCAAGTCAGCGCTGTCACACAGGGCTTGGATGGCACCCCTGTAGTGCTCATTCAGGTACGACCTCCAAGCATTTACATCCTTTCACCTGTGCACTTAGTCACTCCCAGAATTTGAAATGGCCAGCAGCAATAGAGATCTGGCAAATATTTGTGATGTGCTTCTGCATTTCAGCTTCGACCCCAGTGCAATGGCTGCTGCCAAGCTTGAAGCAGCATGGCAAAGCGTGATATTGATAGCAGGGCTCAAAACACAGTAGCCTCTTCACCCTGCTGTAACTACACACTGTTTTGTGCAAGACTGCCTGATTCATGAACTTGTGAGCTGCTGTGCATGCAGGGTCCCCCAGGCACAGGAAAAACCAGAACAATCTTGGCTTTGCTGAGCATCATCATGCACTCTGCTCCACCTGGCTCAGCGCGCCTGCTAAAGGGCAGTACAACTGCAAGACCCATTCTGCAGATCAGCATGCAGGACCAGAAGCGATTGTGGTTGCAGTCGTCCCCCTGGCTCATTGGCGCCAATCCCAGGTCACCCTTCATCTTGTAACAAAGGCTGCTGCTTGCTGCATGTAACTGTCAAGGGGGTTTGTCTTTGAGCTCACCCTTGTTGCTTAGAGATCTGGCAACTAGCATGAACATTGTTCAAACTTGCAGCACAGCACGAATGCTCGTGTGAAAAGTCCCAGCATGCCGAGAGAGTGGCAAGCGCACTGCCAATTCATTTGCTTCTTGTGTTCAGGCTTTGTGATACTCAATACAAAGGCAGGCGCGGGAAGTTTCACCTGCATTGATGCCTGCTGCCACAGACTTCAAGCCACTGCTGTGCAGGGAAGCTATCAAACCTTGGGATGCTCCAAGCACTGTCCCAACCTACCTGGATGCATTTGGGCTGCTGAGTGTGAGCAAGCCTGTGAGGGTGGGCAAGGATGTGGGCAGAAAGTCACATGTGCTGGTCTGCGCACCCTCCAACTCAGCTCTAGATGAGATTGTGATGCGCCTGCTGTCGACAGGCCTCTTAGATGAGTAAGCCTTTTTGATTTCATCTCCTCCTGATGTTCCTTTTTTGCGCCCCTTAGCCTTGATGTCCCTCCTCTTCTCTTTAGTGGTCCTCTGTCCCTGAGCTCTCTTCCTCCTTTTGTCAGCTGCTGTGGTCTTGTTTCTCACCTCCTTCTGCTCCCTGGCGCTGCTGTTAATGCTTTGTACTCTGGTGCCCCTCTACCAGATGTCCATGATTTTTCCCAGATGTCTGTGTTCTGCAAAGTGGATGTACTGATGTATGAGAGGCAGAGGGCACAGCAATGAGGCGTTTTTCCATATGCACATGCAGGCTCATGTGCACTACACCCTTTGTTTATGCATTCAATGGCAATGACTGGTCACACTAGTCACGCTTGTCTCTATTCACACTTGTCAATGTGCGCACTGATTGCTAGTTCTGCAGGCGTCTATGACAGATACATGACATGCCTGTCTGACATTGCCTGGGCTGTGACACAGGCATGGAGACAAGCACACACCAGGCATCATCCGCATGGGTATGAACGTGCATCACTCTGTGGCCTCAGTCTCTATGGAAACCCTTGTTGAGCGTCGCCTAGAAGCTACCAAAGAGTCTCGAGTATGCTTGTGACCTATTGCTGCATGTCATGTTACTGATTGCTTTTGCCACACGCATTCATGGATACTGACTTTGCCCAGGGTAGGTTCTGAGCTGTAATGCATTGCTGCGTGACTGACATGCATGAGATGCATGCTCTTGCTCTCAATGTATGCATCTCACGCTCCCAACATGCCCACTCGTCACGTCTCATGGTGCAGACTGCCTGTACACCATTGCATACACACTTCAATTGGTACTCACAGGGAAGCCAAGCTTTCAATAGAAAGAGCATGCCAGAGTCAAGCCAGCATGTTGAGGTTGCAGCCACTGGGGTGTGCAAAACAGCAGCATGTCTGCTTTTGTCACGCTGTGACCACCTCCCAGCCTGGAAGACACACAGATTGCGTGCACCACCCTGGCCTCCATGAACCCCCCCTATTCTTTAGCACCCACTATGCTGTTGTCTACCTACAGGGTGGACGGGGCCCCAGCCGAATAGAGCGCGACAGGATGAAGCTAGCCCTCCTAGAGGAGGCGCACATTGTGTGCTCCACCCTGTCCTTCTCCGGCTCGGGCCTCTTTGCTCAGATGAGTCGCAAGTTTGATGTGGTGGTCATTGACGAGGCAGCCCAGGCTGTGGAGCCTGCCATCCTGGTGCCTCTTGTGCAAGGAGTCAAACAGGTCAGTAAGTCAAGCGCCCCCGTGCTGCAAATTTGAATCTTCCACACCATGTGCAGAGCCAAAATCAGGTCATCGGCGGGTTCTGCGCTGCCAACCGTGTCAAGGCTTCAGTCGGCCATCCTTGATGTCACAAATACACCAGGTCCTGTGGTCAGGCAGTCACCAACACCGCAGGTCATGTGATGACAAACTTGGTTTATGTTCTGCTAATGGCGTAGTTCCTCACTGCAAGTCAGCTGTTGAAGAAGCACGCATCCGTCTCTCAACTCTTTGAGTGTGGACTTTCCAGTATGAATGGTCAAAGTAACATCCTGATTGATGACAGAGTGAGCCATTGGTGCAGGTATATCTGGTGGGAGACCCTATCCAGTTGCCAGCAACAGTCATCTCCAAGCGTGCAGTGTCCTTTGGGTACGACGTGTCTCTTTTCAAGAGGCTGCAGCAGGCGGGGTACCCAGTGCAAGTGCTGGACACCCAGTACCGCATGCACCCCTCCATATGCCGCTTCCCATCTAACCAGTTCTATGATGGGGGGGTCAAGACAGGGGAGGGGGTGGAGGCCCAGACCCAGCGACCCTGGCATGCTGACAAGGTGAGATCGTTAGTTCTGATACATCTTATGTGCTTAGCTGGCATGTTTGTGCTACTCAAAGCAGGCAGGCAGGGCCACTTGGGATACATAGCTAGCATGGGAGCTTCACACCGACTTCTTGTCTGCTGTCATCTGGTTGGGCATGTTTGGGTTTGATGTGTGGCTGAGGACCAAACGGCCCATGTGCTGGACATCAGGCAACTAGTTTGCAATACAGGCCACCCAAGTATGTGTGGGTAGATTCTTGACACCTGTGTGTTGCTGGATGCCTCCGGCAGCAATCTAGACATCAACAAATAAAGTCAAGTCCAGATTGTTGTCCAAAGACAAGCAAGACAAGCATGTTTTGATGTGTCATCATTTGGTCCCTGTAATTTCTCTTTGGTGCATCTACCATTGCTTCACTGCCAGATTTTTCAAAACAAAGACAGGGGCCAAGTCTTTCTTTATTGATTTTGCCTCACAATACCTTGAGACCTTGTCCTTTGAGGTCTAAACCCACACCCTTCACCTGCCCTTGCTGTGTAGGCCTTTGGCCCCTTCGTTTTCTATGACGTGTCCGGCAAGGAGTCCATTCCAGAGGGCAGCTCCTCCATTGTGAATGTGGTTGAGGTGGAGATGGTGCTGTGTGTGTACCGGGAGCTGGTACATCTGCACCCAGACCTGCGCACCAAGCCCTCTGTGGCTGTCATCTCTCCCTACAAAGCACAGGTCAGCTCTATTGGATCACCAACTGCTGTGCTGCCTGAACCTACATCATGACCTGCGCACCAAGTCCTCTGTGGCTGTCATCTCTCCCTACAAAGCACAGGTCAGCTCTACTGGATCACCAATTGCTGTGCTGCCTAAAGCTACATCGCGACCTGTGCATCAACTCCTATATTGCTGTCATGCCTCCTTACGAAGCACAGGTCAGCTCTACTGGATCATCAATTGGTGTGCTACTTGAATCTACATCGTGACCTGTGCACCAAGTCCTCTGTTGCTGTCATCTCTCCCCACAAAGCACAGGTCAGCTCTACTGGATCACCAACTGCTGTGCTGCCTGAACCTACATCATGACCTGTGCATCAACTCCTATGTTGCTGTCATGCCTCCTTACGAAGCACAGGTCAGCTCTACTGGATCACCAACGCCCACTGTGGTTACTCAGCACATGTCAGCTTCTCATAAATGCAGCACAAACATCTAATTGCCATCACTCTGCATCTGCTGCCAAACTGGATGTGACAGTTGCTTTGGTGATTTGCGTGGTACTGATTATGCATGCAGCCGTACATGGCATCACATACCTCCACAGGTCTGTTGTCTTGCCTGCCACTCTGCTTGCACTTGCCTTGCCTGGCACACTGTATGGAAGACTGCTTGATGTTGTCTGTTCCTGATGCCTGTTCACCTTGTTTGTTACATCAGTCTGTTGGTCATGTGGCCATATCTGGTCCCACCAACTTTCAAATCGCAAACTCCAGATGCCCTTCCATGTACCTGGCCTGACCAGCCGCACCTGCATGCCACCAGCTACGTCTGAAACCTGAACCATGGATGCATGATTGAATTATGGTGTGGCGAGCAGGTGAAGCTGATGAGGGAGAAGTTCCGGCAGGCCCTGGGGGAGGAAGGGGCCCGCATCGTGGATGTCAACACCGTTGATGGCTTCCAGGTATGCCATTATAAGCTCACGACTTTGAACTTACACCAAAATGATATGTAGCTTTAGGCAGCGTCAGCTGTGTCATAACAGGTAGTTGGCACACAAAGCAAACTGCCTTTCTTGGTGACTGTCACATGGCAACATTGCTTTGCTAAAAAGAAACACATTTGTCTGATGGCTTCCAGGTGCCATGACTTTGCATTCACAGGTGACACAAATTTTCATTGCGCATGCTGAGAACACATGCATGCACCTGCATGCAATGGCTGTAATGATGCAAGAGGGCAGGGCTGAGTGCGTGAGTTACTCACACGAGTGACTCTGAGTAAGCCATGAGTGAGGCGTGAGTGAGTGAGTGAGTGTTTGCAGGGCAGAGAGAAAGACGTTGCCATCTTCAGCACTGTGCGCACTCAAGTTGGGCGCAGCATCGGCTTTGTAGCTGATGAGCGGCGTATGAATGTGGGTCTGACGCGCGCCAGGTCCTCTCTCATTGTCATTGGCAACGCCAAGGCTCTGAAGGGTGATGAGCGGTGGGGCAACCTCATCAAGCAGGCAACGGTGGACAGGTCAGCTTCAGGAAATCCAACTTTCTGTTGGTATTGGTTGTGTCACAGCATGACATGCTGTAGTGTGCTGCGCTGTGCTGTGCTGTGCTGTGCTGTGCTCTGCTGTGCTGGGCTGGGCTGGGCTATGCTATGCTGTGCTGTGGCTGTCTTTTGGTGGTAGACACTGCTGTGACTCTAGTTTCACGTTTCAAGAGCCCTGCATCACAAACCTGCTAGTCAGAGTCATTTACTGACAAATCTTTTTTTGTATCTGCATAAGCGTTCTGCACTGGTTCAAGTCGTTGCTGGTGTTGCAGATGTCTTTACCGGCCTGCTAAGCCATTTGCAGATTACCTTCAGAAGGTCATTAGCGGCAAGGTTGCTGCAGCAAAGCCCACTGCTGCAGACCTCAAGGTAAAGTCTGAAATTGCACCACAGCTGTACGTTATGGCTGCCATTGTGGGCATAACTATACTGTGTCTAACGTTCAGCCAACCTCATATGATTGCACAGCACTTTGTGGCCGACGCATCATGGCAGAGTGTCACAGGCTGGGTGTGTCAGGTGTTGCTTGAGTGTTGCTGGCTGTGCTCGCTGGCAGCTGTGCAGCTACAGACCATGCATACAGAAGACTCAAATGACTTTCCAAATAATGATGACTTCTGTGTTGATTTCTGCAGGCAAACAAAGTGGGTGCCCCAGCATCTGCGGTAAATGCAACTCCAGATGAGGATGATGCAGATCTTTACAGTGATGATGACACATCAGCTGCTGCGACAACAGGTCCCCATGCAAGGACTAGTAAACGACGCATGGAAGGTGCTACACCTGGAAACCAGATTGCTGCAGCCAAACGCGCCAAACAAAGCCGCCCTTGATGGTGAGGCCAAATCAGGGCCATGCACAACATGTGTATCCACACAGAGCTGTACATTGTCATGTCAATGGATGGTCTGCTTGATCATCATTGCTGCGGCTGTCCAAGTCAAGGAGGGCGTCACCACTCTGCCTGATCACCTATTTCATGAAGTTAGGTGTTCATCAGCGACCACAGCAAATGCATAAGGCAGAACCTTGTAAACCAGGTGGCATTTAGAGCCCAAGATTCCGACAAACCAAATGAATCAAGCCATCTGAGGCAGGTAACACAGCACATTGACCCTACCAACGACTTGTGTCTGTTGAGGCAGCTTTTGATGATCTTATGCTCATTGTCTTTGCACGACGTCCTGGCTCATGATCATGAGTCAGCCAGATCCACACCACAGCTTCAAGCTCACCTGTGAATTGCTCATGCATGAAAGTAAGTGGCTGCTGCAGTGCCTCTGGCTTTCAGCGAGGTCGTTGCAACATATGACATCCCAGCGCAGGATGTGTGTGTGGTCATAACAAGAATGATGTGTACAGCCAGCAAGACCAGCTGGAGCTAAAAGCCTTCACATTGTCCGGTGGAAAAGGCATTGTAGAAAGCAAGCCAACTTTCTGCTATATGCCAAAGTTTTGGCAGGTCACCACATAACTTGGCAGGTCAATGTACAAGCGAGATTGCTTGACAGAGTGTGGAAACAATGGACATCAAAAATCTTCAATACCTAAGTTGTTTTGCAAGCTCTCAGAAAAGTGCAATTGCATGATAATTTCAACAGCTCGGAGGAAAATGTTGGCACTCAGAGGCTGAGGCAACAGCAACATACACAAATGCTGAATCAGTCATCAACAGCATAGTTTGGGCTGACAGTCCGGGCTAACGATGATTGAGTTTACTCAAGATAGCTGGCCATACAATGATGCTCACAGCTAACGCTGTGCGCACGCACCACAGAGACCAACATACATCTGTGAATCTAGCTCGTGGAGATCTTGGTGACCAGGAACTTTGTCAAGGGCTGCCTGTGTCCATTCTTTCGCTGGTAATGCTTTTTGGGCTTCATCTTGTACACAATCACCTTCTCCCCCTTGAGCTCTTCCAATATCTCTGCCTCGACAGTGACATTTTCCAAATATGGTCTGCCACTTGAAAATGTGCCATTTTCTTTGGATGCAAGAACTCTGCCGAACTTGATTGTGCTGCCTGGTTCAGCCTGCAATGACAGCTGAGCTGAGCACAGAGCATTGAACACACACTCAAGAAAAGAAAAGAAATGAAAAGACTACGCCTTTCGGCGTCAATTTAATGAGAAGCCAAGTATTATACCGGCCTGCCCAGGTAACACACACTCAACAAGACTCTGGTCCTCTCGAGTCTTACGCCTACCTGAAGCCTATTGCATGTATACCACCGTCCTTCCTCTAGAAGCATTTGTGTGCCTGCTGCATCTACAATGGCGTATTTGTCTGAGAGGCTGACATATGACGGCGTTTGCCTGCCACCTTCTACGCTTGCTGCTGTGTCTGTAGGCCGTACAGGTGCCTCAACTGCAAAACACGAAGTGTCGCGGAAAATGGTGCACTTGGGTGTCTGCAGTTTGCTTCTACAGCAAGTCCGTTGGCTACGGCATTAAACAAGCAGCAGACATGACATGAAGCAAACCTGTCTGCGCCCGGACCAACTGTGTATGCTTAACCGAGCGTGGTCTGCACTGCAGCAGCGTTTTGCAGCTCCAGGGTGCGCGTCGGATGGCAGTGACTTGCGCTGCATGCGAGCAGCAAGGGATTGTACCCAAAGCGACGGCCATTGAGAAAGGTCCTACGAAACAGAGCTGTAATTTCGACAGCCAAGGCTTGAAAACGTCCGAACGCTATCGTACACCAGCGTCTCCTGTAGGGTCTGCCGTAGGGTTTGAGCTGTACGCGGTACGTGGCACGTCAGATGTTTTACCAATTTTGCTTGCCAATCGAGTGCAATTCTTGATTCTTGCCTGATTCATGCTACTGATGGACCCCCCCGGGGGGAAGCGACCTCCCACTGATCAGTCATGAAGGCAATGCTTGCCACCGGGGTCAACACCTATTGTAGCAGGAATGACTGTTCACAAACGTGACCAAACGTTTGGTATGTTTCCTTGGAAGTGAAGCTGGCATAAACACAGAATATAATCTTGCAATGATACACATCTGCACTTACATACAGTATTTACAGATGCATAAAAGCTGCACCAATAACGACAAATGCTCATGACTACACAACATGTGCTTGGCATGCCTGTGGCTGTGCTCCTCTTGTAGCGACAGGTTCTGCAGCACCTGCACCAGTCAGCACATCTTGCTTGGATGGCTTCTGGCATCGCTCCATCACCAAGACAGCCTCACGGCCAGGCATGCCAACATGTCATGGCAGCATCACATCGTCTGCAGCTGCTATGCTATCAGCAAGACAAGAGGAGCAATGTTGGACCAGGCAAAGGCGCTGTGGAGCTCAAATTTGCCTTGTGCAGCAGATAAACCCACAGTGTGCTGCATACTCTCAGTGTTGCAACATGTTATACGTGCTTTGGTGTTTTGATCTACCATGTGGTCATCAACTGTTGTGCTCAATGCTGAGCGTATTAATACATAACTATTGTATTTTAGGTCAACGCTTGCCTTGCAGCCTTGCCATCTGTGCACTGTTGGGTGGAATCTGTCATGCCTGAGCAGCCACAGCTGCTGGTAAATAACATGCTGGAGTGTCAAAACCAGTGCACTTTTGTGTGGTTTGAGCAAAAATCTTTGGCAAGAGGAGCAACAGCGATGGAAATCTCTGCCTTTAAGGATTGCAGTGCTGTTGCAGTGCTGTTTGTCGGGCAGCAGGTTGCACGCATGGAAGCATCATGCCTATTGCAAGCAAAGGCTGTCATTGCACACAGGAAATGCACTTAACACAGCTGCTGCAAATATGGGAAGCTTAGACGCGATAATTAACAAAAGACAGCAAGGCATACAATGACTGTTGCATTCTGCGCTAGCATACTCTGTCAATGCCTTGCCTGTGGCTCTGATGATACAGCTGCTTTGTCAGCAATACATGGACTGGCGAGGCCAAATGCCCATGCAACTAAGGTGCTGCTGTGGTACATCAGTGCACACCAGATGCATGACTGCTTCCGCTGGAGCCTGCTTGACAGACTTAGTCAGCATGCATGCAGCCAGCCAGGCACAGCAATGTGACTTGACACAAAGGCCTCAGCACAGTTTGTTGACATCAGCTTTGCCATCAGACTCATACATTTGTTGCCTGAACGTGTGCTGTTGTATACATTTGCTGAAAGACTTGGAAACTTACATACAATAAGGCCTGCACTGTAGCCAATCAAGGCAGATGGGATACAGCAAGAGGAGGGACTTGAACTCTGTGCAGTCGTTTCCCATATGTCTGTGCACTTGTGTGAAGGTGCGCTGATTCATTTCCTTGATGTGATGCATTCAATCATGCAGCACCACTTTTACAAAGACCTGACGTTTGTGTATGCACGATGTTGACGCAGATTCACAATACTGTGGCAGATGCAGAAGCTGCTTGCTGACCCGAGATGCATACATAACCTGCCGCTGACACACGGTCAAAAGCCTTGGGAGCTAGCCACCTTCAAACTGTGCAAAATCCGGGCCCTGAAACTAGTAAGCAGTGTTGTTGCAAATGCTGGCAGTTGAACAAGCTGCAAATTTGCTTACTCTTCCATGCCAGCACAAGTAAATGTCACATTCATTCATTCATGGATTTTACAGTCGTTGGGGCCAGCTAGCCCATTTGACTAAATTGCGATTCTTCATCAGAAAACGAGACAGACAAACAAGTGACATAGACAAACAAAAAGAGCATCATCAAG
>JAABUK010007993.1_pt1 | contig 15037 bp, 18 predicted proteins | sample 5559141 | NCBI WGS metagenome assembly JAABUK01 (sample SAMN10711869, study PRJNA513367) | rock metagenome | isolation source: Antarctica rocks | place: Antarctica: Victoria Land, Pudding Butte nord | collected 2016-01-03
GACGGGCTTTGTGCGGCGATGGATCCCTAGCTTTGGGGCTGCACCAACCTTGATGTCATTGCTTGACCCTTATGCTATAGATGTTTCTGGGCGTGAAACTCAAATAGACGAAGCCGTCAACAAATATAACTCGCCCCGCTTTTTATACTCGTCGTCTAATTCGTATATTCTTGGTAGCTGATTTCCATGAAGGCTTCAAAGAGCAGGATAATGCTGTAGAGTAGAGAGACGGCGTAGAAAGGAAACAAGTGGCGAGTATTGTAAGATATGAACGAGATCAATTGGCCTAAGAGTATAGTCAGTGTCCAGCAGCAGATCCTCTTTACCTCCATCTCAACCCAGCAACAACTTCGTTGCAGCCACCAATTCACATCCAGAATATCCCTTCCCAACCAAATACCAGAACTTCTTTACAGCCCTGAACACTTCTTACCCGCTACCAGCACCTCCAACAGATCGAAATGCAGCGTATTTTTACCTCTCTAGTCTCAATGACCATGAGTGTCCTTGCCACTACACAAGATCCATGCATCGGAATCGAAGGGTGCTGTCGTGATAAGAAGCTACCATATAATCTGAATGCTTTTTCGGACGTTGACCACTTGTAGACGGTCAATGCTGTAGCCAGCGTTGCAATTCACCATGCGGTAACATTAAAGTATGCGAGTAGAAAATGAACATCCAAGATTCTCATGTGAGAGTAGCTTTCATGATCGACATGCTGAAACTGAACGCATTGAGCAATGTAGGATCTGGTTGTTCAGAAGAGCAAGTAGGCATGATTTGCTTTGGTTATCTCTGAGGATCTTCGTACCCGAACTTTGTCTCCGTATTTCCTCTTTTCTATTAAGGACTTTGATGATAGGTCACCACTTGAACCCAGTTAGTCCATCAGTCCTGCGGTAACTTGTACAGAAACCCCTCGTAGTATCCTGGCGGAGGTGCATTATGAACAAACACAATGCTCGTACAAAGATGTTGATGTACCGGCAATGTTAGTGTTCCAGCGATATATGTTAAAGACTGCTGCATGTAGCTTCGAGCTTTGCTTCTGCACCTCCACCGCTTATCATGTCAGCCATATCAAACAAAACTCTCTATACTATTAGGCGAGACCGAGAATCCCATAATCTGATCGAGTAAAGAGTAGCAATCGGATCACGTCTAACCATGCGAAATTACCAGCTGTCGGGATGGGAATTTTGCTACTCGGTCTTTGGTTTTCGAAACTTGTGTTGCAGGGGAGAGATGTAGGTGGTCGGAGGCAAATAGGCTGCATCCAACTTGACATACATGAGTGCAATTAATATCTATTCGTGCTAGCTGACAGACATGTATGAGATGGTGGGATGATGATGTGTCGGCTCATTTGAAAAATGGTGGTTTGAAATCGCGGTGTTGAGACTGCAGAACTACAGTAGGTATCTATCATATCTCTTCGCTTGGCAATCGCGCAACAATCGCTACACACAAAGTTCTTGAACGGTCATACAGAAAGCACAATCTTTTGATTCATATGTAAAGTCTGTTACTCGCTATGTGAAGCTACTGAAGCTATGGGGTATTGCCAATTCCGAAAAAGAATCCTATGCAATTCGTTAAAGGTAGCAGTTGCAATTGCTACTGCCGAGAAAGCTCCGTAACACCTCGCTTTCGTCAAGATCCTGCCATACCTCCAGATAGCTCGCCGTGTCAAAGTGTAAATGCGACCCGACAATCATTTCCGTTGCTTCAAAAGCCTAAAAGCTTTCCTGCAACCGCCAATATCTCAAGCTAACCCTCCACCTCACCGCCCTCCAAACACCGAATCATCGCTCGATCCTTCACTCCCCTCTCCTCCTCCTCCAACCTTCGCAATGCTTGCCTAACGTCGTCTTTCTCAAACGCCACCTCCTGCTGCTGCAACTTGTACCAGTTCCGATGCCTCTCGCAGCGCTTCTTTTGGCAGACTCCACGTCCCAGCTCATCATCTTGGGCCGTCTCGCCAGCCTCTTCGCTAGGCAGTGGCGCACCCAGTACGTCGTCGTCGAAAGCCTTCTGGCCTTCAGGCCCACAGCGCCAGGTCTTGAACTCCTCGTCCGACCAGCTGAGGCGGGCATCGTAGCCGCAGATGTCCTTTAATGACTTTTCTTTCTTGCGGAGTTCATCGAGAACAATTTTGCCACGGGCTTTGACAAGTCCCAGGAAGGTATCTCGATCTTCGAGCGTGGATTTTCGCATTCGTAAGCTCTCTTTGGAGGACGTGATGCCTGCTATTGTTTCGGTTTCTTCGGACGTGTAGGCAACCTTCTGTTTCTGAGTCCCATCCTCCATCTTGATTTCATTTCCGTCAGGGCTGACTGTCCGAGGCGGACTGAGTACACCTTCTCCAATCTTTCGAAATTCGTCAATGTCTTTCACGCCAGCGACCACAGCTTTCAATTCGGGTGCCCTGAGTACGCCCCCATGGAGGTAGCTTGGTTCGTCATCAGCCTCTATATCACCATCCCCGTTACCAACATTGGTATTGTAGTTGCTCTTCCTCTTTCTTTTGTTGTTGCCTGTCGGCTTCTTCTCGTCTGTTTCACCTTTCAGTGCGTGTCGCGCCATGTACTCTCTTCCATGCTCGTCACTGCAGTATTTCGATGGGTTTGCGCCAGTGACTCGAGCTGGTTCACGACAGCCTTCGAGGCGACACATTGCTTTCCAAGTTGTTGGACCCTCGCCTTTCGCTTGGCAATTTGGACCTGTGGCAATAAAAATCGTTAGCAGTTGTCGCAAGACGTAGAGACATTGCGCCTACAGATCCATTTATCAATGATTTTGCCATCTTCCTCGGTCATTTTCACACATCTGCCATGAAACCAATCTTCGCAAGACCCGTCACATCCTATCATCCAGGTGTGGTCGTCTGGTTTACGGCAAATACAGAAGAGCTGTGAGTCATCATCCATATCCTCGTCGTCTTCTTGCTGGGCCACTGAAGAGCTACGTGTAGGAGTTGCGGAGTCTTGTTTGCGGTTCTTGGGTGCCGGTGTCTTACTTGCACGACTTGAGGCTGGGGTCGCCGAGCGCTTTACAGAGGGTGTACCGTCAACGCTCTCGGTGTCTATTTTGCGTTTCTTTGCCGCAGGCTTGACCGCACTTGCTGTTCCTTTTTTGGGCGCCGCTCGCTTCTTAGTTGGAGCTGGTTTTGGAGTTGCCGATGTGCTACGATTGAGTTCTTCTGTAGTATTGGGAGAAGGTCGGTAGCTCCCATCGTTTTTCAAGTCTCCAACATCTTTGGAGACTGCTTGTACTTCCTTCCTATGAAGATGCTCAGCTGAGGTTACACCTTGCATACTTACTGATTGTGAGTCGCTCAATCGTATCTTGTGTGGAAGCTGAGGTGTATCTTCTGTTATTTCAGCCTTTACTTTCACCTGATCATGCTGGGTTTCTGGTAAGGCAGTGACTACTGAAGGTAGCGCGGGACCGGGTAAGGGTTGTCGAATCTGAGTGAGCACTGGCGCATTATTGAGGTGTCCTGGCTCAGTTTCTTTACTTGTTGACGTTTGGTGATCTGGCTGTGCTGATATTCCTCTGACCGCCCCATCTGAAACTTCACTGTGCGATCGCAGAGCAGGTAGAGGAACAGGCGATTGACGGCTCTCATTCGGTAGAGAGCCTCGTAAAGGAGCAAGTATTGCGGGCGCGTTGTCTGTGATTCCTGACATCCTCCTAGCTCTCACCTCACTGCTCGTTGAGTGGTGATATTGTTCTAGGCCTGGGGAGAATCTCGGCGCCGGAGGGTCCGCGGTGCGCGCAAAGTCAAAATGTGGTGGAGGTGAGGTGTGGCTACTGGTTGGTCGTGACAGTGGATGGTGGAAAGTCTGTTGGTGAGCTCCTGGTGTTATGGAGGGGGCACCGTTCGGATTACTCGGTGACAGCATTGGTGCGCTACTCGTTGCTGCCGCGGCGAGAGCTTCAAGTGGAGATGCGGCGATAGAAAGACGATGAGGACTTCCACTTCCGGTATGAGCCAGACCTCCAGCTACGTCGTTAGAATGGCCGTCGTGCTGTCCGTCAATAGCCAACTGCTGAGTCTGAGGAGCTGGCGCGTGTGTGTCTGGGTTCGGGGCTGGATTGAGCAGTGAAGATAACTTGGACATGATTTCTGCAAGTAATTAAGTCTCAATTGAGAGGACAGCCTTCGGGAAGGACGACGCTTGAAGTTACGCGACTCCAGATAAAGTTGGTTATGAGCGACATCGAGGGTTGGGTGATCTTGGAGCTCTACCTTAGTGAATGGATCTAGTCTGGACGGGGTGGAGTCGCGAAGTCAATTGAGGCGATCCGGCAACTCCCTTAGCGGGGTTGCGTCAATGATCGGAGTAGGGATACAACACCAACCCTTTCCGAGATTAGCCGACATGGCCGAGGTCGCCGAGACTCACTCAGTGATATATCTACTCTTACTTTTTCTTGTCCACTTGAACATCTTCCACCATATAGTAGCGATTGGTCTATAGTCCTCTAGGCTTTTCTTGCAAGTGCTGCCATCTTGGCGCACGAAGATGGTAGCTGCTAAGTACGCTCAAAGTCTTGACAGCGAGTACACCAAAACCCTTAGGGGTTGCCGCCGCAGTTAATAGAAGGACAGTAAATCGAAGCAGGTATAGACAGAAATCGAAGCAGAGAGTTAGAAGCTATTGGACATCCCGTTGCATGGCTGGCTGAGCCTACATCCGAATAAGGGAATATATGACCTTAATAGGAGATATATCTGAGCCACCGCAGCGCCTCTCATACCAGGTGTCATTGGGACTGATACAACCAGACATCGAAAACAAAAAAGTAGATTTATTCCATCTTCTCTCTCAAACTTATTTTCGTTGTGCCAGTTCATTCCGGTACCTCCCCAGGCTATTGATCTTCAATCTTGTCCATGTTGCCTTCAATAAGATGTGGGATGTTGAGTTTCATATTATACTGTGTACAATGTTAAAAGCCGTGCCCTTGCTCTGGAGCCGATCTCCAACCCCAGCAATGTCGCCGTCTTTAGACGAGCTACCCGCTGCTCTATATGTATCCACTATCTGGGCGGAGACGCTCATGCACTTGAAGTCTCGGTCTTCGTGGTCGCACATTTCGTGGAGGTCCCAGTCGATAAGCTTTGCGTATGGCCTCATTGACAGGTAGAACAGGACTTTCTGGGCACCGCGATACGAAAGAGCATAAGCGTATGTGTATGTTTCACCAGACTTGCGTAGATTATCATGGTTGTGTTGTTATAGTGAGTCATGTCCGGAACCACGGCGAAGTTTGTGCGGTGTATAAGAGGCGTGGCTGCTGGATCGTTCTGGACAAGGACTCTTCTTTCATCTCCCGGCACGGGTTGATTCCCACAATGGCCTCTCTAGGGGTATTGGCGAGTAGCTGGCTCCCCAAGGTAAAATTCTTGAGGTGTGACCTAAAATCGACGTCCCAGTTAGTATCATATTCCATTACAGAGGCAGTGGTTAACCAATTATCGATGATGCTAAAGGATGGAGGTAGTTAACATTAATGACGCATATTTTCTATAAGTGTCCAGAACATATCTTACGCGTTGGAGAAATCCACATGTGAGCGCCAGCAGCCAATTACGCCATTTGTCCCTGGCGAATGCCCGAAGAACTTGACCAGTAGTCAATCCTGCTTCAAAGGTAGATGTGTTGAAGTTTACACCAGGCAAAGCTTTAGCTGGGATATCGGTACCGCTGACGCCTTCTATGATGTCGAATTGGAAGTCCGTCAAAGATGCCGACAGCCTCACAGCATCAATCTTGTCGGTTCTGCGTGGCATATTAAGCTCATAACCTTCTCTCGAAATTTGCAGATCATGGTCAGTCTTTCAATTAGTTGGTGGTGTCAGAGACAAATGCTCCCAGTGTTGCGTTTCCAAGGTCCTTCAAGCTGTTCGACGGAAGCGCATTTCGCCTATCAAGAGAGACATGTCCAAGCTTGGCGCAAGATTTTTGTCAAACACAGCTCTTTAATGGTCCTGGCGCCGGAAGGTCTTTTTTGTGAGTAAGAAAAGGCGGTTAAGCCAATCACTAAGGCAAGTTTCACTTTGACTCCATGATGGTGGTGCTTAATATCGCATTACAAGCACTGAGGGCACCCATTGTCTTCTGGGTACTACGATGGAAGTCCTGACAGACTTGAGAAGAGAAGGTATTCTTCAGGGGAACGCGCTCCGGACGATGAAGGCTGGGTTTCGAATGAGATTGAGGCGCGCCATCGAGTGTGGAATGCGCAGAATGGCGAGAGAAAAGATGTGTCAACGTTTCAAGAAAAGAGAAAGATCGATTCTGGTATCCCTTTAACCGCTGTTTGCCTTCGGTTAATTTTTAAGGTTGACCCTAATCAGATGTGGTAAGGCTCAGTCAAAAAGGTTATTTTTTGTAAATAGAAACAATATCAACAAAGCCTTCTATTGTTCTTGCCCACCTCGATAAGAATGTCTTCCTGCAATGTAGTACCTGATTCTACTGATTTAGAAACTGATCATTCTAACCTGAGTTCTATCACTGTTGTAAACGATGGATTTGAGCCTATTCAGATGTCTTCAAACGTCAGTTGAGTCAATATTATAATATACCTAGATCAGAGAACACAAAGCCTCGTACGAGTTCTTGATTGAAATTAGCATTATCGATACCTACAAACTCTCTTTGCATTCAAATGTTTCAAAGAAGGCTAAATACACTGTTCATAGCGAGTTCAAAACGGCTCCGAATACAGGTTTTATTCAAGCCTCTGAGCCTCTCAAAGGCAGTTTCTGAAGCGAAAAAGAACGTTAATTGAATCAGCAATTGAACGTTCAATGATATTTTTAGAAGATCATCAAATCTGCAAAAGAAAGAGCTCTGAGAAGTGCCGTGAGTGCAAGGAGATAGAGCAATTGGCAGAATCAAGGAAACGAAGATTTCAAGATCTCTCGATGAAATTACACCAAATTTGGTGTTAGGGGCCAGCATAGAGCGAGTCATATGGGTGTAATGTAACGAGTATATAAATGCTAAGGAAGGAAAGTATCTAGAAGAGAAGAGCCGGCTATCTATATGACTCAGGAGAACATAAGCTAACCCTGAATAGGGTTGGCCTCGGAACAACCCTATAGCCTAGCGGCGAGCGGCCGGCGATAGTCATCAACATAGCCACCAACATAGCTACCAACATAGGTGCGTAGCTAGGATCGTAACATTTGGTTCGCAGCAAGCGGGGAAAGCGCTCTACTTACGGCTGCAATATCTGCGATGTCTTTATCTGTAAAGACGATCCTTGTTGGGTCGCTTATCATCATAGCATTAAGATAGAATGAACAATAGAAGTTCAGGGTGGAATCCTATAAATTGATTGGTGGAGTAAGCGAATACGCTAAATAAGGCACCCGGCAGCGGTTAAAGGGATAATGCAGGAAACGTCAAAGCGGGAAGGTAATGTTGTCACAAGGCACTGGGTGAAATTGTAAAGCTGATAGGTACGAGCCAAGTCATCACGATCCAACTGTGGCAGGTGTGACACGAAGGAGCGAGTGAATGCCGAATCAATACGAATCGAAAGAGTAACATGATTACTTGTTACTTGTAAGATACAGCAAACGGTTTCAACATCATCGATCCGGATGGTTGAGCAGTTTCTGAGATCGTACATTACCCTACTCCATGTGAAAGTATGAGCTTCACTATTAGCACTCGTCTCTGCGCGTCTCCACGGATTCCCCTCAACAGTCGCATCAGCTTCGTAGTAAACTGGTCCATCCGTTAATAACAACCGTGCCATATCGAAAGCTTCCTTGCCTACTTGCGATGACACGAAACTGAGACCGAGAGTATCCCAGGTCATTGCCATCATAGTGAATTGGCGGTGCAAGTGCTCTATCTCAGGGCATGGTGGGTTTTGCCGAGCTCTTGATACGAGATGAGTAGAAAGTAATAAGCCACTCATAAGGCGATATAATCAAAGCTCGTGTCTGTTCTACTCCTACATCTACACTCGAATCCGACGGGGTCGCTGTACTGTAGAATGCAATAGAAGAAGCAATGTTTTTTTAAAAGCTTGAGCAACACCAAGAGCCTGCAAAGGGTATGGCGGATGCTTTCTCGCTTTGGATAATCTGGGCTACCTCTTGATGCATGAATTGACACCAGGAGCTCCTTTGCAGGTCCGATCATGTAACCATCCCGGGAGAACCGGAACGGGGATTTTCGGTACCACAAAAACCAGATCTGTCGAGACAATATCTAAAAATCAATCAAGCAGAGACAGCTCTTGAGGCCATTGGTTGCACAAACACCGTAGAAGGTCTGCGTTGATTTTCAGGAGCGTGTTCCATGCTTGATGTCAACAAGACAGGCCCGATCAATGCCACTCAGTTCATCGGCATGCAGTAAGTATCTTTCATTCCATGACGTGAAAGCTTAAGGAAACGGGCCATCCACAGACACTCACTAGGCATGTAGAGGACTCAAATCATTGCTGGGTTAACCAATAAAGCTTAAACAACGATGGGAGTTGAACTAAAGCTTCTGCTGATTTGTATCGAGACATGAGGTTGTGATCAGGTAGAGGGTACGTTCAAAGCCACGATGACCATTGGCTTTCACAACTTCCCTGCAGAAAAAGGATCTGCTGCAGGTTGACGTCTATGTTTCGTAGGGCTGATGAAAGGCCGTGACACGTGACGCGTGACGCGAGTTATCCCATGTTTCATATCAAGCGTCCAACACCAAGGGCCAACCAGAACACGTACTACTTTGTTATAAACAGCTGCATAACATTGTTCCTTGCGGATGCTCATTTGCTCCGAAGGTGCCCTGCGTTTGCAGATACAAACTACACCACTACAGGAACTCACTTTTTCCACCAAGCAAACCTCACCTCAGCACAGCTCCTTTGCGCCTGAACCCCCCAACAGCTGTCTGTGCTCTTAATCACATTCTGCACCTCACCATGGAAGACGACGAGGTGAGCCCCCCATCCCTGAGCTACAGCTGCTACTGACATCCTCGTCTTGCTTCCGTGACTTGCCAAGACCTTACGCTCACACAAAACTAGGGCGCCTCTCCACGAGAGCTCCTCCTAGAAGCATGCCGCCGCAACAACACCAACCTCCTCGCTGAACTCCTCGCCCGTTTTCCTACGCCGGACAAGATTGCGCACCTACTCAACACATCCACCGATGGCGTAGGGAATTACTGCCTACATGTCGCGGCAGCTCACGGAGCGTGTACGTAATTCCCTCGTGCTCACAACGAGCTCAGAACCCTTTGCTCTCGATAAGAAAGCAATCGGTTGCCAGAGTCTCTGGCTGACACGATCGAGGAAACGCAGACGAAGTCCTCGACACCCTCCTGGACCAAGAAGGCCTCGAAGTCGATCCAATCAACCGCCTCGAGCAAGACACGCCTCTCCACAAAGCCGTCCGCTTCATCAACGAGCTGCAAGAAGAGCAATTGGCATCCGCATCGTCAATAGTAGAGCTCCTGCTAGACGCCGGGGCTGATCCGAGGTCAGCTGCTCTCCATACCCTTCGCGCTAAACTGGCGAAGGTTATAGACGAGATGTAGCTAACAGGGGCGATGCGATGTCTACAGAATACGCAACAAAGCCAAGCTAAAACCCATGGAGCTGGTCGACCCCAGAAACACGGAGCTGCGAAATATCCTCCAAAAGGGGGAGTTCGCCCTCATGCACGGCGCTGATGTGGTCGACGACGACGACGACCACGGCGGTCCCGCGAGTGATAGCGATTGATTCTTCTAGTGCCATGCGTGACTAGATTTTTAGATGCATAGCCTGGTGTTGGGAGCGAGCGGGTGTTGCATAGCGGGTCGGCTGGGGAGGGATGTACGATAGACGTGATGGGTTTGGGGATGATGGTAATGCAGACTTGATGAGATGAGCAATCTCTTCGGCTGAAATGTGAAGGGCTTCTCTGGAGATCGGTCATCCAGCCCAACGTCAAGAAGAAAGAAATGCATGATTGCGGCGCCAGCACTATCCATCACTCTCCTCTTCCTCCTCTTTCTCTTCCTCTTCCCCCTCCTCCTCCTCCTCCTCCCTCGCCCTTTTCCCACCCCTTGCCGACCTCCTCCGCTCCCTTCTTGCATCCCCTTCCCCCTCCCCAACCCCCTCGACCTCCTCCCCCTCCCTCCCCACCACCCTCCCCTTCTTCTCCAACACCACCTCCCCCAAACTCCTCACCAACCTCCTATCCAGCTCATCCGCTTCCGCATCCTTCTTCCCATACACCCTCCTCACCGCCCCCGCCACGCCCCTCTCCCCCACCTCCACCTTCCCCCTCGGCCCAACCACAAACTCCACGTTCTCCTCGCCGCCGCCATCCCGCTCCCGCACCCGCACAATGTAGTTCTCGCGCTCCATGCGCTTCAACACCTTTTCGGTCTTCTCGCCCAGGACGTAGTTGTCGGCGTTCATGCGCTTGAGGTGACGCTCGAGGCGGGATTCGGGGATGGTGCCGCGCGGGGAGAGGGCGATGATGGCGATGACGAAGCTGTAGAGGGCTGTGTAGGCGGATTCGGAGCTCGAAGAGGGGATGCGGGAGGGGGGGAGGATGGCGGGGGTGCGGAAGCGGGGGGGGAGGGTGGAGGTGAGGATGTAGGCGTTTGAGGAGGCGGTGGAGGATTGAGAGCGTTGGGCGGCGCGCTTTTGGGAGATTGTGATTTTTTCTTTTTGGGGGAGTTCGGTGAGTTCCATGCCGAAGGTGGTGCGGAGGTGGTGGTTTGCGGAGGCGAGGACGTGTTTGAATTGGCGGCCGGTGTTGGGGGCCATTACTGGGGAAGCGGGTGTCAATGTCAATCAATTACTTCTCTTCTGATAGAGGTAGAAGCGCCGACGGACCTTTGGCGGTGATGTCTGCTCGTCGGATCGGCTGCCGCGAGTACTCGCTGGCGAGCGCGAGCCGGACGAGTTTCTTGACCATTTGTTCATTGCTGCTGCCATCTTGGGTCTCGCCGTCTAGACCTGTTTCTCCGTCGATGTTTTCGTCTATGGAGGAAGCTTCAGAGGCCGAGGCCGAGCGTCGGCGACGCGTTGGCGGGGGGGTGGGTGAGGCTTCGGCTTGCTGAACGGGAGAAAGATTGGTAAAGGCTTGAGCTATCTTAAGAATTACTTACTGCGCGACGTTTGCGTACGAGAGGCATTGTACGTATTTGGAAGGTGTCGAGTTAATGCGAAGCGCGATCTCTACGGTTGTTATTTTAAGCGACGCGAATATAAATCGTTGATTGTGAAATCTGCGTCAAGAGTCTCATCAAGATTGAGTGCAAATCTTCAAATAGTGCAGAATTCGTAAAAATCAGTAAGACAATTTCACTGCACCTCGTAAATACTTGATATGTTCTAGAAAGCCTTAAAAATGCTTCATCTAGTGCTTCGTATATGATTTACTGAGTGCCTTAAATGTGACTTACTGAGTACTGGCCAAGGTATAGAGTCCTTCGTGGTTTAGATCCACACGACGAACGGAGCATATTCATGACAGTCACTATTGTACGCAGTTCCAACACCGCTTACCCATATTAAACCGTCCTTTTTAAACCTGGTCCACCGACCGAAAAGTCTTATCCTCCCCGTGAATACTGCCCCCCGGGCTCGTCTCCCCCACCTTACTCCAACCGCCCCTCGCCGAAATTGGCCCCAAAGCGTGCGACTCGACGTGCTGTGGCTTCTGCATCCCCGTATCCTCATAACCAACGATCCTTCTCTGCGAGGACTGAGATTCCGTTTCTGCGTTACCGGGGGTAGGTTTCCTGGTTCGATCCCTGCTCTTGTCTTTGCTTCTTCCGAGGAGTCTGGCGTTGGATAGCGCACTGCGGACTTTTTGCAGGATGTTGGAGGTGGCAACGGCGTGCAGGACGGGACGGAGCATGGGGAGGCAGGCGGCGATGACGCCGACACCGACTTCGATCATTTGCCAGAAGACGAGGTCGCTGACGACGCCTGGAGAGGGGCTTAGCTGTGGTATTGTGGAGGATGTGTGGAGGAGTCACCGTTGTAGTTTGGATAGCGGAACTGAACTTCGTTCTGTAAGTATCTGGGGGTTCTTGCTTTGCAAGGGATGGGGGATGAACTCACGAGCTGGGGACAGAAACTGGATGCAGTAATACATGCGGGCGATGCCGCAGGAGATGGCCCTGGACGGTCGCTCAGTAACAGGCTTCAAGCTGAAATTGACGGGGAAGGATAGGCTTACAGAGCCCCTACCATCAGAATGCCGCAGACGGCAATCTTACGCGTCGTTGCCATCTGTAGGCGGAAAACCTACACCCCAAATTAGCGGGCTAATATGAGACTACGTTGATGGATTTTATGGGAAGGCTTACCAATGGTATTGGCACTATCAACAATACAAAATCGATGATAACGTCCGAGACGGAGAATGCCAGCAAGAGATTGAAAAGTTTGACGCACTTAAGACCTGCAAACGCAAGACTACTCCACCAGGCTGTGACGTTTTGGCCGCATCCGGTGATAACAGCGATGGAAAAGGAGACTCCCCAGGCAATAACCAAAATGATGATAACCCAGCTTGTGACTGTGAAGGCTCGACCAAGGAAGATCCTGCGATAGAAGAACACGATTGATAGTTTGATAAATGATAGACTGAGGGGCATCAACAGGTTCACCGCGAATTCAATCTATAAGCAGATTAGACCCTTGGACGCCCTATTGGTGTGCACGTCGTCCTCGATATGGCTATTCAGCAAAGGTACCGGATAGAGAGATCTTACTTTCTCAAGTGCCACTTGGGAAGGGGGATCAGATGTAACAAGCTCGAAAAAGTTCACCGGAGGAGAGTCGGCACCGATAGAGTGGGTTGCATATCCTATGCCACTGTTAGCACAAAGAAAAGCAAAAAGCGTCGTGATAAACAAACCCACAATGAAGCAGATACCACAGCCTATCATGAGAACCTGTCGCGTAAAGCCGTAAGCACAACCTTACTCGGCTTCAACTTGGACGGGGGAGATAAGTTCCACTGACCAACGCTGGCAGAATAAGCCAGTCATCAATGCCCAACCCTGCTTTCCTGTGGCTGCTGCTCCATAGGCGGAGACCAACCACGATTGTTCCGAGAGTAGGGAACAAAATCCCAACAGTAAGGACGGCGGGCCTCTGAACAAAAAACATAGGGGGCAAGTCATGGTCAAACTGTGGGGGGTTTTCCATCTTGAGATAGTAAGCAAGGTGTATAGGTGGGATTTAGAGATAGCACCGGTGACAGGACTGAAAATGGAGAAGAACATTTTGTGCAGCTGTCACCAATATATCAAGGAAAAAGAAGCATGTAAAACGACAATCTCCTTCCACGGCATCTACAATGAGCTGACAAAGTATGTGGGATTGTAGATACTGGATGAAGGATAATGGTTCCAGCTGAGTGGCACATACAAGCAGGCTTGCATTATCGTGGGACCATGGCGTAGAGACGGCATCCATTTGAATATTGCAAAGACAAGGATAAGCGAAATCTGCTATTTTGGGGAAGAGAACATGCACGGATGAGCAAGCCGAGCAAAGCAATACGACGCCACAGCATAATTCATGCCAGGAAATCTTTGAATTGCATGCCAATTCGAAACACTCCCTTGTATTGACTACGCATCCCAGTGAAAGCAGTATAGTCCCTTACCAGGAATGGGATTGATTCTTCAGTTGAACCTGCGAAAGAAAGTCTTGGAGGGGGGGGAGGATACAGCGGAGGAGAGCGGAAAATATCGTCAAGCTCCCTATCTGCTCGACAAAGAGTGGTATGGCAAGAAGCAGGAGATGAGCGTAAAAATCTCCGCGCAGCCTCAACCTCGGCCTGTTCCTCACCGCAAGATAAGTGCCGGCACAGGGCTAACAGACAAGCATGAGCACCCGGGACGGCGGAATTGGACATGTTTTGGGACATGCATCTAGGCTAGCAGACCGAAAAGGTGACGGGCCAGCGAGTCGATCCATCGGTTGTTTGGTACGCAGGAGTGGCGAGGGAGGAGAGAGTGGAGTATCTGTAGAGGTGCGAATGTACGTGTACCGGAGTAGTCAACGGAGTAGCCAACACAGGACGCGGCTGGCCTATTACAATAAGAGTAAAGTAGGTACAATAGTAGCGCCTGGTGGAATATGAAGCCCTGAAGACGGTCAGCCGGTTGTGGTGGTGGCGCGTGTCTGAAGCTCAGAGGAGTTGAAGGTTTCAATCGGAATGGTTGCCTCAGGGCCTCAGAGGTGTAGGGCTAAGCCCCTTCAGGTTAGCGCTTTGCCTACTACCTTACGGAAGCTGCACTGAGCTCGTGAAGTAAGCAGAGCTAACCCGAAGAGGCTTAGCCTCGCACGTCTGAGGTCCTGACTCCTGACTCCTGAGGCGACCTTTTGCACTCAACCATACCTTACCTTAAGGTAGGTACTCTCTAGTTTTAATGCTGCAGCAAGTAAGCGATTTTTGCTGAGTTCTGTACTTTGACACTAGATTAATAGAGACAATCTGATTTAGGGCATGAGCGCTACTTCATCTGAGAATAAACAAAAGACAGTATTCATAGGGCTAAGAATCAGACAACTCGTAAATCACCAAACTCCCAATTCCAAATCCAGCAATTAATCACCAAAATGCATCTACTCTCTATGCCTCGAAACTTCATATTCACCACCCCGTCCCCGTCCCCGTCCCCGTCCCCGTCCTTCCCTCTTGCCCCGCCGGATCTCCCAACTCCACATCCAAATCCGACGACCTCCTTACCTCGACCTCCGTCGTCCGCCTGATCCCATCCGCTTCCTCCCCACGCACTCCCTGCGGGCGATACGCCGTGCGCGGTGGTGTCAATACAACGCCATCGGTCGCTGGTACCGCCGGTGGTGGCAGGAGCTGTTTTTCGGATTTCGGATGCGAGCTGCGGCGACTGCTGCGGTAGGAGGTGATTTTGCGCGAAAGGGCGGTGTACCCGGGATAAAGGGTTGGGATGCAGGCGGCCGCGATGCCGAAGTTGACTTCGAGGCCTGGGAGAGGGGAAATGGTCAGTGGGTG
>JAABUK010007994.1_pt1 | contig 15033 bp, 13 predicted proteins | sample 5559141 | NCBI WGS metagenome assembly JAABUK01 (sample SAMN10711869, study PRJNA513367) | rock metagenome | isolation source: Antarctica rocks | place: Antarctica: Victoria Land, Pudding Butte nord | collected 2016-01-03
TGAGGGCTACTTTCTGTTTATCGACATTCGCGTGCGTGACCGCAATACGTCCAACTGCATTAGTGGTCTACTCCTGGAAATCACGGAGACTGCCAACACCTACAAACGACTCGGTACACTCTCGGTTTGTGGCTCAGATACCATGACAATGAGATACCGATCCAAAGAACACAGAAAAGACCAAGATGAAGGATGGATGGCGCTGAAAAAAGCACTGATGCCGACCCGGAGTGAGCACCAGGAAGAGGAGTGCTCCGAGGCAAGGCTGTTAGAAGACACTAAGCCGAGGAGAAAAAATGTTGCGAAAGAGACTGCCGATCCGGCAGCGCTCTATGCCGACGACCATGGCTACGAGGACCCTCGCTTTGAGCGGCTGACGGCACAGACGATTAGATTGATCTGAAGAAAGATAACCCTATTACCTAGTGGTCAAATTACTCTTCCCAACCTCACAAAATGTAACCGCGTGTTGCCGGGATGGTGAGCGCGTCGACCGTCGCTGTCATTGCTTTCTCGGGCCTTGGTGATTTAATGGCCGCCGACTGCCACACCAGCGCAGTGAAGCACATGACGCGCCGCCAAGGTTCGCGCTGACAACCACACTGAGAGTATTACGGAGCTATATGGCTTGCTATAAGCTCGAAAACTATGAGCCATTTAATGATTACTTGTACATGTTCGTATGTTCTCCTCACGCGACCGAACTCGTCTGGGATCCTTTCCACGTCCCTGTCGTCTGAGGTATGCTTGTGAAAGCCTTCGGTGTGGGGCACAACTGCTCTGCAGATGCGCATTTCAGTGCCACGAATGAAATGGCACGAGTGGTCAAAGAAGAATAGAGATCAATTGTCCGATTCAATCCGACGTTTGTCAGTTCGGACGCTGCGCACATGAACCTCGCTTGTCTGATGACAGGCGCTGTTACTAGTATCGCACTCGTTCCTCATTCCATTGATGCGGGGAAGATACCTATATACTGGACCTCTAGTCGAGTTGCGCCATATCAGGTATCGTAGACTGTGGGCATGTGGGCATGTGGGCATATATAAATATTCTCTATGCTTTTTACCAAGGGCGACGAGAAACTGTCGAAGTACCTTCAGTCCAAGGCTTAGAAGCAATAGTCATCAAGAATGAAAGGTTATGCAGAGTTTCGTATACATAGTTGTGGCTGGCAGGATGGCCGGGCAGCTGTCACCAACTGAAACTCCGGATTGGTACCTTCCAGGCTTCTGGCTAGTGAAGCATGTTTACAAGACCACTATTGGTGAATTAGTGCGGTGTTGGCTTTCATGGATATTACTGTAGATATGTCGTCATAAGTCGTAAATATCCGTCACGTGATAAGGCACATTACCAACGATGCTGATATATAAATATCTTATTATTTAGCTACTAAGCGACTAGTCTACTACTATTAGCTTATATATAATAAGTATAAGGCCTTCTAGAGTAGCTCTAGTACCTAAAAACCCCTTATATCTAGGTAATATAATCCTAGGATAAGTAAGCTTAGTTATATATATATATAATAGTCCTAAAGTAGGATAGTAGAAGTAATTAAATATATATAATTTAAAATCTAAAAAGATAGAGAATATAAGTAAAATTTAATAAGTAAATAATATTAATACTACTTAAGTTCCCCTAATTAATAGCTAATCCCTTATACTAATCCTTAATTAAACTAGCTTAATTAGTATAATATTACCTTTTATAAATATTATTATAAATATATTATTATAAGTTATAAATATTTATTATATAATAAGGTATATTATTAATAATATAAATATATAAATATATTATTATTTAGCTATTAAATAACTAGTCTACTATTATTAGCTTATATATAATAAATATAAGGCCTTTTAAAGTAGCTTTAATACTTAAAAACCCCTTAAGACCTAGTTAAAATAGAGTTATAAAAGAAGGTAGAGGATAAAGTTATATATAAGATAATTTATTAACTATTTAGATATTTTTATTAATACCTTTAGGAGGTATTTAATATATAAATAATATTTATTATAATATATAAATAATATAAGTCTAACTTTTATTATTTAAGTAGCTAGATCTTATTATTATTAAGGCTAAACTCTCTTACCTATATAATAGCCCCCTAATAAAAGGAGTAGCTTAAGTAGTAACTATTATATCTTAATAACTTAATAATTTCTTAGAAGACCTTAGTAACTAACTATCTTATAAATAAATAGCCTAGGTAGAAGAGAAGATTTAAAGGATATATAAGAAATATCTTAAATAGATAATAAAATAAATATAATAAATAGGCCTTATTATCTATTATAACAATAGTAAATATTACCCCTTTTCAAAAGGGGTTTATTTTAGAGGATAAGAGAGTAAACTTAATATAGTCTTTATATAAGATTATTAAGCGTCTTATTATAAAATAATATATAAACTCTTTATCTAGATTATTAATATTCTATATAAATTTATTAATATATAGGAAATTAATAAAGGTAAGGTAAAAGGAGGTATATATTATAACCTTAAATAATATTAATTAATTAAATATTAATAGGATATATAATAGGATATCCCTTATAATTAATTAATATTTAAGGGAGTCTTTCTTACCTCTTATTTAATAGATATTATTAATAACGCGTTTTAATAAGGGATAATAGAAGATATTATTATTATTATATCTTATATTAATATATATTAATCTTAGGTTAATAAGATATAACTTAATTATTAATACTTATACTTAATTATTATCTAATATACTAACTTAGTTAATTAAGGAGTATAAAGAGATAGGAAATAGAGGCTAGTAGCTAGCTAATATATAATATTTAATATATAAGTTTCTTAGTATTTTATAAGTATTATATTTTTTAGGTATTAAACCTTATTATAGGTATTAAATAGTAGCCTTTATAAGGTATATAGCTTTATATTAATCTTTTAATAGATTATAACTTAATATTAAAGGGGGCTAGTAAGACTTTATAATTAGGAGTATATATTAATAATTTTATTATATTATATTTAGGAAAGTATATCTATTAAGTAGTTTTTATATAAATAGATCTATTTAACCTTATTAATAAGGATATTATATTAGGCTAATAGTATAATAATATCTTATAAGGGAGTTATAATTAATTTATAAATAGATAATTTAATAAGATTATAATATATAACCTAATTATTATTAAAAATATAAAGTACCTTATTAATAATATTAGATTTTTAATAATTAAGGATAATATAAATAGCTCTTATCTCTTTAAATTAAAAATATCCTTTTTAATATAATGACTTAGGATCTTAATATTAAAGACCTATTTAATATCTAAGGCTTAGGTTAAAAAATCCAATAAAAAGCCTCCTATATTAATAATCCTAAAAGTATTAATTTAAAGGTAGTAAGGTATATAAGTAATAATAGTATAAATTAATAGAATCCTATTTTATATAGGTAGGAAGGTCTTCTATTATTATAAGTCTTACCTTATATTATTATTAATATAAATATAGGAATCTTATCTACTTAGAGTATTATAAAGATATCTTAAAAAGGCTTTATCTAGAATAATAATCTTAATAATAAATAATAGGAAACTAATTAATAAATTAAGCTTAGATCTAGGAATAAAGGTCTTATTTAATAGGATTTATAATAAGGCTTCTCCTCTTTTTAGCTTATTATCAGGGAATTAAGCTTCTATCTTAATAATATTAATTTTTAAGCTTAGGAAATTAATTATAAGTCTAAGTTATTTATAAAGTATATTAAATTATTATTTATATAATTCTATATTTATATTAAGGGGTAAGATAATAAGGAAGTTATATAAATAATAAATAATTATACTCTAATATAAGACTATAATTAAGATTTAATTAAATACTTTAATAAATAAGTTAAAAATAAAGGAGGTAATATATAACTTAAATAATAAAAACTATTCCTTATAAAATATATTTATAAATAAGAAACTTAGTAGCTATTAGTTTAATAGGATAATAGGTATATATCTAAATATATCTAAGAGATCTCTTTTAATAAGGATTACCTTTAGGCCTATTCTAATTAAGGTATTAATAGTATTATTAAATAAGATATATTCTAAGCTACTATAATTATATAATTATTAATTATTAATTAAATATCTTTTAAGGTAAGAGAGGTTATATATTTATTTAAAATTATTATTATATTTAGGTATAAGGCTTAATAAGGAGGAGATATATTAATATTAAGGCTATTAAGGGAGTACTATTAAGTAGTAATAAATAAGCTATTTCCTAATATTTATTATAAGGATACCTAGAGCTTATTTAATAGATTTATAAGGTTTATTTATAAGGATTTACTTAAGGCCTTAATATCTAGCTTTAATCTCCTATAAAATAATTAAAATTAAGGTTAAGATAAATATCTTATTAAAGTAAGACCTTAATTAAAACCTCTAACTATCTATTAATAATAGTCTTAATTAAGGTAATAATTACTTGTTAATTAATATAAAGATATAAGAGAAGCCTTTAATAACTATATATAAGGATTATAATATTAGTAGTCTATTAATAAAGTTAATATCTAGGTTTTAAGATATAGCTATTAAGGTGTATTATATTTATTAAGGTTATTATAATATTATAATAATTAATTTATATATATACTTTATAATAATTTAAATAGATATAAGAGTATCTATAATTAATAATACTCTTATATTTATTCTTATTAAAATTTCTATAAATATATAATAAAGTAGATATTAAGATATTAAGATATTATTATCTTAGAGTTAATAGTATTATAAGTATTTAATTATACTTAATAAGTTTTAATTTTATAAGGATATAATCCTTCTTCCTTTAACTATTAAGTAAATCTTAACCTTTATAAATTTAAGCTTAAATAAAGGTTAAATAGAAGGCCTTAATAGATATAAATATATAAATAATAGACTTTCTAATAAGGAGGAGTTAATAATTAATAAAGGTACTTTAAAGGCTAACTTATATATAAAGGTAAATAAAAAAGGTTATAATTTAATTATATATTAAAAAGGACTATTAAAGGTCCCTTAAATTCTTTATATTATCTTTATTATTTAGGTTAATAGCCTTTTAAAAGGTAGTATTAATAAGCTTATTTATATTATTAAAATTAAAACTCTTATAATAAATCTTATAAATCTACTTAGAATTTAAGGCTAGAAAATAGGTAGTAAGAAAAATAATAAAGAAATTATTACTTAAAGTAAGATTATAATATATAAAAGACTTAATTAATAAAGTCTTAAATTAAAATTATTCTTATATAAGATTATTAATCTATATTTAAGGTATATTACTTAGTAATAAATATTAATATTAATTTATTTAAGGTAGATAAAGATATTAATATTACTATTAAAATAGCTATCTTATAAAGATATTATATTAAGAAGGTTATAAGGCGTTAGTAAGATTATATAAGTATAATAGTATAATAATAATAATGATTATACTAGTATTTACTTATATTCCTAGTATAAATAGGCTTAGGTTTTAATTATAAATTATTATTATATATATACTATTTTATAAGTTCTTTATCTTTTTATTATATTTTAATTATTACTCCGCCTTCTTTTTAACTACTTTTACTTATAAGGTCTTTAGGAAGTTATTTTCTTTAATATCTTTATTAGTATTAATATTAATAATAGGATTATTAATAAGGTTAAGGTCCTCTTTAATAATATATCTATTTATTACCTTATAAGTAGTCTTAGTTATTATACCTTTCTTAGTAGTAGTAGCCTAGTTAATAGTAAATTTACTAATAAACTACTTAATAGAGGTACGCGTAAAGCGTTTAAATACTACCTTTTTAATAGTAGTAGCCTTCTTAATAATAATAGTCTCTTTATAAGCTATTTAAATAGATCTAATTAGTTAGAAAGTAGGTATAATATTAAATAATAATAAAAATAATAAATATCTAATAATGTTAATAATATTAGGCTTTAAAAATAAATAATTAGATATTTATAATTTAGAGTCTAAAAGGATAGAGAGTATAAGTAGAGTCTAATAGGTAGATAATATTAATACTACTTAAGTTCCCCTAATTAATAGCTAACCCCTTATACTAACCCCTAGCTAAACTAGCTCGATATTTAATATATTGACATTGATCTACACCTAAGATAAGGCTCATCAACTGGAGAGGACGACACTAACCTGGCCTCCCTGTCCGTCGACGCACCAACGGCGGCCCGTAGCGTCGCATGCGGTGGAAGGGCTGACGGGCAACTGCACTCTGATATCATGCGCCGTCGAATCATAGCTTCACAGCCTACACTTTTTTCGATGCACAACAGAGTAGCTAAGTAGTTAGAGGTCACCATGAGAAAAGTTCTAGACACAATCCCGGAAGTCTTCCACCTCGGCCGTCTGAAAGGGCATGACCTGAACGAGATCACGATAGAGCAGCTGCAGCGTCTCCTCTCCGAAGACTCGACGGAACGCCTAACCTCTGTTGAATATGTCAAATTCTGTCTAGACCGCATAGGCATGGTACGCAATGCTCGACGTTCGGAGGCAGCCATTCATACATTAGTATATTGGGCTGATGACTTACTAAAAAGGTCAATCCCTACCTGGAATGCGTCATCGAAGTCAATCCTGATGCTGAAGAAATTGCTATGAAGCTGGACGATGAGCGACGACAGGGCATAACAAGAGGCAAGCTCCATGGCATACCCGTGCTTGTCAAAGATGTGGGTCTTACCTAATCTCGAATTTCAATATCAACTAAGAGACCTAGAACATGGCCACAAAAGACAAGATGCAAACAACGGCCGGCTCCTGGGCGTTGCTGGGTAGCGTTGTGCCGAGAGATGCTCATATGGTGTCTTTGCTTCGTCAATCTGGTGCGATCATACTTGGCCACACCAATTTGTGTGAGTGGGCGGGCGCTAGATCATCGAAGTACTCCTGGGGTTACAGTGCTCGAGGTGGCCAATCGCGTAATCCCTACGACCTCTCCAGCAGTCCCCGTAAGTTAACGGGACCGTTTCCCATCCTCGCCTAGCTTACGGCATACCAGATGGCTCCAGCTCAGGGTCCGCTGTCGCAGTCTCTGCAAACATCGTACCCTTAGCATTTGGTTCTGAAACGGACACATCCATCATTGGTCCAGCTTCGTGCAATGGAGTTGTTGGAATCAAGCCCACAGTTGGACTCACGTCAAGGAGTGGAGTAATTCCGATCAGTACCCATATGGATACGGTCGGGCCGTTTGGCAGGACCGTTGCAGACGCAGCGCACGGGCTAAATGCAATCGTTGGTATGGACGAAAGAGACCCGATGACTTGCTCGCCTTCCCGGCCCCAGCCGCAGGACTATACCAAGCATCTGACCACAAAGACAAACATCAAAGGGGCAGTGTTTGGTCTACCAGGCAAGCGCTGCTGGGATCTTGTACCGGAAGAGCGAAGGTACGTTGCCTGCGATGTCTTCGACGCCATTAAAGCGGCTGGCGGAGAGGTCATCCGAACCGAATTTCCTTGTGTTGACGATCGCATACCACCCGACGGTCGTTGGGACTGGTAAGTTGCACGTCCCTGATTCAGACGCGACATCTCATCTGTACAGGGAATATAAGAAACATAGCAAAGCCACGGAGTCAGAGTCAACTGTAGTGAGAGTCGATGCCTACAATGACATCAACGCGTATCTATCGCAGCTCTCCAACACTTCCATCAAATCCGTAGAAGACATTATCAGATACAACGAGAATAACACTGGCACGGAAGGAGCCGAACCAGGCGACCACCCGGCTTTCATATCAGGACAGGTGAGTCCGGATGTACACTGTAAGGTCACCCTTCTGACGATCGTAGAACCTCCTGCAAGAAATCGCTCAAACCCGAGGCGAGGAGGATGAGACGTACCATAAAGCCTTGAAATACACTCAATCTCAATCTCGTACCGAGGGCATAGATGCCGCTCTCAAATATGCATCAAACAATCAAACGAAGGAGTTTGATGCACTCCTTCTATGCGATCGGCTGGGGCCAGGACAGCAAATAGCTGCGCAAGCAGGTAAGAGCCCTTGCATCCCGAGATTCATTCAATGATGGCACTGATTACGTAGGCTATCCCATCCTTTGCATCCCAATTGGAGTCGACTCCGCTGGGATCCCGTTCAGCCTTTCCATACAACATACTGCCTGGAAAGAGGATGTTCTCATCAAGTGGGCGAGCGCAATCGAAGACTTGGTGCATGGTATGAAGGGTAGAAGGGCTACGCCTACTTATAAGAACCATCTATCGAAAAATATACCCATAGCGGATAATGATACTGGCTGAGAATGTTTATACCGGAACTTGGAGATCATCGAAGCATGTTTGAGGGACCAAGAGGCAAGAAAACAGGGTTCTTGAAGCTGTATAGGTGGAACTTAGGTCAGGCTTCCCCCTCAATGGTAATAGCCCATACAATAAAAGCATATGTGAAGAATATGAATATGACATGGTTGGCAGCCTGTATACAGGATCTACTTGAGCCTCTAGCAGCGCCTCCATATATCGGCCTCCACCCCTTCAATAGGCTACAAAAGCTTAAGCCAGCCCACTACTGGATGCCTTTGAGCGCAAATCCAAGACGCAAGGTAATGTCCTCGATCCACGTCCGGCCAGGCTTGCGCATTCATCCTTCTTATATTCATCTGTCTCATTTCTACCACTGTCCCTGCTTATTCCGGCTGTGTCTGTACGCAATCCGAGAACTGTATGTCCACATACCAGGACCCTATAGCATTATCTGAAGGGCTCGCAAACCAAAGCATAACTTCATGATCTATTACCCTCTGCCACTCGTCACAATCCATCCGCAGGACCTAGTCCACCACCGCACCCATCCACAACCGCACTCAAACATTTAAGCCAACGCACCAAAAAACATCCACCCATCTTCCAAACCAGACTCCGTGATGCATTCGGAAAAAGGAACTGCCACACAGTATCCAGCCCCCTTTCACAGAATACAAACATCAATGATATTTCACTTCAAGGCACGCCCATGATGGCCACTGAGTAGAACGGCAGTAGTAAGGTCTTGAATTTACTACCGAGTGAAGGCGCCTGCGTCAGCTTCAAAGGCCATCCTCATAAAACCGCACCCCATGCGGCAATTCACCGCGGCTCCGGTTGCGTCCGAGACCTCTTGGACGATTCGGGGGAGGACGATATCCACGGCGGCTATTGCGGTAGCCCACTCTATCATGCTACTATCAAGGGCCACGAAGGCATCATCAGTAAGCTACCAGCCTCCGGAGCAGATCCTGAGTAAACGAGACGGCATGCGGGTATTGCAATGAAAGGTGTAACTCTATATGGTTATCTAGAATGTATCAAGCTGCTGTTAGAGGCGAGAGAAGATATCGATCACTCAGATCGAACTGGGCTGAATGTGGCGCTGAGTCAGGAAAGTGATCACGTGGTGAGCTTTCTCTTCCACCACCCAACCCCCTGATGCTATGAGACAATAGATTCGCGAATTCCAACGAAAGGAGATGACAAAGTTGACAAAGCTCTGTACATTCGTATCTCCGTCACAGTCTTCTAGTATTCATAAGTAGTCTATAATAACGTTCCATCAGTCTTACGAACTCAGTCCTCGAGCATCTTTTAGAGCATACTCGCAACATTTTCCATTCCTCGAAAGCAGCACGGCGAGAGAGGACTTTAGGGAGATGTGCCAGGAAGCGGTGGTTGGTCTTTTTGATTTCGGAAAAGGTGTCATTCTGTGTTTGATGATTATAAGGTTTCCATCAGAAAAGAAAAACTTGATAGATAGTGGGATTTGGGACTGTGAGAACCGTTTCGAGAATCTCTTTATCCCAATCTTTTCGGAACGGGTCGAGAGAACAGATGATGTCGAAATTCAATATTTAGGCATAATTAAGTCTGCCGAAGGCGGGTTGCTAGTATGTGATTTGTTCGCTCCAGATATTGTGACCCTATGGCCTACTCCCCTTATGCAGTACATCCTTCCCTCTCGTCTGTACCCTCAACCCCACCTAATCCCCTCAACAATAACAATCCACATCGGATTCTCCTCCAAGCGCACCCAACCCCCCTGTCCCAAATGCACACACCTCAGCAATATCTCCGTCGCATATTCCACAATCCGCCTCCTAGTAATAGCTATATGCCCGTTGACTCTCGCATAATCAATGCTGATTTTGCAGCCCGCGATATCGATGATAGTGATGGTGGAGCGCGTGTGGAGGTAGGGCCTCGGGGTGTCGGGGTCGAGAAGGAGGCGGGTGAAGGCCGGGGCGCAGGTACCGAGCGAGATCGGGATTGTGTAAGGGGGTTGGGGGACGAGGCAGCGGACTTGGCTGAGGAAGGCGGCGGTTGTGATGTTGATGAGAGGGGAGGGAGGAAGGGTGAGGGGTGGCGGGATGGGTGTTGCTGTTGCTGTGACGGCCAGCGGTGTGATGAGGACTAGCCATGCGAAGAGATAAAGCATGGTGGGTGAGTATTGCTGAAAGTAATTGAGGGATTCGCCTAGTGGACTTCAGTACCGACTTCGTAATGCCGCTTGATCTACGCGCCATGTCGCAACGGTCGAGCTGAATTGTCGCATGTTTTGTGAGTTGTCCTGCAAGTCGCAACTCGCGCTGTGGGTACGATCATAGCCGTTCCATTCTTTTGCCTGCGCCTGTCTGGTGGAACACGGCCCTAATAAGACAAGACCTGTCGACGACAGCGTTGTCAAAGGTCATCAGGTCAATAGAGAGAGGGACAAAGAAGCAAAACTTGATGCAATCTTCATATCTTTCTTGGGTTTTCGATGTGCAAAAGCCCGTGCGAAAGGATTTCGGGAAAACAGAGCCAGCTAGACGATGATAAACAGATATCCCACCTATGCAGCTAATATTGATGGGTTGAATTGAATTAGAACGGCCTGGGATGTGTATCTGGACCCATCGTCTTTGACCCATCGTCTTTCTAGATGGGAATTTAATAGATCGAGACCGTCTGCCAAAACAATGGCTGACACTACCCTCCTCAGAACTGACCTGCTCATATCTGTAAATCCTAAAACCTGCTCTAACTCCCAACGTATAGCAGCACCATTGGCTTCTTCATGGGAATTGGAGCTGCCCAAAGCTACGGCAGGAACATCGATGTAGTCCACACTCCTGGTCCACTCCACCGTATAAAAGCTACAAATGTATAACCGGTTATCCTTTGCCCCTGGTACTGTCTGTACGAAATCTTATCGCGGTCGAGGGTCAATGATCAATGTATCATCCGTAAAGCATCATCCGAGCATCTTCTAGGATCAAGCTCTTGTACCAACACTCATCATCTGGTAGATGACACAGTCCCAGAAGTCGTAAGGTAGTAGGGTTGCTATTTGCAAAACATCACACACCCCCGGCATTCCATGTTTGACCTCAACGCTGTGTTCACCTTGTCCATCTATTCACGGCATATGCCACGTCGGTAGCTTGGTGCGATTAGCTTCGCTGGACCTTGGCCTGGGCTGGAGGCTGAACAAAGGAGTCGAGGGATCGGGGCGATTGAGGGAATGGGATACAGGCTGTTGCGGTTTGAGAGGGAACTCTTAGAGGAGGAGAGATCGGGCTTGAGTGTCATGGTGAATGAACTCCCGGAATACTTTATTAAGTCCACTTTAGTTGAAGGTGGTTGCGGCAACGGCCATTAAATGTCTCTGAGTGCGTCACCTCAGATCCAAGGGGATGCCTCCTTGCCCGTATCGAGATGGTTTGCGCCCTTCAGTGAGCTGTTAATCCGGAGGATTGTACGCTCAGCGGCGCCATTGCCACTGGGGGCTGCAGGCCGTTTCGTGATGGCCCCTTGACGCACTTGGGAGAGTGTATTGACGGGTCTGTCGCCCTGTTGTTCATGATGGTCGGAAAATACTTTAGGAGTGTAATAACAGTTGCGTCGAGGAGAGGCGCGAGCCTGACGCGCAACTCACGTGACCACTTGGCTGCCCCTCATGCGGTACTCGAGGTACATAGTACTTTGTGCTTCACTCTTCCACGACAAATCATCCTCAATGCCTTGATCAATCTAGAATGGCTGCATCAGTCTTTCCGGAATAAGGCTGTAGTTCTTCGGCCTTCACCATGTCACGTCCGAATATCACCACTCTTCCACCAGAACTCCATCTCAAAATTGGCACCTATCTCAGGAACGTCGACTCCATCGCCATTAGCCTGGCTTGCAAGAAACTCCACGCAGCCTATCCATGCCGTCTTCAGTGCAGATTCCCAGCGAAGAGCTTCTGGAAGATGATCTCGATCGACTGCGTCAATGACTCCGAACTCCAACAGCAGATGCTGATCGAGTGGGACACGCGTCTCGAAGTCCTACCACGCTTGCGTTATTGGACGCAACGAGTGATGGGCGAGCCTGCGAAGCCGGCCTTGCAGGATGAAGATGCTGATGATATAGATGACCTTGTTACGTGGGAGATTTGTGTGGGCTGTGCATGCTACAAAGTTGAAACCGATGATTGGCAAGAGGGGTGGGATTTCTATGATGTGCTGGATGAAAATGCTACGTTTGCGGATTGGGTTGGGATCAAGTGGAGTATCTTGCACGATCGTATTGAGGAGGGAAGCTTTTGCAAATCTTGCTGTCAAGAGTGGGAGAATCTTAGGGTTTCTTGGGACGTTGGTGTCTGTGCTTCATAGAGCAACAATGGGTCGAAAGAGCGGCGAGATACTACCACAGCCCAGCCATACCGGACCAGGAATGAATCCGGCATGCGAGAATGATGAGCTACACCACTGTACGGATGCTGTCCCGGGTGTTGGCCCAAAGTGGAACGGGTATACTGCCTTCCTGGTGTTCGAATATATGCCGGATTGAGGACACGTTTTAGAAGAGTAGCAACGCATATACTGACCAAGAAACCCATGAGAAAGCTGTCTCATACTACTGGGGACGATCCTTGACGTGACATGGAAAGGTCACCGAACCATATATTAGTCTGGCGCTCGGAGGTTGAATAATGAAGACTTTGATAATGATTCATGATAGCCGCTTTCAAATACAGCTCAGAGGTTGCTTCAGAAGGATATCGAACATGGGCAGGCTGAGCGGTCTCAACTTGTCAACATCGTCAAACTTGAGTATCAAGGAAGCAAAAATGATTTAAGTTATATACGATAACTTGATAATAGTAGTAAGTTCGTACACTACGGTAGTAATCTCTATGCTCGAGCATAATGGAGTAATTAAGATAGAAGCATTCATGACATTGATCAGAACTATCGAAAACACTGCTGTACCATAGCATAGGACGACTTTCCCCATTCCATCAGATCCAAAAAACCCCATGTTCAACCACTCCCCATCCAAATTCGCATCACTCCCAAGTTCCTCGCACGAGTCCGTTGCCAAAAGTCCCATCAATGGCTTACAGCAGCCTCCGAGCACCTAAAAGTCGAATCGATATCGACTGACTCGGCTTCCCCTCCCTCATAAGAATTGTTCTCCTCTGACCATATAAACACACTCCAGCGCCACGTCTCTAGTCTTAGTTCGCTCACTACGAAGTTCTAATTAATATTGCACTCTATAACATTCTTGAGCCGAACCACAAACCCGTCGCCTCGGAAGCCATTGGCTCGGTCAACGCCGGCCTGAATTACTGATCCTCGCTCTTGTAATAGAACCCGCTGCTGTAATGGTCCCTTGGCTTTATAATTGAATGCGATGATGCCGTTTCAGACATCACACAATACGAATTATTGACAGCTGAATTTTTGCGGTGAGTTTAGGTAGTGAGGTTATAAGAAAGTGCGGAGAATTCTGCTAGACAAGGTTCAAACCATATTCTCTCTGACATCGACAATACCTCATATCGGACTGGGTACGGGAGTACTTCTGCGGTCCCTGTAGCAAAGAATGCACCTCATTTCCATTGGACAGACCCACCCCTGGGAATAAATGGTCAGGACTGCGGTCAAGTGCTATCCCATGTTCTGGCGACTTTGGCACTCGTATCCGCTAGGCCTTGGCAAAAGGCCCTCAAACGAGTGCCTTGCCAGGACATGGGACAGAAATCTACTTTCCCAGGTTTGCGACTGTGCCTCGTTGCGACTTAGAGTCATAGATGTCGGCAACAAGTGTGCAGTTCTGAGCTTGAAGGTCCGAAGATTCAGCCGCTCAAAGATCAGTCGATGTCGGATATACTATGCAAAACATGTTGTATCTCTAACAAGTGCAAGCAGACTTCTCTAACTTTAGCATTGTAGACGTTCTCGCTGTGATATCGCAGGACCTGGTAAGCGTATTTCTAAAAGATGGTCGTTGACATTCCGGCACGTCAACGCTCCTTTCATAGATTGATTCAAGTATTGTGTCTGTCTTGCTTCTGTAAATGTTTCTTCAAAGCTGTATATAGAATTTTCCCAAACAAGGGCGGCTGAGCATTGCAGATTTGCTTCTTGACCCCTATTTTGCCAAAGCGATGCTCTGTGGGAAAGCCTTGGAGTCTTGCATATTCTTCAAGGGAGAGGTTCCTTCTACCACTGAAGTGCGCGACGATCATGTTCTTCATGACGGTCCGAGCAGGTCGGTCGCCTTTGTCTCGCTTATGAGGCTCTGGCAATGCCGAGGGCTCTCTATGATCAGGCCACCTTGGAACGTTAGTGAGAGCTTCCTTGATTGTAACATGAGGCAGGATTCCCAAAATTGACGGGTGTCCAGAATGAGTTGGGATTGGCATGTCAGGAAGCTTTGTCCCCTGACTGAGCATTTGGTGTCAGCTGAAGTAGATTGATTCGCACTTGCCTAATAGCAGAAACTTACCGAGCAGCAATGATGATGAGTCGGTTCCTATATTGAGGAAGTCCATAATCCGCCATATCGACGACTTCGCAGCTAAACTGATAGCCTCGGCTTACGAATTGCTGTTGGATCTTGTGAAAGCAATCTCTCACGGTCGGGCCTGATCCTGTTCCCTGTATACGGGTCATGAGACCATGCACGTTT
>JAABUK010007995.1_pt1 | contig 15032 bp, 15 predicted proteins | sample 5559141 | NCBI WGS metagenome assembly JAABUK01 (sample SAMN10711869, study PRJNA513367) | rock metagenome | isolation source: Antarctica rocks | place: Antarctica: Victoria Land, Pudding Butte nord | collected 2016-01-03
ATAAATTCATCATCATCAGCGTTGTATCAATTGAGATCATTGTCATAGTCATTTCATTTGACTCTATACTGAAGTCATCTTTGATATCAACAAGAATTCAATATATCATCAATTTTTCATTCATTTTCATCGTTTATTACTATTAAATCTGAGAATTCATTCTTTTGATTGAACAAGAAATCATTGATGACAGAACAAAGTAAATCAGAATAAAATACATTATGAACATGCATAAACTTTGATAATTTCAGTTTATATGAAGAGTTAATGAGATTTAAATTGATGAAATAATTAAGCATTTTGTCATTTAACTTCTTGAAAGATTTCACTGTAATGATGTTTCTTTCATTCAGAAACATCTTTGATTCAATCTTATAATTAACTTCTTTTCTATGCTTATTGACTTATTTCATCATTTGTTCTTATGTTTTGACTAGTGACTCATGAGCAAACTTCAGTGTTTTATTCATATGTTCAAATATATTCTTGACTTTAATCATCTGCAAACATTCACAAGAACTTTCATGTTCAATGACATTGAATTCAAAACTCATATGAGAATGAAAGTCTTTGTTTAAAAAGAAAGAAGTTAAGAAAATGTTTGAGAATAGAGCATTATTATCAATGAGTTCAATCATGAGTAGTAACTTAGTTCAATCATTCTGCATGTATGAACAGAAGAATCAAAGATATCTTTCAATGTTTTGATTAACTTGTTCACTTTGATCATTGATCTGAAAGTGATAAACTGTGAAAAGTTGAAGATAAATATTTAGTCTTTTGCAAAGCGACTTTCATAAAATAAAGATAAATTGAGAATCTCAATTTGAAATAATGAAATTGAGTAAATCATGTATTTGATATATTCATTGAAGCATTAACTCAGCTGTTTTTTCTGCTGTGATCTTCTCATCATCAGTAAAGTAAGAAATATAATGTCGTTTCTTTAACAGTTTACATATCATTATTAGTATGATATTTTTGTCTTTCAAAGAAAATAAGTTAATGATGAAATTCATAACTATGTTCTTTCATTGCTGTTCAAGTATGAGTAGAAAATGTAGTAGTTCATTGAATTTATTTTGAAAAGTCTTTGATTGCTGATAAATGTAGCAGTTTCAAATATATCAATCTATTATCTTTTGCATTGAAGATTAATAGTAGTATCTTCTTATGATCTTTAGACAACAGCAAGAATGATGATGAAAACGAAGCTGCTGAAGCAGTTTAGAATGACAAGAATATTCATTCTCTAACATGCAATTATCATGAACAAATTTAATACATAGTCTCAGTTTTATCATCTTGACTGCGTGTAGCAGTTGTATAAACAGCGAGCGATTTTCTATCTCAGAGAATTTTGTTCACTTGACACACATAGCATAAAGTCTCTTATGAGTCGATTTAATCAATGTCACAAGAATGTATGAATTTATTATTATTATTATTGAATATAATCAATAAATATTGAGCGAAGATATGAAAGATGTCTCAAAGCTTATAGAAGCTTTTGAAACAAGACTGAAACATGAGCGAAAAGCATAATCATTCACTTTCAAGCATAAACTCATTATTAGAAAAGAAGAATCATTGTATTATAATAGTTTCGCTCTTTAATGAAATAATTACATATGTAAATCAACAAATAGAAGAAAAAAGCGCAAAGATGCTCGAATGCATTTGACAAGAAAGCGCAATCATCATGACATAATAAACATCACGCAATCATCACTTTATTAAACATCTTTTACATGAAGTAAGATTGCAGATTTCTTCTTCTCTTTCATTGTCAGATTTACATTGAGATGTGAAGACAGAAATTCAAAAAATGACAGATTGTACTAAAATATATCAGAACAATTAAAAACATTGACAAAATGATATATAATTAAGATTAAATGTATCACAAAGTGCTTTACATTCAGAATTTCTCTGATAATGTCATTAATAATTATCATTTCTTTGAGAATGAGCTTTTGAATCTTTAAAGACTTAAGTTTATGAGTTTTCTTAAGATGATTCTTTATACATATCACTGTTATCAATTTCTCTAGAGAATTTTCTGATGAGCAGTGAATGTTTTCAGAGTGATGTTTTCTTCTTTACTCTTAATTGCATTATCATGAATTTTCTGCAAATGAAAGAATTTATTAATAGTTGAAATGCAGATGTTGAGAATTTAAACATTGAATTATGAGTGTTTAACAAACATATCATATAAGTATATTTATTATGATACAGAAACTTTCATTACTTGCACAGTGAACACACTTCTTGTACATTGTTTTTCTTTAAAAGATGACATCACACAGCAATGTTTTATTCTTAATGTGTAAAACTTAAGTACACTTTACATAAATCATTCTATCTAGAACTTTGAAATCAGCAACGCTTTTTTCGCTTATTTCAATCATTGACAGTTGAAAAGCATCAGTAATGACATCAAGAAGTTAAATAAGCAAATCTCATCATTATTCTTTAATTTCGCGAAGTTTGTAAATTCAACAAGATTATTGATGAAGCATCAGCAATCATTTCTTTTTTCATCATCTTTTGAATTTTCTCTTTAATAATGAAAATGTACTTGAAAGTTTAAATAGTAGAAGTGATGAGCTTTTAATCAAAATTTGATGACATCTGCATCATCATAAGCAATTCAGCATTAGCAGCATGATAATCATTACATTTAATTAATGTTTTTTAAACAAACTTATGATACTGTTAATTGCAGTAATAGTCATGAAATCTTAAGCGTAACATCATTTACTTTCATAATAATTTTGACTCAATTATCAATTAACTTCATCATTTTACAACTTTTTTGAGCATTGTTGCATATTCACAACTCATGATTGTTACAATCATGCACTTCAAATTAGTCTAACATAGATCATGTCAAACTATCATAAACTAGTATAAGACTGATGTTAACACGCTAGCAATCTAGCATGTTTTCGTGAATAAAACTCATAACGTGTTGCATCTTCTTTCTTCTTCAGCTTTGAACTTCTAGTTAAAATACATTCATATAATTCGCTTTATGCAGACTCATAACATTAGTTCAAAGCTCATAAATCTTGCTATTGACGTGTAAATGATATAAAAACAAGCTACATCACTCAAACTTAAATTAGAATCAAAATTCGAAAATTGAGTTCAGAAAACTCATTAAAAATCAAGAAATTTCTAGAACAGAACAGAAAAACATGAATGCATTGCTTTAAACTAACTCTTTACTGAGCTTGTTATCAGAACAGAAGAACAGAAGAACATGAATGCATTGTTCTAGAATTGAAATCAGAAATTTCAGTTGAATTTCAATCAGCAATTTTCTACTCACACAATGATTAAAAGCACAAAATTAGAATTAGAATCAATGAGCATTGCTCATTATAAACTTTGAAATGCTGAAAGAGAATCACTTTTATCACAGAATTGAACAACATCAGAAGAAGAAGATATGAATGCATTGTTGAGTACAGAAGAAAAGAACATGAACATGTTGCTTTTTAATCACAAAATGATCAAGATCAGCATCAGCACTGAATTGAATGCTTGAATAAGTGCTTATGAAGCAGATAATCTCATTGCGTTTATCAAGTACATATATTAACAGCATAACATCAAAATCAAGATTCACAATGACATGATTCAGATGTTGAATGATGTTAACAAGATCAACATTGAATTAAAAGCTATCAACATTGAGTTGAAAGTTACATAAATAACATTGAACGTTGTTTGAATGCATTTACAGAAAGAAATGAAGAAAAAGAACGTAATTATACATCATTTAAAAGTAACATTAAGTTGACTAAGCACTTTGATTTCAAAAGATTGATTCTCGAAGTCAATTAAATTATCTGACTCATTTTTGTTCAAAGATTCAAGACAGAATGTGAATAATTGATTGTTTTGAATGCAAAATAAGCTGAAAATGAACAAGAATCATTTTTCTATCAAAGAAATGAAGATTGCATATGTGAAAAGTTGAGTCAGTGAAACGATGATCAAACATATAGCACTCAGAATAAAAAACATGATCATGAACTCATTTCTTGAAGCAGAAAAGATATTGTTGATCATAAATAAAATGTATGATGACTTTAATCAATATTACATGATTCAACGACAGTTCTTGAAGCTGTATTAAAACAAGATCTTCTTTCATAATTTTGAATGAAATTTCATGTTACGAACATGTCTGAATCGATCAGAATTCAGATCTAATTCTAATCAATTTGATTAAAGTCAGTCATGACGCTATGCCTAGTTTGAATCTAGCGCATCTCTTCAAGTCATCTTCAGCACTTCTTCTCGTTGTTCAGCACTTTCTTCATTCACTTCTTTCATCATTCTTTTAGACAAACACATCTGACATATTACATCACATCTGTATCAAGTCTAGCGCAGTCTCAAGCCATTATTTATAGAAGAGCTTGCACTCTTTCTCTTCTGTATTCTTAATGTCTTGTTATAGCTATCTTTAAAGAGCAATACATACATATCAGTCTTGAGTTTCTTTGATTGAATGATCTAGGCATGATCTCAACACTTTTAATGAAGAGATGAAGATTCTCTTGTACAAGCTGACAGTGAGAAAGAAGAAGATGAAGATAAAGAAATATCAGACACAGTGAAATTGAACTTGATCACAACTGATGAAGAAGTTGAGACTGAAGTCAGATGAACATCTGTGATATACTAGAAATTTTAAAGACGACTCAATACTAGCAGATGCAGAGAAGTATAAGACGTTTAAACAGCAAAATGATCATGCAATGAATATTGATGTATTGCGCAAGAAAGATGACATTGAAGAATCATTTGATAGTTAGTAGTATGATCATTGATTTGCATTAACTAATTGCAAGCGTACTTAGAAACAATAATAGCTAAATCTACAAATTCATTAATATAATTAATAATGAAAGTGTATGAGAGATCACTACAGTAAACAGTTGATATGCAACTTGAAGTTTTAGCAAACTGAATAGAGTAAACTATATAACATTGACATTTCAACTAGTCTTGAGCTCAAAATCATTTTATATCAGCGATGTCAATCAATATTAATTATATAAATTCAAAGCTACTGTTGAGAAATCTTTCTACAAAACATTGATTCATTCATATGCAATGTCATCAATGATAAGTAGTATATTGCAGTGATAGTAAATCAAGTGTCTGCTTTCGCTTGTATTATAGTAATAATAGTATTTAGTAGCATTTAATACAGTAATTAAACAGTCTCATATTCACTATCTTTGTTTTTGATCTTGTTTACATCTCGCTCAGATCTGACTCAGATCTTGCTCACTCAAATTTCACTCAGATCTTACTCACTCTCATCTTGTCAATTCAGATCTCATTCAGATTCTGCTCAACATATGCTGTGAAAGATGTGATCATATCTTATTCAGAATCATCGTCTTTTTTTAGAATGTTTTTTCGCATACAAAGTCTTGCGCTTTAAATGTTCTCATAATTCACGTCGTTTACAACTTACGCATGCATATCAAATTTCAATGATCGATGAAGCTGCTGACGATGAAATGAATAATGATGTTGATGTGCATGAAATCTGATGATATGAGACGAGTGAGTTAATAGTTTTTCAACAGATGCTCTTCAAATTTAAACACGTCAGATGTTCATCTTTGTTCGCGAATACTGATGTTTCTGTCAATGATGTAATTATGTTGACTTGAAAAAGATATTGCATTTGACTGTCATTGAAAGTCTGCTTGAACGTTAAACGAAATGATGTGCAATCTGTAGTTGTAATGAAAATAATGATTTTATCGCGCTCATCAGTTAATATGTTGACTTGAGAGAGATATTGCATTTGACTGTTCTCATTATCAGACTCGTATGCAGAAACTTGCTCTGCATCATTGATCAATGCATTGAAGCTTTCACACAATGATGATGAACGATAGAAAACATACTTTTTATATCAAGTACTATTCATAATATTTGAATCTAGCGAAGATCTTGAGTCTTAAGAACTCATAAGATTAAACAATATCAACTCACTGTCTGTCAAGATTTTGCGTTCATCTCAACGAACTTTCGATGAAATAGATCTATCATCAGAGAAAATGATAAGTGATGACGAGATTTTGCGACTGAAAAGTGAGTTCGCTTCGTGCAACATCTTTCAATGACAAGAAATGAGTGATAAACAACTTCAACTTTCAATATCATCAAAAGTTTGCTTGAATGTTAAACAATTTGTATATGTGATGAAAATGACTATTTTATCATGCTCGTCAGTTGAAAATGTGATTTGAGTAACTGCATTCACGTAAAGAAACTTCAGATTGATGACTTTCAATCTGAAATGAAATTCAAAGCATTGAGATTTCTCATCAGATGCACTTGAAGACGCGTTGAATCACTCGCTATCAGTGATACTTAAAAGCGACTGAGACAAGAGAATTTGTCTCATCTTGCGTCAACGTGATGTCTTCAACATAACGTCGTCAAAGCATCAGACAACTATAAATTCAATGTTGAAAAGTTGAGATTTCTCATTAGATGCACTTGAAGACACGTTGAATCACTCGTCATCAGATGTACTTAAAAGTGAGTGAAATGAGAGAATCTGTCTCATCTTGCATCAACGTGATGTCTTTGACATAACATCATCAAAGCATCAGATAACTATATATTCAATGTCAAAAAATGATGCAGAAAATACAAGTTTAAGCGCATTTAAAAACAATCTAGTTCTGATTAAGTCAAGATTTGAGTCAAATAAAAATTGAATCAAAAGTTAGTTTTATTCATGTTCTTGTTTACTTTCTGCAATCTTTATTTCTTCGCACGTTCTTTATTCTTAAGACTTCATTGAATTTATGATATAATCTAGTCATCGCTTTACATATTAGTATAAGATATATTGAAAGATCATCTTGCAGCTATGCACATGATTAAACGAAAGAGTCATGAGTGCAAGATAAGCATGATCATTATCTATTACACTTATCTTAAGTATCATCAACTTATCTCTGTGCTAGAATGATTCAAGCTCGATTGAAGAATCAATATCAAACGACTTTGAATCTGTTCATGCTTCAGTAAGATGTAGAAAGAAGTCGAAATCTGACTTGAAAGAAAAGAACAGTTAAGAATTGTCATCGATGAGAATACAATCACTAATGTGTATAGAATTCACGTTGAATTTCATTATTAATGACAAGCAGTTTACATCTACACTGTCATTCAACGAGAATAATCATAGAAGAAATAAAAAGCGTACTTCGAACGCGTCAAGCATGCTATCAAACTCTCAACATGATTCATCTCATGCCTTCATCAATTTCAAGATCAAGTCACGCAGCATGAAGTTTATGAATTCTTCGTTCTATGATCGACAGCGAAGAGAAGATGATCATCACGACTCATCATATATCTGAAGTGAGAGTATTCAACGCAAGAAAGAAATTTCAACAGTCGCGCACAAGAACATCATGTGACAGACAATTTCATATCTGCAAGCTATGATTATGACTGAATACGCGAGCAAAGACTGCGAATCATGAGCTGACTCTCAGCAAAAAGTCAATCTTTCAACTCTCATAAAAAGCATATGATTGAGAGTGATTAATTGCATAATTCAAATCATTAATCAAAGAAACAATGATGTAAAGATGAAATCAACATCTCATGAAGTGAAAAGAGTAAAGCAATCATGACTGAATGATACTCACTCAGACTAACACAGTTCAGATGTATGACATCATAAGTGACTATCAATCTCATATGATGTGTAAGATTTGCGTCTTGATTCTCAATTATTACAATTTTATCAATAGCACAGCTTCAATGAATTTAGTTCATGCTTTATTGAAGAACAACATCTTTCTAAGCGTTGATCATCACAATGTAGAATAATTTTCTTGAAATACTTTCATGCTGACGTCAAGAAGATTAACTTATCAGAAATGTTCAAAGACTTCATTCTAACAAAAGCATTGACATCTCTCATGCACAATGATCATCACGAGAGCTTTGACATCACAAGTTTAACACAGCACATATTCAATTCTATCATGTTTCTGATGATCATTCTCATGACAACTATGATTCAACATAGTATAAAGAAATACAGATAAAGTGCGCAAGTTGAGAATCACTCTCAAAGACAAGAAGTTGAAGATATGCTTCATTCTGCTCAGATCAAGAGACATATACATTGACAGAGTGATCACAGATGATTACACATTCATCACAAGACAGTGATTTACTCAGTTTATCTTAAGACAAGAAACTATGTGATGATGACTGCAAGAAAAGTTGATGAAACAAAGTCAAGTGAAACTCAATTTGAATGCAAAGAACAAATTTGTATACTTTTCTCTTGCGCACTCGCTATCTGATATAAAAGACATCGACAATGACTTTGACTGTCAATAAAGTGAACTCAGAAAGAGAAAGAAGAAGAGCTTTGCAAAGAACAGTCTGAATCATAAGACTGTCTCGAAGTTCTTCATGAAGAATAAAGTATGTTTTTTCTTGCTCTGTCACGACTTTGATCTAACAAAAATGATAGAAGAATGATGATATGAACAGTGAAAAACTTGAGACAAGAGTGAGTCATAACTCATCATAATTGATTTCAATTCTGCACATGAAAGAGTCAAGCGCAGTTCAGAATCAAGCTCATTATTATATTATTCTAGAACGATGACGTTGAGAGAGTCAATGCATGCATAAGTGTTTCATATCAAGAATCGACTGTCAAATCATACTTGTCTCAATATTTCAATCAGATCTAAATCGAATCTCGACTAATTGAAACATAATGCATAGAAAGAAAACATGCAAAAGAATTCTGTAAGTGATTTCAAGAAAGTGAAATGACTTGCATCTGTGTCAGAACTGACTCATCTGATGACTTTTGTTTTGCTAACTATGATACTGCGTATAGCATGTACGTGATGTCAGAAACTAGACTAGAAATACTATCAATATAAAAGAATGATATTATTATTACTTGATAGAATCTAGATACAAGACATACATCAAATAATGTACAAGACGAAAGACAAAGAGTGAAAGAAAAAAACGAGAATCAGACTTCTATTATACATGAATCAGACAAAATCAAGATTAGACAGTAGTTTTAAGACTTAAGATTGCTGTAACTATATTCAGATGATGATGACTAGATTAATGACTGTGTTACAAGCATGTCAGAATTGAATAAAGCTCTTATAGCTTGCTAACTTTAATCAATTCACAATCAACACTCGAGAGTTGAGTATGTAATGATTAAACTAAGCTCTGATCTGATCTATGCTTTAATTCTGAATGATGATCTGATTCATTGAACTGCGAACAGATTCATTGAACTCATGATGTTTGCAATCTATGTTCTAAACCTGAGTGATGATCTGACATCATGACACGTGAAGACAAGAATCAAAAACTCGTAAGTACATTCAGCGAAAGACAATGAGTTTAATACTGTGCAGAAGATGTACAGCATGCTCACTATACTTATTATGTAGAAAACTCATTCTATATTCTTGTGACAACAAGATGAATGAATAAGTATTTAAAAGTTCTTTTCATCGTTGATCAACAAAGACTGATGTACAATGAACTCACAGAAGACATTGAAAGAACGAAATATCAATGTGATAGATTTGATTCATTCTCTTGATTGTATACTGTATGCTAAGCTCTAGATTGCAAACACGTCTTTCGTTGACAAGTCAGATGCTGATGATGTTGAACTGAGCATCATAAAGACTTTGACTTTAGATGAATATTGAATTCACGTCGAAGAAGAAGTGTTTATGATTTTCAAACTGCGTACTACTTGAACTTCTTGAGCGAAGAGAATGAGCATCAAAAAAGAAGAAAGAGTCTGATACAGTAAGTCTGCTGAATCATCTAGCATCATCGACAATGCTCGAAGATATAAGCAGTTTGTACAGTATATGCAAATCAAGCGCAGACTCTCGATGAAAATCATCATTGAAAGCAATGATGATTGAAATTTAGACTAGATAAATTAATATGTCACAAATCACTTAATTGTCGTACTATTCTCAAACATGTATGATGAAAAGAAATATCTTGTCATACGTAACATAATTTACAGCAAAGACGATTTAACTGATTCAAATGAAAAAAGAGTGAAGATTGATTCAAACATGTATAGTGAAAAGAAATATCTTATCATACATAACATAATTTGCAGCAAAGACAATTTATTCAATTCAAATGATAAAAGAGTGAAAAGCAACAAGATAAAAAGAAACATTCAAAGAAACTTAACTATATATAATGATCTAGTAACAGAATGCGCGAACATTTAAAAAGATAACATAAGTAATATTAATGTAATGATTATCACAAGAGATAAAATCGATATTAGCTGAACGCACAGCTAAGTCAGCTAAGTGACAGCTAAGTGACAACTAATAGTCAGTTAATAACTGAGAGAGTCAGCTAATTTCAATCATTAGCTGACACATGAGATTAACAGCTAACTCAGAAAAAGTCGGTAAAAACCAGCTAATATCGACTTTTTTCGTCTTACGATTTTGCCGATGTTATAGCTTGTTTATACTCATTGCAAAGCTCATTCTTCTTGTTGACATCTTTTACTTGCTGATAGAAATCAACTTCAGATTTGATAGTTAGAACATTTACTCTATTGAGTGTCAGAATAATTTGATAGCAATCTTCAGTACGCTGAGTTGATTCAGAAACATCGATCAGAGACATTCTAATTAAAGCATTGACTTTAATGTTCATTTTGCCTGATTGAAAAATGATCTGAAAGTTAAACTTGAATAGAATGTCTAGATAATTGACTTGACATTGAGTTAACTGTTTGTTTTTCATGAAGATCTTCAAAGTCTGATGATCGATGAACATTTGAATGAGTAACTCAATGCATTCAAGCTCAAGTCTTCAGTGTTCAAAACATCAAATAATGACTAGCAATTTCTTGTCATAAATGTGATAATTGCATTCAGTAAAAATCATGCTCTTGCTGTAGAATGCTACTGAGTGAAAAACACTCTCATCATCATACTATGATAGTATTTCATCTTTGACGTAGTTAAATGCATCAATTTTCAGAATAGTCTGTCGTTTGAAATTGAAATGTCGTAGAACTGAGATTGAGCTGACTTGTTTCTTTGAATCATTGAAAGCTTGAACACAGACTTCGTTTTAAACAAAAGACATGTCTTTTCTAGTCAGCTGAGTGAATGATTTGACTAGCTTCGAGAAGTTCTTAATGAAACGACGATAAAAGTTAACAAATCTCATGAAGCTTTGTACTTCTTTTAGATTGATCAACGTGACTCAGTTGACTATGACTTTCACTTTGATAAAGTTCATACAAAGATCTTGTTCTGACACTATGACTTTTAAGAAGATCATTTCTTTTACATCAAATTCGCACTTTTGAATGTCTACTTGTAAATCAGCTTCTCGTAAATGAGCTAATATCATCTTGACATGTTGTTTATGTTCTCGTTGAGTTTTGCTGTAGATAAGAATGTCATCTAGATAGACTTGACAAAAGTCATTTAGAAAATTTCATAGAACATCATTCATATACTGCTGAAACGAGACAGAATCATTGATAAGATCAAAGAGTAGCACTTTTGATTTGTACGCTTCTAATGCAATAATGAAAGTTGTATAGTTCTCATTATTGAGATGCATTCGTAGTTTGTTGAAAGTCGAGATGATATCTAATCAAGTCAGATGCTTGCAATCAATTATTTTGTTGATCATCTCATTTATGAGTGATAGAGAATAACGATTTCTTTTGATAATAGCATTGAGTTTTCAATAGTCAACGCAGAATCATAGATCTTTATTTGCTTTTAAGATAAACAGAACGAGTGAGAAATACAAAGCTTTGCTAAAGATTATAAATTCTTTGAAAAGATTCTCGTTCAGATATTTCTTTACTTTCTGAAGCTTGTAAAGAGACATTTGATATGCTCAACAGCGAGATGACGTTGCGTCACTAGTAAGCTCTATCTTATGATCATACAAACGATGAGACGATAGCTTGTCTGCTTGAGCTCAATCAAAGACGTCTAGAGAATTCTGATATTTCAATGATAGCTTGACTTTAATATCTTCTAGATTCTGAGTCGTTTCATCAACTGAGAAGACATTTATGACATCTAGTTTGCATTGAGTATTGTAGATGATTTCTCTATCGATGTCTTTCACGAACATAGCAAAAATCTCTGTCTGATTCTTCTTTTTTCGTTTTACTAGTGCTTGAAAAAAGACGACGTCTATGTTTTGAATCGAGAATGATTCTTTCTGAATAAATGAAACTGAGTGCTTGAGCATCTTAAAGATCTTGCTGTGAGCTGCTGAAGAGATCAAAGTTGATCGCGATTAACTTGAGTGCTTTGTATTTGACGAGATCAAAAAAATCGAAATCGAAATATTTAATTGATCAGAGAATATGATAGTATCATGTCTCATGTTCAATAATATTTCATTTTTGTTCATTCAGAATTTGCTTAATATAGCTTCATGATGCTTGATATCAGCTATCAGCATTGACATAGTCAATTTCTTATAACTTTCAATCGTGAGATTGAGTAGAATCTTATGAGTAATAGTTTTTCTAGCTAACTTCTTATCATAGTCACGTATTAACTTCTCTTTTGCTAGTAATATAGATTGTATTTCAAGTTTCTGACATACTTTATTGACTAGCTTGTCATGTATCAGCGTGTAGACGACGAAATCACTATCTATCAAAGAGCGAAGGCTGAAAGAATTGCTTTGAGAGATAAGAGAAGCATTGATCAGAAATGACTTTTCAAAATAGTTTTCTTTCAATAGAACTTCGATTTGACTGCACAAAGATATGATCTCTACTTCTTCAATGATTCTGAAAGAGATAGCTAGTTTTTTGAATCAGAATCAAACTCAGAGTTTGATGTAAATCAATCAAACTCATAATCTTTTAATGCATTGACTCTCGATTGATCAGAGCACTTTTTAGAAGTATGATCTGATTTGTGACAGATGAAACAGATTTCAACTTGTAGATTGATGTCTTTGACGTTAGTTAAAATCGCGTCGCGCGACTTTGAATGATCAACGAAGATAGTGACTTTGATCTTTCTATAGAAATTCAATAAATCTCGTTTCTCAGCAAAGATGACTTGCTTTTTGACTTTGTTCAGAGATTTCTTTTCTTTGATGTCACTCATGACTTGATGCTCATTGTTCAAATGAATCAGATAGCTACGAATTTCGTTCAGAGAGTCTGACTGAATCAATTGACTACTTTAAGCTGCATGAAGATGATAAACTATCTTGTTTTGTAGATCGAAAATCAATTGCTTTTCGTGATATTCTAGATAAAAGAACAAACGTTGAAACATTGAATAGAAATCACTAAATTTGCTCTTTTCTTGAATGAGATTAGCATATTCTCTTCAAAAGTTTATCTCTTTGTCAAGATCATCATATAGCTGAGCAAGTTCATCTAACAAATCATTGATCATTCTATAGAGATTCAATGAATCATGTTGACATCAAGCTAAAGTAGCTTTGACTGCGTTTTCATCAATTCTGAAGTGAATATAAATCAGTATGACTCTATCAGTATCAAAATGATTGAAGTTGATCTCTAGCTTGTCACGAATCTTTTCTTGTCAATCATCTCAGAAAGATTTTGTTTCATCAGTAAATAAAGATGAATTTGAAAGCTTTTGAAATCGCTTGAATGAATTGAACATGATGAAAGAAGTAGAAGTATCTTCTTTAGTCAATCGCAGTCGATGTTGTAGTTTCATCACCTGATCTTGAAGCTTTTTAAAATTTAGATTCGATCATTCTTTTGTTTAATCAATTTCTTCGAAACGAGTCTTTCATATCTGTTCGCTGAGTATTTTATCAAATAGCTCACAAACTTCTACATCTAGATTTCATTGAGTTCGAAGATTGTTTAGATCTTCTAGAAAAACTTCTGAGTCTTGTTTGACTCAATGTTGTAGCTGCTCTACATTTTTGATATTTCAGAGAATAGAGACTTTCAGAGATTCATCAAGTGTTTAAGAATGAGACAAGAATTAATGATGTTTTCGTATGAAGTCAGTTCTAAGAAATTTCAATAAATGAGAAAATAACTTGAGATAAATAACTGAATTGAGACTTTGATTATTCTTGAAGAAATCGAGTTGAGTATTCACAGATGATCAAATCATGATGAAGATTTTGATGATCAAGTGAATGATGATGCTTAACAGTAGATAGTGAGATTGTTTGTTAAAGTGTTTAGTCTTCAAAGAAGAATGTTACTGATTTGAAGAGATTTTTTGATAATTCTTAAGCAATCAAGATCTTAATTTCTTGATTCTATTAATCGATTTAAATAAACGCGTACTGAATGAGCTGTAGATTTTCTAGCAATGCAAGATCTTAATTTCTTGATTTTATTGATTTCTTGATGTTATTCTGTCTTTTGATGTCATTGATCATCAGATACACAAATTTCTTTATACTCATCTTGTTGTCAGTTGAGTGAACTTGAATGAGTAATGAAATCAGTATCATGTGATTTATTGAAAGAGTAGAGTGAACAGTATTACATATGATGAAATCTATGCAGATTGTAGAGAGAAGTCGTAGACTGCTCTATCTATATACTGCTAACGTGACTGAGTCGCGACGTGCAATCTTTTTCCTGACGCTAGTTTATGAAGAGCTGCTAGAAACAAGTCTGTCATCACACTTCTCAACACTTTCACTTGATACTTGCAAGTTTCTCAGCTTTCACTGCTTTTCAGTTTCAGTTGTTCAATGAATTTCTTGAAGTTTTGTTGAGATAGTGACTTGATCAATTTGTCTGCTATCATATCTTGACTAGAAATGAAGTTCACTGAGATCTGATTCTTCTTGTGCAGATTTCAAATGTGATGATAAGTGATGTCAATGTGCTTCAATCATTCGTGAATATGAGCATTCTTAATCAGCATAAGAGTCGCTTGATTATCTTCTTTGAGCTGCAT
>JAABUK010007996.1_pt1 | contig 15031 bp, 13 predicted proteins | sample 5559141 | NCBI WGS metagenome assembly JAABUK01 (sample SAMN10711869, study PRJNA513367) | rock metagenome | isolation source: Antarctica rocks | place: Antarctica: Victoria Land, Pudding Butte nord | collected 2016-01-03
ACCAACCCTCGATCTCCGTTCCTCTAACCAAGGCCTTGGGAAGCCTGTCCCAGGACCATGAGCAAGTTCAGCATGTATGGAATACCTTCACCATCACTTCGTACTCGGCTAGTATTCAATTCCGTGTGGATACCTGTTAAGTTAATGGCTAGAATGAGCTGGAAATGCTTGTATTGAATCGAATTGAATCGATTGAATTGTCTAAATCAACTGCCTAGAATCTATCCAGAATGTCTCCTGAAATGGAGCTATGTATGAACAAAATGGGGCCAGAAATTGGCGCAAAATAGGTCGATGGAATGGTGCCGTTGGAGAGCCTGAGGCGCAGGCTGTCTGACAATACCTCTGATCTTCTGTTTCACAAGCTATGCAATGACAGTCCTCACAGACATGGGTTGTCCAGCTCAGAGGTCCTCTCGAATCGTATCAGTAGATCAAGCCCCGATCTCCCCGTTTAAATATCTCACGAAGGACTCTCCGACCGCCTTCTCTCCCTGCACGTACCCTCTGCCATGTGCAATACCTCCTCTCTGTATCTGCGTAAATCTCCTCCTCAGCCGTTGTAGCATCGGTAGACTCAAGATTGTCCCTGGGGGTATCGACAATGTTGCTGTAGTATCAACCGAGTTGATTTCTACTTCCCCTCCCCCCTCTGACAAGTCTGGGTGTTCTTTAGCCCGCGCCATGATTTGTGTCACCACATGTGCGGTTATTCTCTCTAGAACCTGTAACGCATCCGCCCCAGTAGCTTGTGGAAGGACGGTCGCTGCGTGATGTTTGACTGTTGCTTTCACCTCACTGACTCCAGCTCTCCGCGTAAGGTTTGCAGATCGGGGAGGAAATAGGGCATCCCAGATAGCGGAGACTGGAGGCACCGGATCGCATGCAGGAATGGTGAACAAGGGTGTATCCCATCTCGAGAAGGGAGAGGGTGGTTCGTAGCGCATCAAAAGAGACTGAAGGGTCTCTGAAGAGTAAGGAGGAGAAGTTGGGGGTAGAAAATCGAATATTGTTGTTGTGGTAGGGGATTCCTCCAAAGTGGTGCTAGGAACGCTGTTGTCTTTCGTCGTCTCTTGTGAGGTAGCCTCTCCTATCCGTATCGAATCTCGATCGGCTAGGGCGAAGGATTTGAGAGACTCTTCTATGAACGTGCTGGGTCGAAGAGCGACTTCCTCACCATCATCGCCGTCCATGCTTGAGCTTCTTGATCTTGATGGCATATCCGGTATTCTGTCTCCGTAGAGAGCGGTATGTGACTCTGGAAGCAGATGTCGCGCGTCCGCAGCGTTTTCGACATGTCCACTAATTGAGGATGAGCGATCGTCTTCCTCTGGTAGGTCTTCGCCCTTCAACTGCGCCCATTGGCGCAGTCTCCCACAATTCCACTTCCGCACCTCATCTTCTCTCGCTGCGCAGTGTACAACGCAGCATCTCGTGCCCGCAGCTTTCGCTTCGCACCACAGCTGATATCGAAATCCCTTAATGTAGTTCAGATCGTCGGCAATAACGATAGTGTCTTTCGACAAAGCACGTTTGATAGCGCTTAGCTCCGCACCGCGCGCTGTCTTTTCGAGTGCTGCAGAATTATAGATCAAGTCACAATCGAGGTAATTTCCGTTGCTTGGCTGTCGCGAAGCAGAAGAGTGGTAGGAGGGGATGGGGAGGACAGTGAGCGTGGGTTTGAGTGACGTGCGAGCTTTAGAGGTGGTTGCGATTCTCTCTTCGAACGCGGATGCCAATTGAAGGGCCCGGTGCGTCTTGCCAGAGCATGGGTAGCCAGTTATGACAATGAGCTGGGTGGCAGGAAGATGTCAGAACATGGAATGAAACGTCGAGGATAATGCTTACAGGCATTTCAGCAAGATGGGCTCAGTGGTGGGAAATAAGTTACAGTAAAAGGAGAACAATGCGAATCAGCTCGGTGACCAAGACGAAAGGAATAGCATTACAGAAAGTCATTTACATACATGGCACCGTTTGTTCATAGCTGCTCCCTTCTGAAGGGTAGCCAAATTAGCTATTTACACGTTCATACGGCTGGCCCAACTCTGCCATAACACTGATCCGTTCAAAAAATGCCACCAGGTATTTTGCACAGAAAACAGTGATCACACAGCCGGCCTATTTCTCACAAAGCATCCAAATGACATCGAAAAACAAGTAATTTTCAGTACAATCGACCAGATAGGAAGATAGAAAATTTTTCGATATGCAGGTAAATGCAGAATGATTCAGAGACATAGAAACGGGAACAATATCCTTCGAGAACATCAGCTTTGATAGATCTCCAGTCCAGACATAATTTTGATGCATTCGAGCTTCGGGAGAGCTGAGATTGCCCAAAGGTGCCAGAGTGATTGCAATGATGTCGTCCGGCTGTGACCGGTCCACAGCCAGCTATAACATCAGTTTCAATTGATAAAGACCAGCGGTTTGGCAGCACTGGGCACTGCCGCCCCAGCATCATTTCAAAAGGCAAGATGGGTGTTTGACCATGTCCTGATTCCATGGTAGTTCGTTCCCTTCGGGACATTTCTGGAAGAGCAAAGCGAACAGCAATTTACAGGTGCTATCGTGATTCATTAGGCATAAGACAAGTCATAGGACGTTCGGCGATCATCATTGCCGTATGGGAGATGTTGACGTCCAGACGAGAACGCGTTGGCAAGATCCATGGTTTGCTGGTCAACCAGGTCGAAGGTCTGAACATGCTTAATTCCTTGGGTTTGTGCCTGTCTGGCCTGGCAGCCTATGTCCAAGGTTTCGTAATCATCCCGGCCATAGCTGGATGATGCAGCGCGTGCTTTCGCTTGGGAAGAACTTGTCCGTTTCATCTGGCACGAGGATGGGAGACCAGATCCCTTTCTCTTGCCAGGTACTTCATAGTCGGAATAGTCCTCATGGGCATCCATGGGCTGAGAGGCATTATGTTTATGGACACGTCGCATATGGTCATGTAGATTCCAGCGGCGTGGAAAGCCTTCGATAGCTCTGTCGCATCCAGCGTAGTGGCAACGATGAGGGTTCTTTCCATAAAAATGCATTCCATGTGCCTCACGCTCATGACGGAAAAGGCAAGCATTCGAGGAGAATCTGAGCTCCCCGCAGGCAGCATGTTTACACTGATAGGGCTTCAGGTGCGAATCCAAGTATTTGCTATGTTGATTAGTTGGGCCGGGCCGCGGCTGGAAGGAAACCAACTCACTCATAGCCACACTTCTGCTTAGTGGCGGGGTGCGCACACCGTGTCTCTCTGACGAAGGGACATCTGAATAGTCCATCTTTCCCCGGCAAGGCTTTGTAAAAATGATGATTCCGTGGCTGGGCTGCTTCCGGTTTCTCCTTGGGCTTTATATGGGCTGATAATGGTACTGGTTGCGATCCATGGTCACGTCCTCTTGGCTTTTCCGAAGCCGGTTTGAGGATCCTTTGCGCTGGACGGCTTGGTTGCGTGGAGCTTTGGCCGATGGAGCTAGAAAGCCTGGCCAATGTGCCGGCTACGGCACCTCCACGATAGCGGCTTTGAGTGCTCCTGGGTTTCCCATTTCCCAGTTCCGGTATGGAGTTCCCAATGGAGGTTTGGCTCCCAGCCAAAGGTTGTCGGACGGACGGAAATGTAGCATTGGGACCACCTTCGGACATAGGTGGGGACGGTGGCGAAGATGGCTGATGCCAAAACCCACCGAGATCTGGGTACACGAAGCTTGATGTTCCATGAGTGGCATATTCTCCATTAGCGCCGTAGTCACCGGGCATTCCAGGCCAGTTCTGCCCTTGCAATTCTGGAGACACCGGCGGAGACATACAGATGGAACTACTAGAATCATAAGAAATGGACCCGGAAGCAAAGTCGTTCTTGAACGAGAGGTCAGTTGTCCCAACACCAAGTGTGTTGGATCCCAAGTATGGTGCGGTCGACAGATTGATTGAAGGGTCAACAGCCAGGGGATCAAACAGAGATTGTGGTCCACTATTCGAGGATCCGTTTGAGGTGGAAGGTTGATAGGGTTCGTTCGTCAGGAATGGCTGACATTGGTCCAGAATGAGATTTCCCATGGGCGTTGCATTATCCCAGGAGACTCCAGATGTGGTCGGTATGCCGTTGATCAAGAAAGACGCATCTGAGTCTGTCAAGTACAATTGTCCCTGAGAGTAGGTTGTGTCTCCATAGGAGATTTTATCTTTCGCGGCAATCCATTTGGTAATCTCACGGTCCCGTGTGGAGTGCCTGTGCGGCAAACTTGAAGGAAAAGAAAAATAAGGCTGAGCGGAATCCTGGACACCCATTGTGGTGGCGGATGATACGTCCTGGCTAGATCTGGATTGCCTTGAATGACGAGTGGAGTGTGATTGAGTGGAAGGTTTAGACAAGACTCTAGGCATCGCCGTCATCTTTGTGAATTTGTACTGAATTCCTCTATTGTGATTACCTGTCACGCAAATGGTCAGTATGTACCACCAAACGTCAGAGAAGCAGGCAAATTTGGGCAACAGCAATTGTGGGGGATCTGGGCCTGATCATGATTAGCAGCTGCTAGTATCTATTAGAATTGGGGCTACAAACCGACGAAAGTAGCTGGAAGTGCTAAACTGGATCTAGGGTGATAGCGACATCCGAATAGGTCTTGAGAGGTGACGGTGGAGTTGACAGCAGGAGGCCTCCGCAAAGGTCCAATGAGATTAGATAACGAGCACTCCGGGGCAACACACTGGGTCATTAGATGAGTCCATCGGTCCATTCTTTGGGCCGGTCATAAGTCGACCTTGGTTGGATAGGTCGCCAACATTTCCCTCTAGACATGGACGTTGACGAAAGTGGAAACCATTTGGGAATTGCTATGGCCAGTAGGAGTGATTGATACTTCAGACAATTGGTAGATGCTGACTTTACTTCCACTGGGTGCAAGCACATTGTGGAAAGCAGCATGCATGGTCTCCAATGATACTTGTTGAAGGGGAAGCCTTTCAGATCAATGACGCCATGGCCAGGATCAGGTGTAGGGTTGCAACGAGCGGCATGGTACTCGGCTGAACACGGCGTCCGTCAGGTGGGGTTGTTGGCAAGATGTTAGTCCTGGCAGGAGGAGCATTGGACTTCAAGGAGCGGTCTCAGACGGCATGAAAAGTGCTGCTAGAATGCATCATAAGCATTTGTGATAGGCTTCGAGACAGTCTGATTCCATCCCCGCGATGGCTATCGCAAAATCAGCTGCTCTGAAGATCCGGTTGTCCAAGCCCCATGGCAAGGGCGGAAAAGGCTCCTAACAGTGTCCATTGAATTTTCAATTGGTAGTTGGCGGCTGGTAGTCTCCTGGACGAGAATCGGAGTTTGGCAAGCAAGAGAGAAAGGAAAGAGGGGACTACCTGGTGTTGAAGGTTAAAGTGTCCTTTGAGTGAAGGCAGGAAGCCTGAATCCAGCGCTGTCTTGATGATCCTGTTATAAAAAAGAAAACTTTGAGAAACAAAAGTCCTGGATTGCAAGCCTGGTGTGGGTTGTCCAAAGGTAGAGTCGATCCAAGGTTGAGGGAGAGTTGTAGCACACTTTTGCACACAAGGCGATGAGGTGATGATATTTGGAGGACTGGAACCTCGTTCACACGATGACTGACAGGAGAGAGTAAGAGAGAGAGAGCCTGAAGAAGGTAAACAGAGTGTGCTGGAGAGGGAGGGGGGACGGGACTTTAAGCTGCCTGCAGTGAGGTGGTTGAGGGAGAGGGAAAGGGGGTCGAAAGCAGCCACGCCAGCAAGCCAAATGCAGGCAGCTTTGGAAGCGGCCCTACGCAGCCACAACTCCTTCACTCATTCCATCCCCACCCAGCCAACTGCCAACTTTTTCCTGTCACCTCTGCACCTAGCGCAGATCAGGACGAGTAACATCATAGCAGCGATATGCAAGAAGGATCAACAGGGCATGTCCCAAAGAGTGATTCGATCTCCGCAAATGGGTTTGTGATGGAAATGCATTCTGCTGTGACAGAAAGCTGCGTGCGTGCAGAATGCCTCCGCATCCCCGGCCAATTGCCCACAAGGTCGACGTGGCAATCCTGCATGTGCTAAAATTGCCACAGGCCAGTGCATCTCCAGCTTTCGGACGATTCTCTTCGTTGCATGCACGACCTTCTGATAGGTTTTGCGCTGTCGCTACTGCACATGCTCAGTGCTCTAGGACGATGTTATATGCAGAGAGCACCAGCGTGATCACAAACGATCATTAGACCACCCAGGCTTACATGGAAACGGAGTGCGCAAGAAAGCCGACAAGCTTAAGAGTCAAGGTAAGGTAAATGAAAGAGTGGCCTAAGTGAGCTCACATACAACTTTTGCGGCCGAGAGTCTCTCCGGCTCAGCCTTGATTTTGGAGGGAGACTGGACGGAGGCTCAATGACTGGTGGCATCTTGTGATTGAGATGTTTGTCTGCATCTACAGTAGCTATCGAAAGGCCGCTCCCATGACTTGCCACGATGGTAAGCACATTAAAGGAAGCTTGATTACAATGCTGTTATGCGAGCAGCTCTTTGGACCCACGCTATGGTATTTTCAAAGGCGTCCTTCCAGAAGGAGATGCTACATGTAGCCGGATATCCAGCGTGATCGGAGTGTCATCCTTCGTAGGCTAAAGTACTGGCTGAGTTGGTCCAAAAATCCAGGGCCTCGGTTTGTTGGGCATCAACGTGATGTCTCATAGCCAATGACAAAGGTCCCTGTGATTCCATCCGTTAGCAATTTACTTTTCACTCGAGATGGAGGTTTCGCTAGATACAAGGGATCTCAGAGAAAATGTTAGATGGTATGTTGTCATTCAAGGGCCGGTAGGCCTCGGTTGAACTATGCTTTGGAACCCAAACTCATCATTGAAGCAAAGGAAGGATGTGATTAGAACCTACCAAGGACAGCTGCTGTTAGGCTTCAATGTTGCCCACAACCACATTGCAAGAATTTCTCGTTGGCTGTAGACGTCGCTCCATACTGGTCAGGAGGAGGGATTTGCGGCAAGATGTCGATGAAAGCACTGGTTAATTTTCTTTGTACGTAGTAGACTCGTTGCCGGTGCGCTGCCGTTTCGGGTTTAGCCTGGCCCGATCGGGGAACGCGCCCCCTCGCCGCTTGGCCCGGGTATAAACAGCTTGCTGCTTTTCGAGCTCCGTCATCCTTTCTTTTCTGTCTTCTACTCTTTCCCATTTCTCTTTCGCTTCCCTCCCAGGTGGCCTCCCCTTCCTGCCTGCTGCGCCGCCGCCTCCAGGCCCCGCAGCGCCGGCCGCTGACGACGCCCCGCCTCCGACCCTGCCCTCGCCTCGACCCAACCATCCTCCGGCCGGTCTCGTGCTCTCTCATTCGACACTCCCTCGACCGGTCCATCCAATTGTCGGCCTCGCCGTGGACGGCAACGTTGATGCATAGTCCGTTTTACCAGACCCGGCGGCTGGCTGTTCATGCGATGACACCTGATCGATATCACACTCTCGTTTCTCACCTCCTCGTCGACCCTTCGACCAACGTATCCCTTGCCTGGGGCACCGGCAACAACACGGTTAGATACCGTACCGCCGGCCCCCCCCTCCATTTCGATGATCGTGACGTGTCGATCCTCTGAGACCCCACATTAGCTGATATGACGCTGCGACAGAGCCAATGATAAAAAAGCCGCAGTACCGGCCACGTCACTCGACGGCGGCGCAGCATCTAAAAACAGTCTCAAAACACAACTGGGGACATATAGGAGACGGTCGGCGTGTCACATCACCCGAGAATATCTCCGTGTCCAATTGGCAGCCAACTGGAAATTGTTTGAACGTTAGAGTCTGCTTCGGCGGTGGGTTCTGATAGGGGCTGCATGAGGTTCTGTCCAGCTGAGGGTGGAACAGAGCCAGTGGGGAAAACACCTCACCGAGGCCGCCTCGAGATCTGCCTCGCTCGTTTGCTCCTGTCGTCGAAAAGCAGGCCTCAGGCGATCGGAGATCCGTGGAGGCGCGTCACAAAGTCAAGTGGCGAAATGCCTCACTGGGGCTGCGTCGAGATCTGCCTCACTGCTCTAGCCTTGATTTTTTGGGGGGAGGGGGGGAGCAGCAGCCTCGAACCTCGGCGGTTCGTTGGTTAGAAGTTTGGGCAGGGCAACTCGTCGCAATCACAAAAGTGCCAGCGGCATGCTTTTAACTGGGCCCTTTAAAGGACGCTAGATGCTGGATATTTGTTAACCATTTTGCTGAACCATGAACATACGAGATACCTACTTGACTATGTGCCAACATTCCTATAGCAAACTTTCTGATTCTTCACCACATTTATATCAGATTCTCGTAATCGCGCTTTGTCGACCGATATCTGCATTGCGTGGGCGCTGTTCTCGGAACTGGAGTAAAGCAAACCGCGAAATCAATTCGAGTGAAAGTTAAGCCCGGAATAGGAAGGCGGACCACAAAGTCGTACACAATGACTTTCGAAGCATTTAGATGCTTTTGCAGAAACGATCCCATATCATCCATATACCTGTCCACGTTCGCATCCACATTTACTTCGTAAGTGAGTTCATGGCAAGCCCACTCAAATCCGTGAGTATACAATGAGAGATTGTCTTCCATGCCACGGACGCTGCGTAGTGGAGTCCTCACTGATCCTTGTGCGATATTCGTACGCTTGATGCCGGGAGGTGGTTGAGTCGCGATTGAGTACGGTCTCTCCTCACCATAGAGTGGGTCAGGCTTCAAGTATTCGATTTCAGCTATTACGATATCTTCGGTTTTAGACTCCATGGCTCAAGACTGATTGAAAACCCTAGCTTTTGCGTTACAGTGTGAGGCGCGAGAGCTATGTCGTGCGTTGGAGAAAGGTTATGAGAGCTGAAGTGAGAGTAACGCTGCGCGATACTTTGTTCTTGGTGTGGCAAGTACGTTTTATAGTCCGTGCGCACACGGCAGTTGGGGCCACATCATACCATCGTCTTCTACGAGGAGTAATGGAACCAAGAAGTGATCAAGTTACCGCACCAAAAGGAACGGTGAACATCTGAGCAATCGAAAAAGATTGAAACCTACATCGGTTAATCTACTTTGAGTCGTGAATACTAGAAGGGAATGATCATGTAACTAGAATAGGGTATTAATCGGAGGTGCCCTGCCTCAGGCCCCTGAGATGTAGGACATGCCCATCCTGCAATTCGTGAATACCAAAAGACCACTGGAGCATCGTTCCCATTTCTGGCTCCCCTATTTCTACGCCCATCACCGCGCTCATAGACTCGTTCTCATTCTCCAGGCGGGCTGGTATTAATGACCAACACAATTGGGACTTTGTGAGAGAGAGCGTCCTACATCACGAGATTATCTCCTAAAAGAATTAAAAGCTGAAAAGCTCTAAAAGATTCAAGTGTCTGATGCATACCCACTAAGTCTTGCCGGAGTCAGTGTCATAGGCTTCGGAATCGTCGGAATCGTCCCCCTTGCGTTTCGTATCTTTAACATTTAACCAAGGTTTATCGTGCGGCGAGGTTGTGGTTGGAAAGCCTTCGGACTTAGGGACGAAAGTTCTCTTCCATGGCTGCGCCTTCTTTGCGTGCTTTGTGGCCTTTCTTTGCCAGCACAGCCCTGAGAATCTGATCCTCGTGGGATTCGTCCTCAGTATATGAGGAGTAGTCGTGTTCGACCATTTTGATGAATGGCCCTTGTTCTGTGACAATCTCGTTTGGAAAAATAGGTGGAAGATGAGGCAGCAAAAAGTATTGAGTTGGCAAAATCGACCGATGAACTCCGTACGAAAAGGCCTTCAAATTGCCTGGCAGGACGATCGGACGAGGCGTATCATTTCTCCACTTCCAGCTCGTACTCAACCAGTCATGGGTTTCGTACACCCTTTTCTGGCCTGCCACAGAAGGTGAATGGCTGGGGTCGAAGTCTTATTCTGCTAATGTCCTGCCGCTTTAACATGGTCCTGGCTTGATTTGAATAGGCTAAGATATTGGACAAGAAAAACGGACGGCACAAGTTGTAGAGGTAATTGATTGGCTCTTGCACTGGTTACCTAATTGACTAGTTGAGCAAGTGCCTTGGGTGGGTCCTCATGCAATCGTAGGTATTGCTTTACGCAGAAGAGAAATCGTTAACAAGTATTGAAGGCGTCTTGCGTTTCAGAGCCTCAATATCCCCTCCGCGCCCAGACAGGGGTATAGAATGGCTCAATTAGCGCTTTCGATCCTCTTGATTTGGTGTTGTCAGACAAATTGAGCTTAGAAAGCTAGTAGAATGTCTGTTGAATTGATGGAATTGACTGTCTAAATCTATGTAGAATTGCGCATCAAATGAGTGTTATATACTCAATAGAATCGCTCGAAATAGCCTGTTGAACAGGGCGGTTGGACAGGGCGCAGGCTAGTCAAAACCTGGCCAATGGACGCCCTAAGGCCTAGGCTGTTTGACAGGTGTTGAAGTAACTTCTGCGAATCAGGCTCTTATGGCTTCTCCCCTGATTGTTAATAACTTTAAGACAGTCCGGATCAGGCTATATAAGAATCAATATGTCGTAACTATATATGCCTAAGACAACGTTGTAAAAAGTTCTTTGAACAACCTTATTTGAGCTTAATTTGGGCAAACCACGCTAATTGAGCCACTGGGCGTGGAGGGAATACAGATCGACTGCCTTGTCCAGTTATAAGGCACTACGACCTGAGAGAAATAATTCTAAACCTCCCAGCAGTGAAAGCACCGGTTATAGCGCGGATTCAATCGAAGTATCATCAGTCATGTCTGCGATACCTCCAGAAGACACTCTACTCGCAGACAGAGAAGCTCCAATATGCATTATCCCAATCCGGGAAGCGTTGTCAGGACTAGACCGCCAGGAGCGACTCTATGCTCACTACATGTGTAGAGCGTCATTCCATGGCACACCGATTATTCTGAGGCAGACGTCTCGGGAATCTGCAGCAATTTTTTACCTGTTCATCGCCCTTTACAAAGCGGCAGACGGAAAATGGGCGAAATTGGCACGCGCTACAGACGTGAGCCCTCAAGACATTCAGTACTTCCTGGAATATGCATCCATGTTCTTAGGAAACATTGGAAGTTACAGAATATTGATTCTAAAGACTTATTTTACATTTGTACTTACAATTACTCAGTCAACCGGCGACACTAGATTTATTCCTAGGATTGATATCCGGATCTTGGAGAAGTTATCTCATGCAAACGATGAGACAAAGGCTCTGTACTATGCGGCTGCTGAAGGCATGTATGCTAAAGTCCCATACCGATACGGGTTCTCCGCAGACCAGAACTGTGCCAGTGGCTACTACCCTAGCCAATCTCCCATTTCCAAGGAGAACGTGGATGCTGCTGATAAGCTCCTAGTTCAGCGCGGAACTCTCCCTGAGAATACCCGACTCACGAAGTCTGGAAATAATGAGTATGTCTTGCGCATTGCATCGTCCGATACATCATGGGAGCTATCGTTTCCTACCCTTCTCGGCCCCAAAATGCCAGACGATTCTTCTCTATGAATACAGATGGGTGATTTTGCAGATTCACTCAGCAAAGTCGTGGATAACCTCAAGCAGGCCCAGGAACATGCTAGCAGTGTAGTCCAGAAGGACATGATCTCCACATTGATAGAGAGCTTCCAGACTGGCAACCAACAAATATTCAAAAAGGCTCAGAGCCTTTGGGTGCAAGATCGATCTCCTGTCGTTGAGTCAGTCATTGGATTTATTGAAACCTACCAAGACCCACATGGAATTCGAGGAGCATGGGAAGGCATCGTTGCCGTAGTAAACAAGGTCCAAAGCAAGAAATTCACCAGACTAGTGGAAAGATCCTCTGACTTCATCATAACCCTTCCATGGAACGGAAAGTCTGTTGGGCTTGAAGACGGTTCCAAGAGTGCTTTCGAGACTTCAGAATGCATCAAGCCCGATTTAACCAGCTTAGATAGTACGTTTTGAAGCTTGTATGGCGCATTTCGATTTGACTGACTTCGTCAGCGATTGGATTCGTTAAGTCCGAAAGTCCTGCAGGCCTCAATGTTCCAAATGTAAGTATCGTCAGGCGTACTCTTGAATTTGCGGTTTGGCTGATGAGCCTTGGCAATAAATAGTTCGAGGATATCTGCCAAAGCATCGGCTCAAAAAATCTCGAATTTGGCAACATTAAGAACACCAACCCTGCCGACGAGAAGATACCCTTCATACGCGATGACGAAGTCGAATTTGTACGCAAATACAGGGAGAAGGCGTTTGAAGTGATGGTCGCGTGTCATGAAATGCTTGGTCATGGATCGGGAAGACTGCTGGTCGAGCATGCCCGGGAGGAAGGTCTGTTGAGGAAGTGGCGAGAAGAAAGTCACAATTGTAGCAGTCAAGCAGACGAGGTATATCATCACCTAAATGCTCCATGCGTGCTTTGACCTCAAGAAAGTCCTCGGAAGTTGAAGTACTGGGAGCATCTCTTGCACTTTCAAACCAACTCGCACCGAACTTCCCATATTGCTCATCCGGCTCACTCTTCTTGATGAATTCGATAAGGTCGGAGATATTTTTGATCCCTTTTGGGTTTTCAACAAGTCTCCCAAAGAATCTTTCGTATGCTTGGTGCTTGTTAGCAATTTCTCCATAGCCCTCACTCCAAAATAGCTACCTTCCCTAAGGAGGAGGTCTCCGAACAGATCTTCCCGCATCCCAGCGCTAGGCTGCCAGTGTTCAAAATCAACATCATCGATAACAATCCCACCAAGAGCTCGGATTGTGGCTATGGCGGCTCGAAATGCCCCGCCCACTTCAGGATCGGAATCGGCGACTTTGTAAACAGGTTGCGGTACCTATACTCAAGATGTAAGACACATGGCTAGCTGTTAGAGACATCGGGACAGACTGCAACTCGAATTGTCTCCAAACCTGACTTTATGCAAGAGGCAACGTAATCAGGAACTTCGTCGAACGGAATATTGGCTGTCGCTGGATCTGCTTCATCCTTCCCTGAAGAGCTTAGCTATCGGGAGAGCGTGCCATGTAAAGGACCCCACCAGCGATAGCATGGAGAAAGATAGCACTGTCTTTGACCCACCTTGTCAAAGTTCCCATGGAATCCTGTTCAGGGTTCAATGGAATCGTACCGGAAAACAACACTGTTCCGCTGTGCAGGATACAAAATGCTGCCACACGTCTGATACAACGTTAGAGAATCTACTCAAATGCATAGTCAAAAGAGATACCTCGCCTCCAATAGCTCCGCTAGCAAGATTTAAGCTGGCCTGGTTCTGTTGATAGCGTGATGACAGAAAGGACTCGTGGTGCGAATCAGCGCAAGGGAGGCTGAATAAGTTTGTACCTAAAGATATTTTACGGTTAGAGGTGTCAGTGGTGACCACAGTGAGATCGTTAATATTAGTCGTTTACAGGCACCAGTAGGACGCTGATTTGACCTGTTGAGCTGTTCTCCCCACTCTACCTTCTTTTCTCTACTCTGGATCCCCCGATACTTTTGCATTTATCTGAGGACTGTGGAATATGGGCCTGGTAACGTTAAGCCCGGAAAGCGAATGTGGATCGAACATTGAGTATGAATGTTCTTAATATCTAATAACGTTTTAGTAAGGGTCGACTGACATATTCGCAAAAGTATAGTGCTAATCCATGGCCTCAATGGCAATTCCACCACTACGTGGACATCCGAGGGATCCAGTCCTTGCTGTTGGCCCAGGGATCCACCAAAATCGCGAATCATGACGTTTGGTTACTGGGCGAATTAGTAGTAGAGAGATATGTATGTGACTTACAATTGCTTACAACATGCTCTCCAGGAAGATCCTTCCCGCCCAATTCTCTTTATTTGCCATAGCATGGGTGGCATCGTTGTGAAACGGGTATGCATTATTTTCCCAGGCAAAATCCAACCTGAAGTGGATAGTTGCATACTGACTCGGTGACAGGCTCTTTCGGTCGCAAGTACAAGGGGTGCCTTGAGGTCCATCTACGACTCTACGCACTCTATCATCTTTCTAGCCACACCTCATCGCGGTTCTGAGAAAGCAGGTTACGTCGCGACTGCTGAGAGACTCATCAAGTTGATTCCGATTGTCGGTTCAACGTCTAATCAAACTTTGGAGGAGCTTAGAGCATTTTCAGACACCGTGACGGACTACAACTCTGATTTCGTGAACATCTGCTCGAAATACAAGATGATTTGTTTCTATGAAAGGAAGGGAATCGTAGGGATAGGCATGGTGAGTTTCGGGGCTACAGTGCGAGCAAAATCGCGATCATGACACGAACGAAAGAAAGGTACTTGAAGAGTGGTCCGCAATCATGCAAGTTCCTTCAGAAACAGTCAGAATCGCGATTCCGGCCGACCATAGGGGTATATGTCGGTTTCCATCCGCGGAGCCGGATGAATTTCAGACATTCTACAAGCAATTGAGATGTCTTGTATTCGACGCCATTCGCGAACGAACTCAAGAAGAAACCATGCAGTACCCTTCGTCAGGGGCTGGGATGTCACGTCAAGGTATAAGTCAGGGAAGTTAGAAATCAAATTGAAGTGCTGAGTTTGCTCAGGACACCAGCCGGTTGCACCTAATTCTAAGAAGCGAGCCCGTTCCAATGATCGTGACGATGTAAATGTGGAAGTTAGCGGCGTGGAGAATGTATCAGCATCAAAACGTTCCCTTGTTGATGTATTCACAGCCTCGCTAATCTGTTGGAATGGAGTTGACGAAATCAAAAAAATGCGATTATCACTGACCGGCTTCGGAGAACAATTCTATAGCATATACGGACTAGGTGGCGTTGGCAAAACCCAGCTTGCCTTGAAATATGTTGATGCCTATTACTCACACGTCTTCTGGGTTGTCGCAGACACGGAATTCAAATTGGACACTGCCTTCCGGGAAATTGTTGTAGGTCCTCCTTGGCGGCTTACTCAGCATAGGCCTATTTAGCTTCTGCAGAGTTCTCGTAGCTAGCTTCCTCCATACACTCCATACACTCATTCATCAGGTTATGAGCCCTCAACGCTTCGAAAAGCGCGTCAACAGAGCTGTATCGGTATA
>JAABUK010007997.1_pt1 | contig 15025 bp, 13 predicted proteins | sample 5559141 | NCBI WGS metagenome assembly JAABUK01 (sample SAMN10711869, study PRJNA513367) | rock metagenome | isolation source: Antarctica rocks | place: Antarctica: Victoria Land, Pudding Butte nord | collected 2016-01-03
CGTCGACGCTCATGTCGAGCGAGACGTGGTCACGGCCCCAGCCCATGAGTTCGACGATGTGCGCTTCGGTGGAATCCATCGCCTCGGCGAGCTCGACGATGTTCGGCTCGCGGCCGAACAGGCGCTCGAGGTCTCGGCGCGACGTGGACAGGCTGTTCAACTCCTCGACGACGTGCACCGGGAGCCGAACGACGCGGCCCTGCTGCGCGATGCCTCGGGTGATGGCCTGACGGATCCACCAGGTCGCGTAGGTGGAGAACTTGTAGCCGCGGGTGTAGTCGAATTTCTCGACCGCGCGGATGAGCCCGGTGTTGCCTTCCTGCACGAGATCGAGCATCGGCATGGCCGACCGCGTGTACTTACGGGCGACCGAGACGACGAGGCGCAGGTTGGCTTCGAGGAAATGTTGCACAGCCCCCCGGCCGGCAGCAGCGAGTGCGCGCAATTCTTCGTCGGTCGGATCGTTTTTACGCAGTTTGGTCTTCGGCGCGCTTTCGCGCTGAGCCAGCACGTTCTCGGCGAAGAGGCCGACTTCGATCGTGATGGCAAGCTCGACCTCGGTAGCGGCGTCGAGCAGCGGCGTCCGCGCGATCTCTTCCAGGTATTGGCCGAACAAGTCACGCTCTTCGGCAGACTCACTCGCTCTGGTGCGGGTACGAGCCATGGTGGTGCCTCCCTGTCCTCATGGGCTAACGAGACCGATGTGCCACGCAAGCCAACTGACATGCGGGGGAAACGACTCTCGCCAGGTCAAACGAACCACTGGAAACTCAGATTCCCCTGTGCACCTGAGATTCGCCTGAGGATTCGCCGTGCTCCGGGTAGAAGATCGGTCCGGAGTGGCTGCATCTCAGTTTGCGCTGGGTTCAGTCATGAAACGCTTCGTTTCCTCAGTCGTCTTCGGATGCACCCGAGGTGTCGCGGATCCGCAGGATCTCCTCGATCGTGTCGATCTGGTTGACGGTCTTGTCGGGCCGGTAGCGCAGGACCCTGGCGAACCGAAGCGCCGCGCCACCGGAATAGCGACGTGACGTCTGGACCCCGTCGAACGCGATCTCGACGACCGTGACCGGATCCAGGGTGACCGTGGAGGAGTCGCGCGATCGTTCCTGGGCGAGGAACTGTGCCGTCTGCCACCTGAGCAGCTCATCGGTCAGGCCTTTGAACGTCTTGCCGACCATCACGTATTCCCCGTCCGACCCGAGGGCGCCCAGGTGCAGGTTGGACAGCAGACCGGTGCGACGGCCGTGCCCCCACTCGGCCGCCAGCACGACGAGATCGAGCGTGTGTCTCGGCTTCACCTTGACCCAGCCGGCGCCTCGTCGCCCGGCCGCGTACGGCGCCGTGGAGGACTTGACGACCAGACCTTCCTGGCCGGCGTCGAGGGCGGCGTCGAAGAACTCCTGGGCCTCGACCGGATCGGCCGTACTCAGTGACGGGATGGCGTTGGCGGCCGGGACGATCCGCGCGAGCTCGGCCCACCGTTGTGCCGCCGGCGAGTCGATCAGGTCCGCGTCGTCGAGATGGAGGATGTCGAAGAAGAACACCGAGAGCGCCGCCGCCGGGGTCGCTCCGATGCCGTCATCGGCCCCCCCGCCGGCGGTTGTCCTCTCGCGGGTGGCCGTGCGTGCGGCCGTCACCTGGAACGGTGCCGGCCGGCCGATCTCGTCGAGGACGATCACCTCGCCGTCGAGGACGACGCGCCGCACGGGCAACGCGAGGGCGACGGCGACCACTTCGGGCAGCCTGCTGGTCAGGTCGTCGAGCGAGCGGCTCGCCACCCGTATCTCGTCGCCGTCGCGGTGTACCTGAACGCGGACGCCGTCGAGCTTCCAGTCCAGCCGGGCCGGCTCGGCGGCGGTCGCGCCGATCTTCTCGAGTGCCTGGGCGACGTCGGGTGCCGCCGCTGCCAGCATCGGCTGTACGGGTCTGCCAACGGTGAGGGTGAAGCCGTCCAGCCCGGCTGCACCGTCGCGCGCGAGTGCGGTCGCCACGGCCGGCACCTCACCACCGAGCATGACCGCCCGGCGCACGGCTGCCAGTGGCACCCCGAACGCCTTGGCCAGGGCGTCCACGACGATCGACTCGAGCGCACCCTGCCGCAGTTCGCCACCGACGAGGGCGCCGATGAAACGCTGCTCGGGTGCGGTGGCCCGGCCCAGGAGGTCGTGGAGAAGGGTCGTGCGCCGGCCGGCCGAGCCGCTGCCCCCTTCGACGGCGGTGGCATCGAACGTCGCGTCGACCTCGGCGACCTCGAGCAGGGCGGCCCCGGCTGGAGCCGGGGCGTCCTTGAACGCCGCCCAGCCCACGCCCGGCCGGCGCTGCCGCAGCGAACCGGTGAGATACCGCGCGACCAGTCCGATCTCATCTGGACGGGCAGCCGCGAGGGTCGCGGCGAGAAGCCCGGATTTCTCCGACCGGGAACGCGTCCCGGCGACCGCTGCCGACGTGCTGACCAACTTCTCGAGCTTCATGCCGGCGATTGTGCCGGGACGGACCGACACAGCGCCCGGGACGACCGCAGGCCGGGGCCGGAATGCACGAACGACGCGCCACCTCCGGGGGGAGAGGGGCGCGCCGCTCGTGGATCAGTGCATCGCTCAGTCGCTCAGTCGCTGCCGAGTGTTGCGGTGAACGTCTTCGTGCCGCCGTCGCGGGCGACGGTGAGCCCGACCTTGTCGCCTGGTCGCAGCGATCGGACGGCCGCGATGACGCTGTCCGCGTCCGGGGTGACCCGGCTCCCTACCTTGGTGATGACGTCGCCGGAGGCGAGACCGGCCTTGTCGGCGGCACCGCCCTTGGTGACCGCGCTGACCTTGGCGCCCGAGCTGTCGGACGTGTCACCGATGGTGACGCCGAGCAGCGAGTGGGTGGCCTTGCCGGTCGAGATGAGCTGGCTGACGATCGGCTTGACCACGTTGATGGGGATGGCGAAGCCGAGACCGATGGAACCGCTCTGGGTCGAGCCCGACGACGTCCCCAGCGACGCGATGGACGAGTTGATGCCGATGACGGTGCCGCTCATGTCGACGAGCGGGCCGCCGGAGTTACCGGGGTTGATCGCCGCGTCGGTCTGGATCGCGTCGACGACCGTGGCCTGGCTGCTGGCGGTGCTGCCCTGGGAGCCAGAGCTCCCCGAGCCGCCGGAACCGAAGGGGTTCGCCTGCTGCTGCTGTTGTTGTTGCTGCTCCTCTTCCTCCGAGGCGGTCCGGACCGGTCGGTCCAGCGCGCTGACGATGCCGGAGGTGACGGTGCCGGTGAGTCCGAGCGGCGAACCGATCGCGACGACCGACTGACCGACGATCAGTGAACTCGAACTCCCGAGGTTCGCCGGCGTGAGGTCGGTGACACCCTTGATCTGGATGACGGCGAGGTCGCTCACCGGGTCGCGGCCGACGAGCGTGGCGGCCACGGTGCGACCGCTGTTCAGAGTGACGCTGAGTTTGCCGCCGCTCAACGACGGCACGACCACGTGGTTGTTGGTGAGGATGTGGCCCTCGGTGTCCAGGATGACGCCGGTGCCGGTGCCGGACCCCTGACTGTTGCTCGCGTTGATCGAGACGACGCTCGGCAGGAGCTTCTTCGCGACCGCGGAAACGCTGCCGGAAGTGGCGGCGGAGATCGGCGCCGCGGCGATGGAGCTGGCCGACGATGTCGCGGTGGTGTTGTTGTCGGCGAGCGCGTAGCTGCCGGCTGCGCCGACACCGCCGCCGATCAGGCCGGCGACGAGCGCCGTGGCGACGACGACCATGCCGCGGGGCCGCTTGCGCTGGGTCTTGGCCGTGGGCTGCGCCATGGTGGCCGCCGCGCCGGTCGGCGGCCCGTAGCCGTACGGGTTCTGGCCGTAGGACTGCTGGTTAGGAGTCGCCGGGTGGCCGTAGTCGTAGAACGAGCCGGCAGGGGTCGTACTCGACTGGCTGGCACTGTCGTAGGCGGTCCCGCTCGCCCAATGCGGCCCGTTCCCGGACGACGGCTGCTGCTCGGGGCCGGGCTGGGACGCCGACGGCGTTGCCTGGTCGTGACCGACGAAGTCGGGCCGGTGCTGGTCGGAACCGTCCTGCGACGGGCCCTGCGGCTGCTCTGGGGTTTCGCTCATGACGCCGACTCTGGTCGCCCCACCTGAAATGTTCCTGAGTTCGCCATGAAGGGCGGTGAAGGAAGTGCGCGAATACCTGAGCATCAGGTCGGGCCGGCCGGGCCGACGGTCAGGGCATCCGGACGGTGGACAGCACGGTGACGTGCTCGTCCTCGGCTCCGTCCGGCATCGGGACGGCAGGTCCACCGGGGAGCCGGAGCAGGAACTCGGCGCCGCCCGACGGTGAGCGGGTGGCGGTGACCGATCCGCCGTGTCGTGCGGCGGCCTGGGCGACGATCGACAATCCGAGGCCCGAACCCGGTTTTGACCGGGCCTCCTCCGAGCGATAGAAGCGGTCGAAGACGTGCGGGAGATCCTGCGGGGCGACGCCGGGGCCTTGATCGGCGACGCTGAGAACGCCCTCGTGCAGTGACACCGCAACGGTCCCGCAAGGAGGACTCCACTTGGCGGCGTTGTCCAGCAGGTTCGTGACTGCACGCTCGAGGAGTTGCGGATCGCCGATCACCGGCCAGGGTGTGGCGTCGACGGCGAACCGGATGCCGGGTGCGCGGCGCTGGACCCGCTCGACCGAGCGACGGACGATCTCGGCTAGGTCGATCCGGACACGCTGCTCGACCGGTGTCTCGCGGGACAGCTCGACCAGGTCGCCGATGAGCACAGTCAGCTCCTCGATCTGGGCACGGACGTCGGCGATGATCGCCGTCCGGTCCTCGGCGGACACGTGATGGCCGTCGGTCTGCGCATCGCTTTGGGCGAGCAGGTCGAGGTTGGTGCGCATGCTGGTCAGCGGCGTGCGAAGTTCGTGACCGGCGTCCGCGATCAGCCGTCGCTCACGTTCGCGCACCGCTCCGAGGGCGCCGAGCATCGTATTGAAGCTGGTCGCGAGCCGGGCCAGCTCGTCGGTCCCACGGACCGGCACCGGGCGGAGTTCACCGGTACGTGCCACCTGTTCGGCACCCTCGGTCAGTTCCTCGATGGGCCGTAGGCCGGAGCGCGCCACCGCCACACCGGCCCAGGCCGCGATGACGATCCCGGCGATTGACAACGCGGCCATCAGGAGACCGATCCGGTTGACGAGGTTCTGCGTGTCGGTGAGCGGCTGGGAGATCACCAGGGCGGCGTTGAAGCTGTGCGGCGCGGGCACCGCGACGACCCGGTAGCGCGTCGGGTCCGCCGGGTCGATGCCGTTGGTGGTACGAACGCTCGAGTCGAGCTGTCCGAGCGCTACCCGCTCCTCAGCGGTGAGCTGGCTCGGCCGTGACGGCGAGCGCTGGAGGTTGGGCAGCGAGCTGGCCGGGGGAAGCGTGACATCCGGTGCGGCCGCACCGATGGCCTGTACCACCTCGAGGCGGATGTCGGCGGCGCCGAAGTAGGCGTCGGTGTTCTGCGCGAGCGCGGCCAGATTGGCGGCGGGGTTGGCGGCGACGCTCTCGGCGCGCGTCCTAAGGCTGGCGTCGACCTGGTTCGTGAGTGACATCCGGATCATCCAGTACGACGCCACCGACACGATCAGCACACTGATACCCGCAGCGACGGCGGCGAGCAGGCCGATGCGCTTGCGCAGCGTCATCGTCGGGCCGAAGCCCATCCGGTCGACGAGGCTCACGGCGCGGTGTCCCGCAGGACGTAGCCGACACCGCGAACCGTGTGGATGAGGCGCGTCTCACCCTCGAGTTCGGTCTTGCGTCGCAGGTAACCGACGTAGACCTCGAGCGAGTTGGCCGTGGTGGCGAAGTCGAAGCCCCATACGTCATCGAGGATGCGGGCGCGGTCCAGCACGATCCGGGGGTGCCGCATCAGCAGCTCCAGCAGTGAGAACTCGGTGCGCGTCAGCGACAGCACACGATCCCCGCGCCGGACATCGCGGGTGGCGGGGTCGAGGCTCAGGTCCGCGTACGTCAGCACCTGGCTGGTGCCGTCGGTCGACGGCGCGGTGCGCCGCAACAACGCCCGGAGCCGGGCGAGGAGTTCCTCGAGGGCGAACGGCTTGACCAGGTAGTCGTCGGCGCCGGCGTCGAGGCCGGCCACCCGGTCCGCGACGGCATCACGGGCGGTCAGCACGAGCACCGGCAGGTCGTTACCCGAGGCGCGCAGCGCGCGGCAGGTGGAGAGGCCGTCGAGCTTGGGCATCGACAGGTCGAGGACGAGCGCGTCGGGCTGGCGTTCGCTGATCGCCGAGAGCGCTTCGACGCCGTCGCTCGCGAGGGTGATCTGGTAACCGTTGAACGTCAGCGATCGCCGGAGCGAGTCGCGAACCGCGGGTTCGTCATCGACCACGAGGATGTGCACGTTTCACAGTGTGCCGTGTGATGGCGACCACACCCTGTGGACAACGTCGCCAGTTGCGCCGTCAGACCAGCCTACGATCGGGGCCGGGCGCTCGTCGGCCGGATGATGTTCGCAATGTCCACAGGCCGATGCTGAGTGTCTGTGCCACGGGAGAGACGGGACGCGACGACGATGCGACGACGCCTGCGCAGCGCGCTGGCGCTCGCGGCCGTCGGATTCGTGTCCGCCGGTTGCAGCGGCGCCGGCCCGACGCCGCCGACTCTGACTGCGGGAGGCTCTACGTCGTCGCCGACCGCCACTTCAGCGCCGTCGCCGGATGCGTCCGCGCCGACTGCCTCTCCGAGCGTCAGCGCCGCTGCGCCGAGCGGCCGAACCGTCGGTGCCGAGCATCCCGGGCCGGCCTCTGATCGGACGGCAGCCGGCAAGGTCCTGACGCGATTCCTGGGCGGGCTCGATGCTGCGGCGGCCGCCAAGAGTTCGGCCGCGCTCGAGCCGCTCTTCACGGCCAGCTGCCTATGGTGCGCTGACCAGACGAAGTCGATCGACCTTGCCGCGTTCCTCGGCGGCTCCCGTATCGGCGGCGCCGTGAGTGGAATCTCGATCAAGTACCGCGGCGTGGGCAAGCAGAAGCAGTTGGTCTTCGACGTGACGATGTCGGTGTCAGCCATGAAGGTCGTGGACCGAGACGCCCACGAGCAGCTGTCGGCACCTGCCGTGTCGCGCGGACAGTTCACGTTCGGGGTGGCCGACTCCGGCGGGGCCTGGATCGTCGTCGACGGATCCCAGGGGAGGACGTTGCTGTGACGCGCTCGCTTCGAGGTCTCGTCGCGGTGGCGGTGATGGCGCTGCTGGGCGGGCTACTCGTGTCGACGACGGCTTCGCCCGCGTCCGCCGACGGCTCGATCTCCTACGTGTACAGCCATAGCCAGCGCTCGTTCGAAGCGGTACCCAGCTCGGGGGGCGGCGGTGACGCAGGGAGCTACGAGTACGCCTACACCGACGAGTGCGTCGGAATAGTCGCCAGCGCGTTCGAGACCTATCCCGACGACGGGCACACCTGCGCGACATTGGCGCAGCAGAACGCCTATGCGTGCCCGACCCCTGGCGGCGGCAGCAACGGCCGGGTGGTGTGGCGCCGGCCCGCCGGACCCGGCGGCGCTGGGGAGCGCGTTGGCGGCATCTTCTGCCTCGACCAGGCGCTCCTCCAGATACCGCTGGCAACTGTGATCGCCGAGTTGCTCCGCCGGTTGCACACGCCGGTGATGAAGATCCGCCCGGACGTCTCGACCTTCGTCAACCTGCCCAACGTGATGTGGGTCGAAGGAGTTGCGGACGACGACATCGTCACGCTCGACGTGCCTGCTCCACTGACGGGTCAGGTGTGGGCGAGAGCGTCCTATGCGTGGGACTTCGGTGACGGATCTGCCGGCGCGACCGGTCGGGGAAATGCCTTCGAGCCGGGCGTGCTCCCGGTCGAGGACCCGGGCCACTACAGCGTCGAGCACACGTACACGCAGCCGGGCGTCTACACGGTCGGCGTCGTCCAGTCCTGGGACGTGTTCGTCGACATCCCGACATATCCGGGCGGCAACCTCGACATCAATGCGCCCGACGAGCCGCAGACCGCACTGGTCACCGTTGTACCCAGCAACGCCGTCAACGTCGCGCCGGACGCACCGAGCCCGTTCCAGCACTGAGCTCCCGGGGCGAGCACACCGAGGCCGTGCCGCACCGTCCGGCCACGCTGTGGAGAAGGTCGCCGGCGACATCGTCGGGCCCGCCTAGGATCGCCTGCCGAGTTCCCTGTGCCTACCGACGAGTGTTCTGTGCCGGACGACGACACACGAGCGACGACACACGAGCGACGACAAATGAGCGACGACAAACGAGCGACGACAAACGAGGGACGAGAGACGAAAGCCGGGATGCCACGATGCGACCACGCCTGCGCGGTGCCGCGATGATCGCCAACCTTCTCCTTTCCGTCGCCGGTTGCGGCGGGGCCCACCCCACACCGCCACCCCTGGACGCCACGAGCAAGGCGGCAAGCACGACCCCGACCGCCGCCGACGGCGCATCGCCGACGCCCTCCGCGACGACCCGGCCGTCGTCCTCCGCGACACCACCGTCGGCCTCGGACACGGCGGCCGGTCAGCAGGCGATCCAGGTCCTTCTCGCCGCCGTCAACAAAGCCGACGAGGCCAACAGCGACGCGGCGCTCAAAGGCACCTGGCAGCAGTCGTGCAGCTGGTGCGCGACGGTCATCCAGCCGATCCAGATGGCTGCCTTCGCCAAGAGCTGGCAACTCACGCCGGCCAAGATCGCCGATCCGCGCATCAGCTACTGGAAGAACGGAATCAGCGGGCAGCTGCTGTATCGGGTGACGATGTCGGTGTCGGCGATGAAGCTCGTCGACGGCACGGGCCACTCGCAACGTTCCGGTGCCGCGATCCACGCCGGTTCGTTCAGCTTCGCCGCCCAGCGGGTCGAAGGCAGCTGGCAGGTGGTGCAGGGGATCCACGGCGACATCGACGCGCCTGTCTCCTGACCAGCTCGCCGTCGTCGCCGCGTGGCACCGCGGTGATGGCCAGGGCCGACTACGCCTGGTCATTCGGTGACGGAGGTGCGACAGAGACCGGGATCGGCCGCCCGTACGACGGCACCGATCCGGTCGCCGCTCCGGGGCACTACGTCGCTCATGCCTACGATGCACCGGGCACGTACGCGGTCACCGTGACGCAGACCTGGACGGTGCAGATCTTCGCCGCACCGGGCTGCGGCGCACCCGACACCGCCGACCTGCAGGCGGTCGCGCCGCCGGCCATCTCGACCCAGGACATCACCGTGGTCGAGAACGACGCCGTCAACATTGCGCCGCGCGCTTTCTGAGGGTCGAGCACCACTGAACCTGAGCACCTCGAGTGCTCATGGCTCGGCCGGTCCCAGGGCGAGGCCGCTTCCGGCGTGATGCCCGGCGCGGTCCCGGCGTCCCCAAACTCGTCGCGCCACCCGCCGTCACCGACGAGGAACACCGGGCCGGTGCGTAACGACTGCGTGCGGGCCTCGTCGTGTACGGCCGTGCGGCAACGGAGGTCCGCCGGCAGCCACACCACCGGGCCGGCACGGCAGATCACCGCGCACAGCTCGAGTTCCTCGCGTCGACGCAGATCCAAAGTCGTGGTGAGCGAGCGGAGTACGAGCGCGACCTGCCCCGGCGAGCCGTCGGTGAACACGTCGCCCACTGATATCGAGGACGTGTCCCGGACGTAGCCGATGTCGTCGACCAGACCGAGCAGGAGGCGCCCGGACGAGAGCCGGTGCCGGCGCACGAGTCGTGTCACCAGCGTCGGCATGACCGCACTGTGCACCGCTGCACGTGACGATCGCCGGTTGTCCACAGGAAGGGCGAACGTGATGCGCGGGCGGCAGCCTGTGGACGACGGCAAGCTCCGTCGGTGCGACCCGGGAGGCTCCGTGCATGAAGCGCCCGACGAGATCCTCATGGTCATCGGCAGCACTCGTGGACGACGCCGCGCGGATCGGCTCGGCGGGTGTCCGCGCCACCGGCAGTCTCGTCCTCGATCCGCCGCTGGATCCCGGCGAACTCGCCTTTCTCGCCGCGTTCTGCGAATCCCGGCGCTGGGCGCGCCCGGGTGGTCCTTATGACGTCCCCTCGAATCCGCTGGCGGAGTGCGTCGACCCCAACGTCGACCTGGCGGCGTTCAGCCGGCCTGCCGCCGGTCAGCCGAGCCTGGTGTGCGCGTGGCTGCCGGCGGGGCCTGGAAGCGCGCTCGTGCCCCGCGCCGTGGTGACGTCGGCCGACGAAGTCGTCGCATGGCTCCGTTACCTGCGTGAGCACTTCCTCGGCCCAGGCATTCCGGTGGCCCGGGCAGCGCCGGGCGTGCCGCGGTTCCGTCGGCATCTGCTCGTTGGCGCGGTCGCGATCACCGACGACGAGACGGGCGCCCTCGAAGCCGTGATCGTCCGCGGGTCGGACCTCACGCGGGTGCGGTTGCATCCTCCGAGGGAAGGTCGCCGGAGTGCGTGACCTCGACCCACGGCTCGAACGGGGCAAGCGCGTCGTCGTCGACGGCGAACGTGCGCACCGGGCCGGGGCCGGTGGCGGCGGTTTCGAAGCGCACGGTCACGCGGCCGACGCCCGAGCCCCACACCCAGCCGGGACCGAGGTCGCGATGCCACACATCCTGACCCGCGTTCCAGCCGGGCTGTGGTCTACCCGGGAAGCGATCCGCGAAGCTTCGATCAGCCGGGCCCGCGCTGCCCTCGGTCACGTCCGCCGCCGGCTCGCCGGCCTCGTCCGACTCGCTCTCGCGGGCCACCCGTTCCTGTTCGGCGAGCGCGTCCGCCGCGTCGACGAACAGGTCGTCCTGCACCCAGTCCGCCAGCCCGGAGACGCCTACCCCGAGCAGCCGGACGCCGCCGCTGGTGTCGACGTCGGCGAGCAACCGGCGAGCGGCCGGGGCCAGCACGCGCACGTCGTCGGTGGGATCCGTCAGGGTCGTCGAGCGGGACAGTGTCGTGAAGTCCCACAGCCGCACTTTCGTCGTGACCGTGCGTCCGGACAGGCCGGCCTCGCGCAGCCGTGCGCAGACCCGCGCCGCCAGCTCCTCGAGCCGGCGACCCAGGATGGCGGGGTCGGTGATGTCGCGGTCGTAGGTGTCCTCGACGCTGACCGACTTGGCCGCCCGATCGATGCTCAGCCCCCGGTCGTCGTCGGCGACGGCGAGCCGGGCCAGGGCACGTCCGGCGGAATTGCCGAGCAGCGACACGAGTTCGGCGTCGTCCATCCGCCGGATGTCGGCGATGGTCGTCGCGCCGACCCGTCGCAGCCGCTCCGCCGTGGCCGGGCCGACGCCTGGCAACCGTCGCACGGGCAGCGGGTCGAGTACCGCCTGCTCGGCACCGGCAGCGACCACCAGGAGCCCGTCCGGCTTGTCCAGGTCACTGGCGATCTTCGCCATCAGTTTCGACGACCCGACGCCTGCGGACGCGGTCAGTCCGCCGGTCACGTGCGAGATCCGCACCTTGATCCGCAGCGCCAGCTCGCGAGCCTGAGCCACCGACGTGACCGGGTCGGCGGCCGCGGCGAGATCGAGGAACGCCTCATCCAACGAGAGGGGTTCGATCAGCGGGGTGAACTCCGCCAGCGCCGCCATGATCTGGTTGCTCGCGCGCCGGTAGGCGCCGAACCGCGGGTACAGGTACGCCGCATGCGGACACCGCTGACGGGCCTGACCGGTGGCCATCGCCGAGGAAATGCCGAAGACGCGTGCCTCGTAGGACGCGGTGGAGACGACGCCGCGCGGACCGATGCCGCCGACGACGACCGGCTTGCCACGCAGCGACGGCTTGTCGCGCTGCTCGACCGCGGCGAAGAACGCGTCCAGGTCGACGTGCGCGATGCTCGGAGCGGAGCGTGGCACGCGGGACACCATCCCACGGGACGCCGACCGCTGGGCCGGTCGCGACGCTCAGACCGGCCGAGACGCTCAGACCGGGTCGATCGTCCGACCGGCGGCGATGTCACGGATCCCGGTCGCGCAGACGACGAGCGACGCGGCGGGCCGTCGCCCGACGATGCTGCAGGCGTAGACGAAGGACTGCCACCAGGCGATGTCGCCGTCGTCGACCACGCACGGCCCACGCCGCTCGACCAGCAGGGCCATCGGCCACGTCGGGATCGCCCCGGCGGCGCCGGAGGAGCTCGGGGAGGTGGTGATGGCGGCGCCGGGCTGCGGACCGGAGGGGATGAGCCGCAGCAGGAGGTCGACCCGGAGCGCATGGTCGAAGTCGGTGACGGCCGGTTCGTGCGCCGCCCAGGAGGTTTGCGTCGACAGCCCGCTGTCCGACGGCGCGAGGAGCCAGCGCGGTCCGGTCGGTGTGGCGACCGCCCGAACCGGGACCACCAGAAGCCCGGACACGGCGCGACTGGACGACGCCCGGGTGAAGGCGCGGCTGCGCAGCAGGCGGGTGGACCGGCGTTGGACGAGCATGTTCAGGGTGAGATCGGCCGGTCGTCCCTGCTGTCGTGGCGGTTGCCCTTGCCGCGGCCGGGACTGCTGACGCGGCGGCGGTATGCGGGCTTCGGTGCCGACTTCGCCGTCGACCGGGGTGACGTCCATCCGCCCTTTCTAGCCTGGATCCGTGGCGACGCGGCCGTCGTCCACAGGTGACCGCTCGTCCACAGGTAACCGGTCGTGCCCACGTGTCCGGGCATGCACTCGTGACGGTCGCGCCGGCCCAAACCGCCGTCTCGCACTGACCGGCATGCCCGGTCCGTAGTAGCGTGCGGCCGCGGGCGACGCGGAGCGCGTAGCACCGGGTCCGACGCACTTGGAGGCTTGATGTCGGCGATAGTCGTCGGGTACGTGGACAAGCCGGAAGGTCGTGCGGCACTCCGGCGGGCCGCCGAGGAGGCCGGCCGACGCGGCTTCGCGTTGATCCTCGTCCAGGCCGTGCCGGACAGCACCACCACGGTGAGCGCATCGGCAGCGACACTTGCGCATGACACCACCGTGACCGGCACATTGGCCGCCGTCGGTATCGAGCACACCGTTCGCAACATCCCCGCCGGTGACGACTACGCCGACGGTCTCATCGCCATCGCCGAGGAGGCTGCCGCCGACATGATCGTCATCGGGCTCCGACGTCGGTCCCCGGTCGGCAAGCTGATCCTGGGTAGCAACGCCCAGCGCATCCTGCTCGACGCGCCGTGTCCCGTCCTGGCCGTCAAGGCCGGCGCACCGACGGACATGGACTGACAGATGCCCACCGACCGCGACCGACTGCACCTTGCCGACGACCCCGCCGGGAACACGATCCTCGCGGAGAACCCGTTCGCGCTCCTGGTCGGCATGCAACTCGACCAGCAGATCCCGATGGAGAAGGCCTTCAGCGGCCCGGCCGTGCTGCGCCATCGGCTCGGCGGTGAGCTCACCCCGGCTGTCGTCGCGGCAGCGTCGCTCGAAGCGGTCGAGCAGGCCTGTGCCGAACGTCCCGCGGTGCACCGGTTCCCCCGTGCTGTCGCCAGCAGGCTGCACGCGCTGGCCACCATGATCGTCGACGAGTACGGCGGTGACACCGCGGCCATCTGGACGACCGCCGCGTCCGGGGACGAACTCGTCACCCGGATCGCCGCGCTGCCCGGGTTCGGTGACCAGAAGGCCAGGATCTTCACTGCCCTGCTGGCGAAACAGTTCGACGTGACCCCACGCGGGTGGAAGAAGGCTGCCGGCGACTACGGGCTCGTCGGCTTCCGCTCGGTCGCCGACGTCGTCGACGCCACTTCCCGGCAACGCGTTCGGGAGCACAAGAAGTCGGTCAAGGCGGCCGCGAAGGCGGCCACTGCCGGGCCGTAGCATGCCGCATTGCCCGGCGAGGCTAAACTGGCATTCACAATCGCACAATCGCCAGCACGATGGCGTAATCGTGCACCCATGCCGGTTGATGTCATGCCCTCGCCGACGCGCCTACGATGCGAACAATCACGCGTCCGCGTGTCAGAATAACGGGTCGTCAGGGCTCAGCGCTGCGTCCTTCGCAGGCGCACAGCAGTCCCGCTCCCGCGACATCAACCGCCGGCCCGAGAGGATATTCGTGTCGCCCAGCACGTCTCGGAATATCAAGTCCACTGTCGCCGACCCTGAGGTCGACTCCGCGTCCGAGCTCGAGGGCGCGTCCGACACCGCCACCAGCACGGTCACGGCCCTCTCCCCAGCCCGAACCGCTGTCAAGAAGGCGAACGGCAAGCCGGTCGCCAAGAAGGCCAACGGCAAGCCGGCGAGAACCAGCGCCGCAGCCAAGAAGGCCGCCGCCGATTCCGACCTCGCTGTCATCGTCGAGGGCGGCAAGCCGATCGACCTGGCCGCCGAGGCCCAGGTCGAGACCGAGCTGATCAAGGAGTTCGACGAGAACGCCGGCTTCACCTTGCGTGAGGGCGACGAGACCGACGAGCCCGAGCAGCAGGTCATGGTCGCCGGTGCCACCGCCGACCCGGTCAAGGACTACCTCAAGCAGATCGGCAAGGTCCCGCTCCTCAACGCCGAGCAGGAGGTCGAGCTGGCCAAGCGCATCGAGGCCGGCCTGTTCGCCGAGGAGAGCCTGGGCGCCGGCAAGGTCAAGAAGGCGCCGGTCATCATCGAGTTCGACTGGATCGCCGAAGACGGCCGCCGGGCGAAGAACCACCTCCTCGAGGCCAACCTCCGGCTGGTCGTCTCGCTGGCCAAGCGTTACACCGGCCGGGGCATGCTGTTCCTCGACCTGATCCAGGAAGGCAACCTGGGTCTGATCCGCGCGGTCGAGAAGTTCGACTACACCAAGGGCTACAAGTTTTCCACCTACGCCACCTGGTGGATCCGTCAGGCCATCACCCGGGCCATGGCCGACCAGGCGCGCACCATCCGCATCCCGGTCCACATGGTCGAGGTCATCAACAAGCTCGCCCGCGTTCAGCGCCAGATGCTTCAGGATCTCGGACGCGAACCCACGCCCGAAGAGCTGGCCAAAGAGCTCGACATGACGCCTGAGAAGGTCGTCGAGGTGCAGAAGTACGGCCGTGAGCCGATCTCGCTGCACACGCCTCTGGGCGAGGACGGCGACTCGGAGTTCGGCGACCTGATC
>JAABUK010007998.1_pt1 | contig 15023 bp, 9 predicted proteins | sample 5559141 | NCBI WGS metagenome assembly JAABUK01 (sample SAMN10711869, study PRJNA513367) | rock metagenome | isolation source: Antarctica rocks | place: Antarctica: Victoria Land, Pudding Butte nord | collected 2016-01-03
GAGCTGCTTTGAGCTTGCTGTCATTGAGCGGGGTTTCGCCATGCTGGACGCACCAAGCTTTGTAACGCTCGATGAGGAAATGCGCAGACAGGTTGTTGCCGTGCTCGTTTATTAACTCATCATTGCAGAACTTTGGCAGGTGATCCGCTTTGCGCACCCATCCTTCGGTGGCGTGCTTCACTGCCTTAGGAATGCCGAGCCCTTCCCGTTGCCATGCGAGACAGCCTCGGACGGCCCACGCCAAAATCCCTGGGAACTCTGCCTTCAGCTTCTTCGGGAGGTCGCCGTCCTTCACGTCATCCGCAACCTTGACCTTGAAAGGGATAACCCGAACTCGCCGCCAGAAGGCCTCCGCCGTGCCCCTTACCCCAGGCAGGTCATTGGCTGCGAGCCAGAGCTTGAACTGAGGGACAAATTCGAAGAAGTTCCCATGAAGAAAGCGGGCCGTAAGCGGATCCCCGCCCGTCATCGCCTTGACCTTCGCCTCATCGATTTGACGGTGCCAGTTCACCTCGGTCGCGGTCACCATACGTGCCCCTTTGAGTCGAGCGACGTCAGCGGGAATGCCGTTATCATACTGCTTCGTCATGAGGCTCTCGGTAGGTGTATGCATACCGTAGTCTCCGAGCATGTCGCGTATGATATTGACCAAGGTAGACTTTCCAGTGCTGCCAGGCCCGAACGGGAAAAAGAACACCTGCTCTGACGTTATCCCCGTCAATGACAGGCCAACCGCTTTTTGCACGAAAGCAGTCAGATCGGCGTCGCCGGCCAGAGCCTGATCCAAAAAGCTCAGGAGGGTCGGACATTCGGCTTGCGGATTATAATCGACTGGAGCGAGCTTAGTTTGTAGATCGCCCGGCGAATGAGGTTGGATTCCACCGGTGCGCAGGTTGATCGTTCCGTTTTTCACGTTGAGCAGGTAGGGATCAGCGTCGAAGGCAGCATCATCTTTCATCAAGCGATGTCGTGCGACGTCAAGCATCCGATCCAACGATCCCTTCGACAGCGACGCCTTGCTGAAGCGCGCGCGCCCAGCACGGTCATTGTCACGCTCGAGATAGGGTGCCTCGTCGGCGATCCCCGCGGCTGTCTCTACCGCTAGTCGGATGCGCTGCAGTTGCGCATCCATCCGCCATCGTGCCCCGTCATAGACCAGGAAGCCCTGGCCAGGAGTGTATGCGAGGATGTTTTCGGACCGGCGAACAAGACGTTGAGCGTTACCAGCATCGGTCTCATCGAGTTGTACCAACTCCTCTAGCAATGGATCGCGGGCTTCCATCGTGGCAGCAGGAACCGGATGCTCAACCTTCAATGTACCGATCAGCTGGCGGGGGTGATCCTGACCGGCGATGAGGCCGCTACGGATCGTGGCAGCGGCTTCGCTGTCCGAAAGTCCGATCTGACGAGCGGTCGCCATCAACTCGGCCTCGGCGGCAGAGGCATCCAGGATACCAGACCCAACCAGCTGCCCGAGTTTGAAGGCACACCTGTTTAGAGTCGTATTCCGAGTGCCAGGCCGACACTGTCGCAGCTTTTCGAGCTCGTCCGCTAAAGCAGCCGTTGCATAGGCGTTAGAGAGCTGCTCTTCCAATGGTTCGATACTCGGAGAGATCATCTTAGGCTTGATCCCGAGCGCTTCGGCAAGCCATTCTGGAATACTACCCGGAACTAGTCTGAGGTTAGGCCGGAGGCCCCAGTGAGCATGCTGGTAGATTTTACCGGAGGCGTGGCGGCTCTGAATTCCGACCACGTAACCACCATCTCCTCGCACATCGAGCCCAGGACCTAGCGGTCTGTTGCCGATGGTATGGCCTTCGCACCGAAAATAATAATGACTGCCTCTTCCGGTTCGAACTTTTGCCTGATCCAGAATTCGATCCGCAGTTCCCATCAGTGCTGACAGGGTTTTCTTACCTTCAGGTCCATCGATATCAACGACAAACACATTCGACAATAGACCAGTTGCTAAGCCGATGTTAGCAAACGGCCACTGCTCCCACCAGTCCGCAATGATCCTTACATCCGAAGTCGCATCGTGGACGCCATGGCGTGTGCGTGGATGCTTTCCAACACGTGCACAGTCAGGATTGCCACATGCGCAGCCACTACTCGTAGGTTCGAATAAGGGCAAGACGGAGTAGCCGCCCTCGGCAAGACGGCAGGCTTGAAGCAGCATAGGATTCTTGAGCACAGACTTCATGGTGGAGGTGATCCTCTTAGGAGTGTAAATAGCCACACGCTGCTGGAATGAGACGCCGATAGCGTCAAACTGGCGCTATTGGACTTAGCCGGATAGTCAGCCTAGGTGGGCTTCAGCGCCCGTCCCCGGCCTGATCGATGGTCAGCGGAGCGTCTCGATCCGCCTCGAAAGTCACGCAAATGTCGACAGTGGCGGCGTCGGCGTTTGCCCGCACCGTGCAGCTTTTACCGCTCTGGGAAAGCTCGACGTTGACGCTGAACCTCGCCCTCGCTTCGGTTGCCGCGGACACGGCCTCGCGCGTGACGCCCCGTTCGGTGGTCATGACGGGATTCGACCGAGGAGTCGGAAGCGACCGCTTCGCTCGGTTCACGGACCCTTGCGGCGGTTCACGGATGCCCGAAGACGCCCCCGTCGCCTCGGCCCACCACGCGTCCGTCGCTTCGATCACGGCCGCGGGCGGGTCAAACTTCCAGCCTCGCTGGATCACCCGCTGCAGCCCCTCCAGCGCCCGGTTCAAGACGCCGGGCATCTCCGTGGCTGCGATGCGCGAAAAAAGGGTCTTGTCGACCTCTGCCGGTGAGAAGCGCCGATCGAACGGGATCACGACAAGCCGGCGATGGAAGCCATGCGAGATGTCGCGCAGCTCCGGCACCGCGTTGCACAACAGAAGCGGCACCGCCCGATTCTCGAACTCGAACGGTTCCCGGTATTTCGACTCGCCGGTGACGACCTTGGCCTCGCTGATGGTCTTCAGCAGCCCGTCGGGCAGCACCGTGCCGACCGCGACGTCGTCATCGAGGAACAGGCGCTTGCTCGCCAGATGGCCGAGCATGAACGGGCTGTTCGCAAGCTTGCCGACCGGCATTGCCGCGATCCGATCCTTCCCGAGCATGCGTGCAAGAAAGGTGGCGAGTGCGGTTTTTCCGTCGTTGCCGGCCCCACGACCGACAAAGATTCGGGCTTCGGGTCGGGCAGGCTGGAGCAAGTAGCCGGTAAACTCGTGCCAGATGGTGATGATAGCCGCGGGGCTGGTTGACCTCAAAAAGATCTCGCTCAGAGCACGGTCATAATGGGGGCAGGCTGCTGCCGGGTCGTAGTCGACCTCAAGGCGGTAATCCTGGTCGGAGGCCGGATCGTGAGGCTTGAGCGTAATCGAGCCGTCCTCGTTGATCCACAGTTCGCCGTTGCGGACGTTGATGATCGGCAGCGGCTCTTGAAGGCGGCTGCGATCAGCGCCCGTCGCCCGGTGCATCTTGAGCAGTCCGACGACCTCGCGAACGGTCGCGCGGCTGCGCGCCGCGCCTTTGGTCGGGCCGACGGGCAGATGTTGCAGGATCAGGCCGCCGAGTTCCTCCTCGGACAGCTTCATCCAATGGGTGTGGTTGAAGCGCCGAAGCTCGCGGTCGCTGTAGGCCAGGTGAGCACCGCCTGCGAACTCGGCATCGAGCACCTTGGACAGGAGATCCGTTGCCGTGATCGGGGCTGAGACGGCAGGACGTGAAGACCGGCTTGCCGGCCGCTTCGCGCCAACGACCGGCTCTTTCCGCCTGGGCGTGAGGCCGGCTCGGCCAACGCCCATTTTCGACGACATTTGACTTCTCATCGCGCTATACCGTCCAGATTGCGGGTGTGCAGGGGCGATCAAGGGAGACCCGGTCGTCGGGCATGATCTCTTCAGCCCTCATCGAGCCGGTGGGGTCGAGCGCGACTGAGGGAGCGACGGGCTACGTCAACGCGGGGGGCGCAAAACGAAAGAACGCGGCCGGCCGAAGGTGACCTTGTTCTGGCTCACTCGAGGACCTACCGGTAGCCGAGCGGCGGGCGCATCTTCGCCCTCGGGCTCGCCGACGGCGAAGGGCACCGAGTCTTGTGAGCTATCGTCCAAATTGGACTGACCGCTTTCCGAAGCCCCGGAGTCGGGTGTAGCGACTGACGGCTTGACCGCATCGCCGGAGCTGACCGCTCTAGCTTCGCTGGACCCCGCCACATCGACCGTTTCAACGTCAGGCGACTCAGCCTGCATTCCGCCATCGACGTGGACCTCGCCATCACCGAGGATCTTGGGCTCTGCCATGTCCCACGCGAACTCCTTCAGCGCTCGCTCGGCATCCAAGCTGAAAACGCTGCCGGGACCGGCGTCGGCCACGAGGTTCATCAGCTCCGGCAGGTCGTCGTCAAGCCGCGCCTGAATGAATCCTAGCGCTGCCAAACGAGCCGAGCTCTGCCGCTGGCGCTTGAGGTCCGGCTCCTCCGCCTCGGACTTCACGATCGTCGGCTCAGCTACAACCGCCGGCGCCTCCTGGCGTTTGGCCTGCTGGCGATGGTCGCTGAGTGCCCTCCTCACCTCTGGGCCGACTTTCTCGCCGGCAAGAACGCGGGGAACGAACTCATTCCTGATTTCTTGCGGAACAGATGGCGCGGATAGCAAATAGAAGACAGTCGGCGGCGGCAAATCCGTAACAGTTCCGGATTTGACAAACGGCTCGAGCAGCTCGGCCGCTCGCATCGACTTTTCAACTTTGCTTTTGCCGTAGCCGAGCTCCGTGCGGCACCACGCCTCGAATTTCCCGTGACCGACGAGACGCTTCGCAGCAAGCAAGTCGAGACCGTTTTGAAGCCAGTGCGAACTGCAATCTCTCGAACGTTGATCACGCTCGTTGATGCGGTCGGCCAGCACCCGTAGCTCGCCCGTGTGTAGTTGCGGCTCCATTCCAGAGAACGGAGCGAGTTCAGTTTTATTGCTCATATCGTTCTCACGTGTTGGAGTAAACTGCGACGATTGGGGGAGGCAAATTCCACCAAGGCCAAAGTTATTTACGATTGGGTGGATTAGCTTCAGTCTCGTGAAACCAATTTCCAGGTATTGCTCTTAAGAACGACTAGATCATCAAAGATGCGCGAGCTCTTTCCCACTCGGTCAAATCAGTCTCGGTCCAATATCGCCGGCCATTGATCACAAGCGGTTGTGGGAAATGCAGCCGATCGCTGGCAAGCCAGCGACTGAGCGTTCGCAGGCTCACACCGTAACGGTCAGAGACTCGTCGAGCGGAATGCCGAATACTGAGTGATGCTGATGAGCCGGTCTCAACATTCATAGCTTACGCCTCCAAAAGGAAAGCGTCACCTAAACCGCTTCTAAAGATGCAGTCGTCTCAAAAATCCAGAACCGGGTATTGACCCTTTTTGACTGAGCCCAGCTTATGGACGCCGTTGCTGCAGGTCGAAAACTTTGTCCACGCCGCGCCTGATTGTAGAGGTCGATGGGCCCTTGTCTTTTCCGCTGAATCGCGTTAGGATGACTTCAATCACATTTGATTTGATGGCGCTTGGATTGCGAATTAGGTAATCACTTGCGATCTTGAGTATTTCCCCTTCGTGGGGCGAGCGTGGCCGTCCAACCTTCGTTTGAGGCAATTTCGTTTTGTTCTTCATAAACACATGCAAAAGATCTGTTCGCGAGAGAACTACATTCTCCGCCAGCTGCCGGAACCGGCGAGGAAGGATATTAAAACATGCGCGATTAAGATCGAAATCTATAGACGAATTCTGCCAAAATAAACTGGTTAGTTCGAAATTAGAGATAACCTGTTTCTGACGTCTTTCATAATATATTGTCAGAGTATAGCCAGTTTTTACTACTAAATAAAAGGCATTATCTTTTCCGTGCCAAAATGCGCCATCAGGTCTCGTAAGAAGATCGGGTTCTAAGTCTATAAATTGATCTACGTCTTCGATATATATACGATCTATTTCCAAAGTGCTGATTACATGCTCGAATTTGGCCAAATCGAACTCGGTCAGCACGCCGGCTTGCGAGCGTATAATTCCTCGTTGTAGTGCAAGCTGTAGTGCTCTTGGATAGAGCCAATCAAAGGTGAGGACTTCTTGCACGTAATCTCTGGCTTCTCTGAGCGAAATCCAGGGGCTTGACACAAGATACCTCCGCTGTGTTGGTTACCCGATTCTCAAAGGTCGCTTAGAAAATCTAACAGGCTATTTGCTTTGAGATTTTTCATGAACTAACCCCTCCACGAAGGTGCCCCAGGTCTCAAGCGCTTTGCGCCGCTCAATGTCGAAGGAGTGGCGATTGTAAACTCCTGCAACGCCACGAAATGCGCCGGAGACGTGATTCAAGACCTTTTCGACCACGGGCAAATTGACCCCAAGCCTCGCCATGCCGGTCGCCGCGGTCCGGCGAAGATCATGGAAGGTCCAGTGTAGGTAAGGACTGCCCCCATCGGCCGCGAGAAGCTTGTCGAGTGCAATCTTCGTCTTACTAAAGCCGCTGACATGCGAGTTCCCGGTTGTCGTGAACAGGTAGCTGGGTCCACCCGAAATCCTGGGTAGCCTCTCGACGATCGCTAACACGGGCGCGCTGAGCGGAACCGTGTGCTCGACGTTGTTCTTCGCTCGCTCGCGAGGCAGCACCCAGAGATGGGCTGCGAGGTCGAGTTCTACCCACGTGAGTCCTGCAACCTCGTCCCGACGCTGGCCGGTGAGGATCAGCATCTGCACCAATGGGCCGAATGGGTATCCGATTGCATCGCAGGCCCGCCAGAGCCGTTCCAGTTCGTCGTCGGACAGCACACGGTTGCGGCTTTTGGTGGCAGACGGAGGCTTTACGCCATTGCAGGGCGAGGTCTCTATGATCCCTCGCTCGACGGCCCACCCGCACATTTTATTCAGGGTCGCGAGCAATCTGTTGGCCATGACCGGACTGCCGCGGTCCACGACGGTGTCGAGCAGGTCGTGCACGTCGGCGCGAGTGATCTTGGACAAGCGCCGGCCCTTCCACCGAGTGACGACCTCCTTCTTCAGGCTCCGCTCGGTCTCGGCCGCGGTAGTCGCTCTCGTGTTCGGCTTCGCGTACCGAATCACGAACTGATCGACGACGCGCTCGATGAGATCACGGTCGGGCGGCACCTTCAGCGCTTTCTTTGCTTCGTGAGGATCAACGCCCCCGACCACCTTGACAAGAGCCTCCTTTGCGAGGTCGCGCGCCGCCTTGAGATCTACGGCGGGATAGCTGCCGATCGTGTATTTGCGTGTCCGATCTCCAATTCGGTAGCGGCAGGCCCACGACGCGGCCCCACTCGGCTGCAGCACGAAGTAGAGGCCGCGCACCAAGCCATCCGGGACCTCGCGACGCATCGGGCCCGGCTTCAACGTGTCGAGAGTGCGAACCGTCAGCGCTTTGCCCATGTCCCATCCCCAGGGTAATGTCGGGGTAACATAGTCGCGCTGGCTTAGAATGTCATCGTTTGACATGGGCACCCCCGGACAATGTGTCGGAGCATGGGCTTAGGCATTGTGCCTAATCGGCTTTCTTGCCCGTGATTGTCCAACACTGTCCGGTTACAATGCTTCAATGGCATTGAAGAGGTCGTCGGTTCGATTCCGTCTGGCTCCACCAAAACTGCTGTGATTTCCTATAGTTGAGGCAGAATACCGGTCACGCGAGCGACGCCGTGCTCGCTCGCTCCAGCCGCGCAAGCTAGCTTTTGCGCTTTGACGTCGCCCACGATGAAGCCATGGCTTTTCTACGGACTTATGTGCAGAGCCAAGCTAACCTTGGAAAATGTTGTCGCGGCGATACCTTAGATTACCTGGATGCGGGCACTTTTCTTGTCTCGCAGGACGATCCAACTTACCATCTTCTCGGATCAGGCGCCGCGCAGAACTCGGCAGAAGACGTTCTGCTATCAAGATGGAAAAATCATCGTCGATCGAGATGAGACCTCTGTCAATATCCAGTGAATAGTACCCGACAGCGCGACTCCATTTCGGACAGAACCCGAGCCGCCGGCCGCGACAGGACGAATATGGGCGGCCTGGTCCTCAGCCCGACCGCCCCCGTTGATAATGCGCAGCCCTGTAATGGCGCAGGTCTCCGTATATGCAGATTTCACGGAGCCCGCGAAGGCCGCTTCTCGGAAAGGGCGGGTCACAACGGACTCGGCCATAGGGCGTTCAAAAGGGTGCGTCGCTTCGTCGAACCCCGGGGTCATCAAGGCTCTCTCGGCTTGAGAGAGATCAGCCTCGATCAGCGTTCGCACGAACCCTGCCCTTCAGAATGGTATCATACTCTACTTCGGAGATACTTCGAACCGCGCGCCTAAATTCTCTCTTATTAGTTCCCCCATCATCGCGTTGTAGTCCGTTCTCGTGGTAGAAGTTTCTGTCTCTGAACGGTACTGCGCGATCAAACTCGAGATAGTTGGACACATACGCATAGAAGTGGTCGTCGCGTTTAGGATCGCCGTCTATGCGCTGAACTTGGGTCGTTGCAAAATACGACTGCCGACCTCCGCGGCTGTCCAATGCGGCCGTCCCACGGTGTGGCTCGTAGTAGACGATCCAGTCATTGAGTGCGGCCTACTGGACGCAAATAGGTCCGGGGAAAATGGTACCTCTCTTCTGGAAGGTCGTCATAGCTCGGCACGGCTTTGGTGGTGAAAACCGCTTTCGTCACGATGGTTCTCAGGAACAGCCAATACCAACATGTCACTGCAGGGGAGTGCTCGTGGGCATCAGAACCGTATACATTGTTGAAGCCGATGCCAACGACGGTTGGACTTCATTGAGCCTCAAGTCCCGTCTGGCTCCGTCACCTCACCGGCCGCCCTCCCCTCCCCTCCCCTGTAACCCGCTTCACCCCGTGTCCGACATCACCTAAGGTGCCACGCGCGCCGCAGCGGCGGTCTCGGGATCCATGCCATGAACGCACCTTTCCGCCTGACGTCGCTGGCCCATGGCGGCGGGTGCGGCTGCAAGCTGGCGCCGGCGGTGCTGCAGGAGATCCTGGCCAAGATGCCGGCGGCACGCGCTTACGCCAACATGATGGTGGGGACCGAGACGGGGGACGATGCCGCGGTCTACCGGCTCAATGCCGAGCAGGCCATCATCGCCACCACGGACTTCTTCACGCCGATCGTGGACGATCCGCGCGATTTCGGCCGCATCGCGGCCACCAACGCGCTCAGCGACGTCTATGCCATGGGGGGGACGCCGATCTTCGCCCTGGCGCTGGTCGGCATGCCGGTGGACAAGCTGCCGATCGAGACCGTGCAGGAGATCCTGGCGGGCGGCGCGTCGGTCTGCGCCGAGGCCGGCATCCCGGTGGCGGGCGGCCATTCCATCGACAGCCCGGAGCCGATCTACGGCCTCGTGGCCCTGGGGCTGGTCCACCCCGACCGCGTGCTGCGCAACGTCGGCGCCCGGGCCGGGGACCGGCTGATCCTCACAAAGGCGCTCGGCGTCGGCATCCAGGGCGCGGCGCTGAAGCGCGGCGAACTGTCCGGCGAGCACTATGCCGCCATGGTGGCCTCGACCACGCAGATCAACGTGCTGGGCGCCGACATGCCGGCGATTGCCGGCGTCCATGCGCTGACCGACGTCACCGGATTCGGCCTGCTCGGCCACGCGCTCGAGATGGTGCGCGGATCGGCGCTCGGGCTCGCAATCGAGTTCGCCGCCCTCCCGATCCTGCCCGGGGTCGCGGACCATGTCGCGGCCGGCGTCAAGACCGGCGCTTCGGGGCGTAACTGGGCGGGCTATGGCGGCGAAGTACGATTGGCCACTGGGCTTCCGGCCTGGGCGCGCGACCTCCTCTGCGACCCGCAGACCAGCGGCGGTCTCTTGATCGCGGTGGCGCCCGAGGCGGTCGACGCCGTGATGGCCGGGGCCGAGGCGCGCGGCTTCGGTCGCGCCGCCGTCATCGGCACCTTCGCCGAGGGTGGCGGATTGGCCGGGATCGTCTCGGTCGCCTGATCCGGCCGACGACCCGCAACTCTTCACTTGGAACCGTCACGATGAAGCTCTTCGCTGCCCTCGTCGCCGCATCGGCCCTCGCCCTCACCCTGGCGGGACCGGGCCGCGTGACGGCGGCGCGGGCCGCCGACAAGCCCGCCTTCGTGTTCACCGCCATCCCGGACCAGGACGAGACGCGCCTGATGGAGCGCTTCGGCAAGGTCGCCGACTATCTCGGAGCCAAGCTCGGCGTCCCGGTCAAATATGTGCCGGTCAAGAGCTACCCGGCGGCCGTGACGAGCTTCGTCAACGGCGAGGTGCAGTTGGCCTGGTTCGGCGGCGTCACCGGGGTCCAGGCCCGGGCCAAGGTCCCGGGTTCCGAGGCGGTCGCGCAGGGCGCCGAGGACACGGCCTTCAAGAGCTACATGATCGCCAATGTCGGCACCGGCCTCAAGCCCGCGCCCGACCTGCAGCAAGCGATCACCGGCAAGACGTTCTCGTTCGGCGCCCGCACGTCGACCTCGGGCCGCGTGATGCCCGAGTTCTATCTGCGCAAGGCGTTCGACGACAAGGCGCCCGAGCAGATCTTCAGCCGGGTCGGCTTTTCGGGCGACCATTCCCGCACGATCCAGCTCGTGCAGTCGGGCGCCTACGACATCGGCGTGGTCGACTATTCGGTGTGGGACCTCGACCGCAAGGCCGGCAAGGTGGACGACGCGAAGGTCGCGGTGATCTGGCAGTCGCCACCCTTCCCCGACTACCAATGGACCATCCGGGGCGACGTCGACGCCACCTTCGGCCCCGGCTTCGCGGCCAAGGTCAGGCAAGTGCTGCTCGGCATCGACGACAAGGCCATCCTGGAGCCCTTCGGCCGCTCCAGGTTCGTCCCGGCCGACAATGCGGAATATGCCCCGGTCGAGGCCGTGGCCAAGGCCGCAGGCCTGCTGAACTGACGCAAGCCTCGGTGGTCGGCGCGGTGATCCACGTCCGGGAAGCCTCGATCGGCTATGCGGGGCGGCCCGTGCTGCGGGACGTCGACCTCACGGTCGCGCCCGGCGAGCGGATCGCCATCCTGGGCCGCTCCGGGGCCGGCAAGTCGACGCTGCTGAACGTGATCTACGAGCGCGCCCGCGGCGGGGCGGCGCTGATCCCGCAATCCGCCGCCCTGGTGCGCAATCTCTCCACCTTCCACAACGTCTTCATGGGGCGTCTCGACCGCCACTCGGCCCTGTTCAACGTCAAGACGCTGGTCTGGCCGGGACGGCGCGAGGTGGAGGCCGTGCGGCAGGTGCTGGGCGCCGTGGGGCTCGGGCCAGAGATCTTCCGCAAGGCCGGCGAGCTCTCGGGTGGGCAACAGCAGCGCGTCTCGGTGGCGCGGGCGCTGTTCAACGGCCGCCCGATCGCAATCGGCGACGAGCCGGTGTCGGCGCTCGATGCCGTCCAGGGCGCGGCCGTGCTGGCGCGCCTCGCCGAGCGGCACCCTACCCTGGTGCTGGCGCTCCACGACGTCGACCTCGCGCTCGGCCACGCCACCCGCATCCTGGCGCTCGACCGGGGCGCGATCGTGCTCGACGCCCCCGCGGCGGGGCTGAGGCCCGCGGACCTCGCCCGCTTCTACGAGGGTTGAGGATGGCGGCCGCGCTCGTCGCCCTGCGCCGCCGGCTCGGCTTCGGCAACACGAGCCTCGCCTTCCTGCTCGGCGGCGCCGTGGCCATCGCGTCGGGCGACCTCGCCGTCACGGCCTCCCACCCTTGGGCCGAGTTGCTGCGGCTGCTGCGCGGCCTCGTGTCGCCCGATGCCGTGGCGATCGATGGGCGGGCACTCTTGAACACCGTGGCGTTCGCGGTGCTCGGCGTGGGGCTCGGCGCGGCGGCGGGCTTCGCCCTGGCGCTGGTGTTTCCGCGTTTCCTCGCGGTGCGGGCGCTCTGCGCCTTCCTGCGCTCGATCCACGAGCTGTTCTGGGCGCTCCTGCTGATGCAGGTGCTGGGACTGGGGCCGCTGACCGGGGTGCTGGCCATCGCCCTGCCCTATGCCGGCATCTTCGCCAAGGTCTTCTCCGAGATGATCGAGGAAGCGGACCTGTCGACCTTGCGGGTGCTGCCCACCGGCACCGGCACGCTGCCCGCCTTCCTCTACGCGCGGCTGCCCGACCTCCTGGAGCAGTTCGGCCATTACACGCTCTACCGGCTCGAATGCGGGCTGCGTTCGACCCTGGTGCTGGGCTTCATCGGCCTGCCCACCATCGGCTTCGAGCTCGACGCCTATTTCAAGCAGGGCGAGTTCTCGCAGGCCGCGGCGCTGCTGTTCTGCTTTTACGGCCTCGTCGCGACGCGGCGGCTCTGGGCCAGGTCCTGGACCGCGCCGATCCTGCTGGTCGCGAGCCTGCTCGTGCTGCCGGCCGGCCTGCCGACCGAGCACGTGCTGCGGAACCTCGCCCGCTTCGCCACCCACGACGTCGTGCCGGCCCCGCTGCGCGGCGCCGACCTTCTGTCGGCCGCGCCCTGGACGGCCCTGGCGCGCTGGCTCGGCGACATCCTGGTCCACCAGGTCCTGCCCGGCGCGCTGAACACGCTGATCCTGTCGCAGATCGCGCTCATCGGCATGGCGATCCTGTCGCTGGTGCTGTTCCCGATGATCTGCCGCCGTTTCGCCGGGCGCTTCGGCCGTCCGGTCGGCCGCGCGCTGCTGGTCGTGGTGCGTTCCACCCCCGACTACATGCTGGCCTATGTGCTGCTACAGACGCTCGGCCCCTCGATGCTGCCGGCCGTGATCGCGCTCGTGGCGCACAACGGCGCCGTGGTGGGCTACCTGATGGGCCGGCAGGCCGATGCCCTGCCCTACCGGCCCGACGCACCGCGCGGCCTCGACCTTTATTGCTACGAGACCCTGCCGCGGCTCTACGGCCAGTTCCTGGCCTATGTGCTGTACCGCTGGGAGATCATCCTGCGCGAGAGCGCCATCTTCGGCATCCTGGGCGTGACGACGCTCGGCTTCTACGTCGACGGCGCCATCTCGGAACTGCGGCTCGACACGGCCGTCGTGCTGATCGTCGCGACCGCCGCCCTCTCGATGACGGTCGACGCCTTCTCGCGCTGGCTCCGGGCCGCGCTCCGCATCGAGAGCCTGCCGGTGCGGCTGTCCACCAGTACGGGCGCCGGGGTGGCGACCGCACCGGTGCCCATCGGCCTCTCGTGACGCCGTGCTCGGCTCAGGGCGGCAGCGGCCGGCCGGCGGTCTCGGGCACGAACCAGGGCACGACCAGGCCGATGAGGAAGACGCTGCTCATGATCAGCGCCGCATGCGACACGCCGCCGAGGCTCGTCACGATCTGGCCCGCGATGACCGGGAACACCCAGGCGATCAGGCGCGCGCCGTTGAACACGACGCTCGACGCCGTGGCCCGCACCGCCGAGGTGAAGAGTTCGGCGAGATAGATGGCCATCCAGCTGAACGAGAAGCCGAGCGTGAAGGCGCCGTTGAAGAACGCCACCACCATGAACAGCTCGAGACTGCCCGACCAGGTGTAGGTCACGAGCGTGGTGACGATGCAGCCCACGTAGGTGAAGAGCAGGAAGCGGCGCCGGCCGATGGCGTCGGCCAGGAAGCCCGACGCCAGATAGGCCGAGATGGCGCCGACGTTGTAGATCACGCCCATGCGGGGCCCCCACAGCTCCGGCGCCTGGCCGGTAGCCTTGGCGAGCCCCGCCGTATAGGCGGGCAGCCAGGACGACACCGCCCACCAGCCGACCGTGGTGGCGAACGACATGGCGGTGGCGAGCAGCACGCGACGGCGGCTCTCGGGCTCGCGGAAGATCTCGGCGAGGGTGAAGGGGCGCGTGGCCTGCCGGGGCGCCTCGCCCTCGATTTCGGTCGCGGCCCAGCGGCGTTCGCGCACGGCCCCGAGCCAGCGCTCGGATTCCTCCATGGCGCGGCGCAGGTAGAGGCACACGAAGGCCGGCAGGGCGCCGAGCGCGAACATGATGCGCCAGTTCTCGATGCCGAACCCATTGGTGGGGGGCAGCAGCAGCCAGGCGAGCGCGGCCAGGAGCGCGCCGCCGCCGAAGCCCGACTGCAGGAAGCCGCAGCCCTTGGGCCGGGCGCGGTTGGGCCAGGTCTCGGCCACGAGCGCCACGCCGGTCGACCACTCGGAGCCGATGGCGAGGCCGGTGATGAAGCGCAGGGCCGCCAAGGCGGCAAAACTCTGGGCGAAGGCGGTCAGGCCCGTGAACAGCGCGTAGCCCAGGATCGACAGCAGCATCATGCGCTTGCGCCCGATATAATCGGCCGCGACCCCGCCCGCGAGGCCGCCGATGCCCCAGCCGAGCAGCGTGATGCCGATGGCGAGGCCCACGTAGAAGGGCGTCGTCTTGGCCTGCTCCGGCGTCAGCAGGGATTTCAGCGCCGGCCCGAGCGCATAGACGAGCGCCACGGCCTCGTAACCGTCGAAGATCCAGCCGAGATAGGCGCCCCATAGGATGCGCCAATGCCGGCCCGTGAGCCCCGCGTACCAGGGGCCGGCCGCGGCTTCACGCGGGAGGGTGTCGCTGATCGCCATGGTGGTCTCCCCCTCGCCGACCCGCTCGCCGGGGCCGTTCGAGGGCGAACACACCACGGTCGGTGTTCAGGTGCAACTGGGGCGGGGCGGGGCGTAGAGAGTAGCGGCGGTGCCGAAGGGGCGCCACGCTCCGGTGCGGACCTTCGGACGGTATCGCTGGATGACCGGAGTTGGCCGAAAGCGGTCAGGCAGCTTGCGGACAAAAGCACCGCAGAAGCCGTCGCTCGTACCTGGTTCTATGTAGCCTGCTTCATCGCCTTCAGGCGGTATGGCTCTCAGAAAGCTAAGGCCAAGGCCATCGATATGGCTTAACGTCTTCTCAGCGAATGGCTGAATTTGCTTGCTTCCAGGTGGCTCTACCTCATGAACTGCGGTAAGCGCGGGGACGACTAGAGCCCCTCGAACTCGGCTTGCACTCGCCCTGCGAGATCCTTTGGGAAGCTGGCGGCCGCGATCGCGTAATCCGTCGCTGCCATGATGAACTGCCTCGCCCGCTTGTTCGCAGTCACCGCCGTT
>JAABUK010008000.1_pt1 | contig 15019 bp, 17 predicted proteins | sample 5559141 | NCBI WGS metagenome assembly JAABUK01 (sample SAMN10711869, study PRJNA513367) | rock metagenome | isolation source: Antarctica rocks | place: Antarctica: Victoria Land, Pudding Butte nord | collected 2016-01-03
GTGGAAAGCAGCTCAGAAGAAGCCGAGGGCAGTTCTGGTTGAGCTTACCACAGTGTCAGCTAAGCACAGAGCTTTCAAGGCCTCCAGTCGCCTCAGAGCCAGCCACATTCGCTTGGATGAGGATCTCTTTCCCCAGCAGATGCAACAGCGCAAGGGCCTGTCCTCGGACTTCTTGGGCCTCAAGGTCAGAGGCTTCAAGCGTTTCTTCAGGGGCACCACCCTGAAGTACAGGGATGGTGGAGTGGTGCGTCAGTGTGCAAAGGGAGGGGCTAACAAAATCAGAGCGCCAGCTCCTACAGTTCCTGGCCCTCGCCCAGCCCACAGACCTGAGCATACTAATGTGGCAATGGACCCTGCTGAGGTCCTGCGGCAGCTTAAAACATGAGCAAGGTCTGTTAGAACTGACTGGCATGCCTTGCACCTTGAGCATTGACATGGCCGAAGCTATTAAAGGCGTCTCTGGCTACCAGATGAGGTCAATTTTCATTCCACAGCAAGGCTGACTTCAAGGCTCGTGGAAGCAGACCCGCCCTGCTCATGCAAGCAGCAGCCTAAGGCTTGGCGTCCACCAGTGTCTGCCAACACCTGGACAGGTTTGATGCTGAACAGTACTTTGAGACGAGTGAACAGCATCTGCCATGACCGTTATTACAGATGCATTGCAAGCTTGCATTGTCCAACATTGCTGACTAGACTCTGTTCAGCAGCTGAGAGCCAGTGCTTTGATATGTTGTCATGATTGCTCACAGCTGTAGCATTTATGTCAATGCCTGCATGTTGGTCAAAACAGAGCAGGTTTCATGTCTGCTGAGTGTCTTTGAGAAAGCACACTTTTGCACAGCAGCAGCTCAGATCTAGAGAGACAAGGACAGGGTGACATTGCCAGATGCAAACAACCAAGAATGATCTTTCAGCTCCCCTGACGTGAGCCCTGGAGGGCCATCACGCCCTGATGCTGCTGATGCTGCTGCCCAGCGCGACCAGGAGGCCATGAGTGGCTGCTGCCCCACACAACATTACCTGTCCTGCATACCGTGAGTACAAAGCAAATGTCTTGCAACAGCTGAATGACTGCACTGCACAGCTTTCAGTATAGGACCGATTTTACAATTAATAAAAAAGCACAAAATTAGCAGCGACTCATGAGGAAGCATTGATCAAAGTTCTGACTCTGTCATAATCCGCGATTTTCTGTGCCCATACGTTTCTGAGTTTAAAGATGCCGTTTCTGAATTGAAATAGACGTTTGGAGATTGCAAAGAGCCATTTGCAAGACGCTAAACAGCAGGCCCAGAGTTTATTGTAAACAGCACGCCCAGTTGAGAATGGCCCTGCCCTGGCCATGGTTGCCAAAATCCGGAGCTGCGGCTGGCTGATCTCGGCATCTCAGTGACAGCGCGCAAGGCCTTGCGTTGCTTGACCGTTTGGTGTTAAATCGAAGCTCAAACAGCGAGTGCAGGACGCCAAATCTGACAGCATGGCTACGGGAACTTGCTGCGCGACATGGGTCTGGCAAGCATTCCACAGCAGGCAAGTGCATCTGTCTTTTTGTACACTACACGGCAGCTCTTCTGCGTCGTAAGCCAATATCAGTGTGCAGGCAATCCAAGCATTGGCAACAATTACCGCGTCGCGGTTCCTCCTTTCGTGGAGGGTTACCCATAGCTGAGGAACATCAAGCAGTCGACTGGTGCGTCACTGCATTTTGTTCTGGACTGAATTTGCTGAGACAGCTTCACGCTGACTACAACGACTCACTTGTGCGCTATGTTGGCACCAGGACACTCGAGAGTCTGCCGTTGCAATGAATTACAGCAGCAGGCTTCAGCAAGCCCAGACGTCAGCCTGCTCAAACCAGAGTTGCAGAAGCAGTGGCATCATGACAAAAATCAGCGTCTGGGGGACAAGCAGATCACAGCCAACAACAACATGCGTGTGTGGTGGACTTGTGACCAGTGCCCATGTGGGCTGCCGCACGAATGGGAGAGCAGCATCGATAAACGGCAGAATATGGACAGTCAATGCCCTTATTGCACCAACAACAGTCTGTGCCAACACAACTCGTTGACTGTGGCCCCAGCTGTGGCAGCCTACTGGGATACAAAGAGTAATGGGTTGACTCCAGACCAAGTCATGGCACGCAGTCATACCCGCAGGCATTGGCTCTGTCCAAAGTGCCGTCACAGCTGGCAAGCCAAGATATATATGAAAGTGGATGGCCAAAGCGGTTGTCCCAAGTGCTCAAGTATCAACAAACCCTGGAACAGACAGCCAAGCTTGACACAGAGCCAACATCCTGCAATGCTGGAGTTTGACTTTGAGAGGAATCAAAGAGCAGGTCTTGATCCTGACAAGATCACAGCAGGAAGCAACAAGATGGTGCACTGGATCTGTAACAAATGTCCCAAACGCCGACCACACCTGTTTATGGCAGCGCCATTGAGTCGGATGAGCAGCAATCGTGGCTGCCCCTACTGTGCCAACAAAAAGGCTTGCATCTGCAACTCACTGCAGTCGTTGTACCCTGAGCTAGCTGCAGAGTACGACACTGCCAGGAATGGTGTTGGGCCTGAGCAGGTCCTGTCAGGGTCTAACAAAGTGGCCTTCTGGAAGGATGCAAGCGGGCACACCTGGGAACAAAGTCCTCATCAGCGTACCGCCCCAGGAAGGCAAAGAATTAAAAGAGCACGAGTCACGTCTAAGTTCAAGCAGCAAGCGTAATCTGACTTGAAGCTGCTGTGTTGACAGTGTAGCGGCGTTGTGTACATGTTGAGCAATTAACTGTAAATGCCAGTGTCTACATTTAGGATTTAATCTTTAAAGCGTTTGGCCATGACAGCCTGCATAGTCAGCTTGTTTCTGTCATCGCAAGTTGTTTTCTATGTGCATTTGAACTGTAGACAGTGATTTTTGCTCTTTCTGCAGCGTGTTGCATCAGGCAAGTGTTGGTTGCTTGTATATGTACTGTGCTGACAGCTTGTTCAGAATGTGTAGCGATTTTTGCTTTTTTTGCATCAAGCTTACATCATTTCTTTGCACAATCACTGTGCTCAAAGCCTGTTTGTAAATGCCGCCTTGATGTTGGACACTTAAAAATGGATTTGGGGTTTGGGGCAGATTTTGGTGAGTCTCTGTGAGCCAGAGCAGTGTTGTTTTGCTGCAAGTTACACGTGAAAGAGCTTAATGGTGTGACTCCAGGCATGCAGTGTTTGCTTGTGCTGGGTCATGCCTCAGCTGGTTGGTGTGCTTGAAGCTTGAATTGCACTGGTTCCTTCAGCATGGGCACATGAGGCATTGCAAGGGCAGTCTGCAATTGTCAGCTTGTGTGAGTCTCACTTGACCTTTGGCGTGTTGATCTGACCCGGCAGGCTTTCACTGTCTGATTGTGCTTGCCTCTGGAAATGCTACAAAGCTCATCATGCTTGATGCTCATGCACTCTGCTGTCACCAACAGCTTTCATTGTTGTTTTCATGCAGATTGTCAGGGCAGCGTTCACTGGCATGCTGTGGCTCCAGAGCTGAGACAGCTGCAGTCATCCCGCTGGTCCGTCTAACTGCTGCCACGCCTAGGCCTGGAGAAATAATTTGCCCATCCAGCAAGTATGCCTGCCAACTTGCTTTATTCTGCAGTCCAATCTGGAAATGCAATGTTCACGAGCTCAACTTCCGTGGAAATCTGTGCAAATTACATCGAGTTGATGGCCGAGCGGCTAGTCTCAACACGATTGCCTATATCCTGCGCAAAACAGCTGCAGTTACATATCAACTTGAACCACTTTTGCTTGGGTTAATGGCATTGGTACCATGCTTCAGACATGGTTACCCAAATGCTGCTGACATGCAGGGCACAACATGTTCCATCTCTGCTGATCTGAGACCAAGAGGGGCATGTTGCTGTTGGGTCTGCAGCTGAGATGACAGGTTTCCAAACCAGCAGTTGGATGAGATGCAGAGGGCTCATTCAATGACACATCCAGGTCAGCAGCAGCACTTGAACGAGCTGCAGAGGATTCATCTAATGAAACCATTAGGTCACCAGGCAATGTAAGAGGACACTTGACCCTAGTTTACACATTGCTCTGGCACAGCACAGCACAGCACAGCACAAGAACAAGCACAAGCACAACGCAGCGCTGCATGGCACAGCACAGCTTAGCACAGCATGGCACAACACAGAACAGCATGGCACAGCATGGTATGCACAATACGGCCCAACATTGGCACAGTATAACATGGAGTAGGGCAGTTCAGCAGCACTTCACACTGATGCACAAGCATGCACAAAAGCATGGTTGGGCATAAGGCTGCTTGCCTATAGAGTGTGCAGCTCAGATGATGCATGCTGCAAAACGAGCCTTGCTTGCGGTGTTTGTCTTAAAGGCTTTGCATGCGATGCATCTGTAGCAAGGGTACCTTGTGAGGCGGTGCTCAGATGTATGCACATGATGCAGGTCCTCTGCGTAGAAGATGCATACGACAGGAGGCTCAGAAACTGGGATCGACTGTCACAGACCTAGGTACCCATTTCAGCCCCAAGTCCAAGTCTGTGCACACAGTAGATCATTTGTCAGCCTGGTAACTTGCTGCGTCGTTCTGCATGCATACAGCAGAGCTCAGATGTCCTTTTTTCTGCTCTTGCATACAAGCTGTCTATGCAGACTCACTCAAGTTGAAAAACTTGCTGCGTTTGTATGCGTGTTGTGCAGCAAGCACATTTCCCATGTCTTGTTGCAGAATCTGCTGCATCTGTTGACATCATCTTGAGCTTTGGTACAGGCAGAGCTATCTCGTGCTGATCCCTCTCTCAGAGCAGGAATTGTGGAAGTTGTGTAATCATGCAACAGCGTGGAGTATTTGCAGCAGCAGCAGCAGCAGCAGCAGCAGCAGCAGCAGCAGCAGCAGCAGAGAAAGACAAGGAGGAGGTAACATTGCCGCGATGCTGACATGCAGAAAAAATATCTGAGCTTGCTTGCCCTCAGCCCTGGAGGGCCGTCATGTCCTGATGCTGCTCATGCTGCTGCTTAGCACATCAAGGTGGTAAGATTCTATTTTGCCCTAGTCTGCATGCTGGCAAAATGTCATTTCTTGCACAAATGTTGCTGCTCAGCAGATCCTATGAAAGCATGCTGCGACACAGTACCTCACAGCACGGCACGGCACAGCACAGCACAGCACAGCACAGCACAGCACAGCACAGCACAGCACAGCACAGCACAGCACAGCACAGCACATTTGGCCCAGCACAGCAAAGCATGACTTGGCACGTCCACCTTGCGTATTTGTGCAACCAAGCAACAGTGTGGACTGATGCACAAGCATACACATCTGCCCATTTGCAATTGCATATGGACATGACCTGCCTGACAGTCTCTCCATTTCCCTCCTTGCATGCTCTAGAACAACCCTAGCTTGCTTGAAGTTTGTGTCTAAGAAGCCTTGCATGCTGAATTTGCAGTGGAGTTGCGATGGTGGTTGGTGCCTTATGATGTGCATTTGACGCAGGTGTTGCAGACAAGAGGAGTAGAGTGGGCGCATCTGGCAAGCTAGAATCAGCAATCGCTGGTGAGCCTGTTGGCTGCACCCCGTCTACATACAGTAGGTCAGATTTTGTTTTCGTAATAAGATGCAAAGTGATGAATGCATACATTTTCAGAGACACATGCCGCGCTGTACCTTCCAATTTTACAATGAATTGTCAATGCTTTGTACAATGCTTGTGCGTGATTGAATACATTGTGCACCCAAAACAGACTGCTGCAATGCATTTGCAGCGCAGCACTGCTTTGCGCAAAACACAAGATCCACTCGTCACACCATGTTGTGTATATCCATGATCTTGTTGATTCCCAGCTGTCAGCTTCATCACTCCCATGGCTTCTGCAATCATGCAGGTGGGTGTGAAGGTGGATGCCATTGCACTCATAGCCACAAGCAGCACTCAGCTGGCTGCATTAGGCCTTCATTACAGCATTCAGATCCTTTGACTCCAGCACAGCTGACGCTCTCTGCCTGTATACTGCAGGATCCTGAGCCTGCAGCCAGGCCTGCTGCTTGAGGGCTTGGCAGTCACACCAACCATCATCCAGAGACATGTTGGCTCTCTAGCTGTGGTAAGCCTCTGTCACATGTGGTTTGACATTGCATATGCCCTGTTTGAACAGCCAATTCCGTAATCTGCACCCCATGACAAGCCTCTCCTTCTTTCTGCCTTTGCATGCACGCTGCTGGACCCAAATCCACACACACACTCACCTGATTAAAAAGCTAAGAACATCAACAAGCATGTGCTACAGCAGATGCATCTCACATGCTTCAGATGCTGGTGTAGGTGTGGCCATTTCATCAAGCTTGTACTGCTGTCTCGTCTAGCCAAGCTCTTGCCTGGACCAGCATGCAGCAGAGGGGCATCTGATGCTGTAAATTGGTGATGACTGTGCATGGGCGCTGGTGTTTGCATTGTCTATTTCTAGCAAGTCCCAACATTTTTACGAAGGTGGCTCATTGCTACGACTTGGTTTATCAGCTAGCCATAGCGTTTGCCAACTGCTTTTAGCATCTGATGTCAGAGTGCAAATCAGAATACAGTGTGCTGTGCTTTGTCAGTCTTTGATGCCACACATTTGACTGCCAAGATCACGTTTGCATGACTTTTTACCAATTGCTTCTGATCTTCAGGCATTGAATGTCAGCTCCTTAGCAAAAGACTCCAGACACCCAACACATGTCTGAGCCTGTGACGCTAAGACTCGCTAGCCCTGGTGAAGAGCGTGGCGCGGAAACACAAAACAAATTGAGGGTGTGTATTTGCAGTGAGTGAGTTGGCGGCGATACTGTTGTGTGCTGTCTAGTTGCTGTCACAGTTAACGGCAACAGAGATAAGGTAGGGTTAGAATCCCTACTCTGATAGGCCTAAATGCGGTGGAGGAAGAATGTCCACTGATATGGATGAGTCATGGCAATGCCTAAGCTTTAGATCCTAGAGAAATGTGTGTATCAACTGGTATGCCAGTACTGTAAATATCATGAGATCGAGGAGATGGTGCTATATAGTCCTGATCACTGCAAACGCTCATGCTACTAAACAAGCTTCGTCACAAGCCTACATGCCCTGCATTAGTGTGGTTCCGGAGCTGCACTGGCTTGCGTTCTGTGATCGCTTCGCGAGTGGCTTGCTGCGCGACATGGGTCTGCCCAGCACTCCACAGCAGGCGAGTGCAACGTGTTTTCCTGTACACCACACGTCAGCTTCTCTGCGTCGTAAGCCAGTGCCACCGTGCAGGCGATCCAAGTTTACGCTTCGGCAACAACTTCCCCGCCGTGGCTCCTCCTTTCAAGGTGGGGTACCACAGCTGAGAAGCAACAAGCAGGCGACCGGTGCGTTATTGCATTTTCGGATGGGTTTGAAGCGGCTGAGAAACTTTTACACTAAATTACAACATTCAACTCGTGCGTTATTTTGGCACCAGGATACTGGAAACTATGCTGTTGCAATGAACCACAGCAGCAGGCCTCAGCAGGTCCAGGTATCAGCTTGCTCAGGCCAGAGTTGCAGAGACAGTGGCATCATGCCAAAAACCAGCACCTGGGAGACAAGCGGATCACAGCCAGCACTGATCTGCGTGTGTGGTGGAGTTGTGATAAGTGTCCGTGCGGGCTTCCGCACGAATGGTTAGCCTCTGTCAGCAGAAGGCAGGACTTGGACGGCCGATGCCCTTTTTGCACCAACAACCGTCTGTGCCACCACAACTCCCTGTTGACTGTGGCCCCAGCTGTGGCAGCCTACTGGGACACAGCCAAGAATGTGGTGACTCCAGACCAGGTTAGGGCATCCAGTTCCACACGAAGGCACTGGCTCTGCTCAGCATGTGGTTACAGCTGGCAAGCCATGACATATGGCAAAGTCAGGAACAAGAGTGGGTGTCCAAAGTGCTCAAAAAAATCACAATCAGTCAACAAGCAGCCGACGTTGACACAGAGCGGGCACCCTGCAATGATGGAGTTTGACTTTGAGAGGAATCAAGGAGCAGGCCTTGATCCTGACAAAATCACGGCAGGCAGTGGCAAGATGGTGCACTGGATCTGTACCAAGTGTCCTCAAGGTCGACCACACCTGTTTATGGCAAGGCCATATAACCGAATTGGCGACAATGCAGGTTGCCCCTATTGTGCCAGCAAAAAGGCTTGCATCTGCAACTTGCTGCAGTCATTGTACCCTGCGTTGGCTGCAGAGTATGACACTGCCAGGAATGGTGTTGGGCCTGAGCAGGTCCTGCCAAGGTCCAACAAAATGGCCTTCTGGAAGGATGCAAGCGGGCACACCTGGGAACAAACTCCTTTCCTCCGAACTAACCCAGAAACAGATAGAAGCAAGCGAGCGGCAGTCAGCCAGAGGTCTAGGCTCCACAAGCTGGCTTCATCTGATTCGCTTTGACTGTGCCATTGTGAAAATGTATCTCTCTTGTATATGTGATTTGCCTTGTGCCATATTTCACCATGCATGTCATGTTGAAATTGGCGCATTGTATGTCAGTGATGAAAGCCTTTTATTGACTTTTTCATGTCTTAGCACAGATCTTGTTGTTTGTCTGATGTGATTATTTTGAAGCATCTCCTGCTCATGTTGCATCAAGCGTGTATGATTTGCTTATACAATCAATGTATAGTTACTACAGTTATCACTTTCCCAACTCATTTTTGTGTGTGTGCTGTAACTAGACAGATCTATCCCTGAGAATTGCACAATATTAATATGCTGACAGAGTAGTTGCCACAAGCATTTTTCAATTGACAACAAAAGCTGCAGCTGTAATAGTTCTGGCTCTGATGATCAGCAATTGCATGCTGGACTGTGCAGAGCTTGCACTGCAATTGTGGCACAATACGCAAAGTCCATTGTGACTGACTAGCGCTGCTCGCATCTTGAGCCTTGAAATTGCAGTGCAGCAGCACGATCCATCACAGCGTCTCAGGCAGTCTGCTCAGGTCAACTTTCAGTCCATAGCAGGGCTGACTTCAGGGCTTGCTGAAGCAGAGCCGCCCTGCTCATGCAAGCAGCAGCCCTAAGGCTTGGTGCCCACCACTTGGTCTTCCAACAGCTGGATGCGCCTCATGCTCAACAGCCACTGAGTACTCTGAGGTGAGTGAATAATACTCGCTAGGATCTCTGTAAAATACGCTTTGTAAGCTTGCTTGGTCAGGTGTTGCTGGACTCTGTGCAGCAGCTAAGAGCACCTCCTCTCAATGCTGACATGACTGCAATGACATGTTGTGCTCTAGCGAAACCACAAAGGGTCTCAGGTCGTGGCAGGGCGCGCCTTGTGTAGTGCCTACATGTTCTGACTTGATCTGTCACAGCTATAGCATTGATGTCGTTGCCTGCATGCTGCACAAATCAGTTCTTGTTAGATGTCAGGTTGAGACCTAATTGGGCACATTTTCACATGCAGGTGGGAGTGATGCCAATCTTCAGACACAGCATCAGCTCAGAGAGACAAGGAAGGGGTAATCTTAGCCAGTTGCTGACATGCAGGAATCATGCTTCAGCTCCCTGACCTCACCACAAGAGGGCTATATAGACATATTATATATCACGCCCTGATGCTGCTGATGGTGCTGCCCAGCGCAACAAGGTGGCTGTGTCCCCCTACCCCCCCAACACCACCTGCCCTGCATACAATGAGTACACAGCAGATGTTTTGTAACATACGAGTGACTGCTTTGCATGTCAACTTTGGTGTGCAAGAAGCTGAGCAGGATAGGACCATGTTAAGAGTTGACAACTACACTCATGCACCGCTATAGCTGAACATAAGCTGCTCTTTCTTGAGGCTATTTAGCATTATGGTCCTTGAAGCACCTTTGATAACCATGTTTCGGTTGCCTGAGCCTTGGCATGATGGTTAAACCGCACATTGATGTTGCTTACAAATGTGATAGGATCCAGGCCAGCCATGCGTTGCTGGTGCTGCAAACAATCTGACAGCCTTCTACAGTCAATGTCAGGTCAGCATTCAGCCAGCATGGTTGGACAACAGTCATTGAGCTGGTCCGCCTGACTCTTGCCATGCTAGTACCTCATGAGGAGGCCACTCCAGGTACAACATGGGCAACAGGATGCCTGCTGGTTTTTTTGCAGCCCTGCTCCTTATGTGCCCCCTGCTCCTTATGTGCCCCGTTCCATAGGTTGAGCACAAGATCACAACATTCTAGCTTGGTCTGCAGTTAAGATCACAACATTCTAGTTTGGTTTGCAGTTAAGATCACAACATTCTAGCTTGGTCTGCAGTGCAGGGCAGCTGGCACATAAGGAGCAGGGCTGCAAATAAACCAGCAGGTGTCCTGCGGTGTCCCTGTTGTACCTGGAGTGGCTTGCAACATGATGTACAAGCATGGCAGGAGTCAGGCGGACCAGCCATGTCACAGTATGCTGGCTGAATGTTGCCCTGACACTGACTGTAGAAAGCTGTCAGACTGTTTCCAGCACCAGCAATGCACTGGCTGGCCTGCATCCTGTCACACTTGCAAGTCACATATATATATATATATATGTGGTTCAAGGGCTGCCTTGACAGAGTGGCTGTCTGAAGGCTTGATGTTGCTGCCTTGATGCTGCTCTCAGCAGGTGTTGCATGCCAACTTGAATCCTGAAACAGCATATGCATGATTCTATCTGCATGGTGCTCCCGAGTTGACAACTTAAAGGCTGCTTGACATGCAGGGATCTTCCAGCTTGCCTGCCCTTGGCCCTGCCCTTGGCCCACAGGAGTCACGTTACTGCTGGTGCCACTACTGAGAGGAGGGTATCCAAGCCTGATTTGGTATGAACAGAATCAGGCCTATCAGCTAGCTAGGCTGCAGTTCCATGTTAGCGGAAACTACCCTGTTGTTTATCTTTAAATACCAATTTCAACTTATGCTCTATACGCAGCTAGAAAATTTTATGCGTTTCAGCGATCATGATGGGAGCCTCCTAAGGCGGCAGCCTGTAGCTATGACCATAGGCCATAGCCCAAAGGGATAGGAAAGATCCTACGCTTGGGGAAGGTGGATCTGGCCTGTTCTGTGTGCTTTTGTCTGTCTTCTCCTTTTCTAGTACCCTCCTAGATGTCAAAATCTTGTGAAATGTTAAAACAGCATGTTCATGCAGTTTGGACACAACTTTGCTTGTAGCTCCATGCTCTATACCTTGGTATATCTGCCAGGCTTTGTTAGGGCGTCAGATGTAGTGTAATACTGTGACCCAAATTGTCCTATGATTATAGGCAGAGTGGAAACATTGTAACCATAGTCCTTGAGAGCTTCCTGCTATCCAATGCTTTATGCTGTGCTCCCTTTTCTTGCAGCTTTTCCTCATATGCATATCTTGTATCAGAGCAATGTCCTCCTTCCACAGTCTTTATGCTCCTTGGATTTCCATTAGGCATCACTTGTGTCAAGGGTGTCAATCTGGATCCGGAGTTGTCATCATGATGCAGGCTAAGGCTAGTCACCAGCATGGTTTCGGAGCCTCCGCAAAGCAAGGTAGCGCGCTTGCTAGCTGATAATGTGGTACCTGTCACCAAGAGCACGTTCGCTAAAGTTCGCAGGAGTGTTCAACAGCGTGGCAACCATAACTATGGCAGTCTGCGCCCTAGCATTCTGGCCACCGTCCCACAGCAGGCGTGTTGCCTGATTCTTGTGCACTATATTCAGCATTTTTTGTCCACTGCAGTAACTGTACTCGCTGTGCAGGCGCTCCAATCTAATATGCCTGCAACACCAGTTTGGTCGTGAAGTTCTGCTCAAGGGAGGGATACCAGGCAGGCACCGGGCACGTAAGTGTATTTGATCGAACTGTAGTTGTGTCTGCAACTTAGTAAAAGTAGTAAACGTCAAACTGTGCGTTACCGGGCCTTCAGGACACACAAGACTGAGCTGTTGCAATCAAGATCTGCAACAGTCTTCGGCAGGCCCAGACATCAGCCTGCTGAGGCCAGAGCTACATCATGCCAAAAATCAGCTCTTGGGAGACAGACAGATCACATACAGCAGCGGTCTGCGTGTGTGGTGCACCACGTGGACTTGTGACCAGTGTCTGTGTGGCCTTCCGCATGAATGGGCAGCAAGCGCCGGCAACAGGCAGGATATGGACAACCAATGCCCTTTTTGCACTAACAACCGTCTGTGTCAACACAACTCATTGCTGACCATGGCCCCAGCTCTAGCAGCCTACTGGGACACAGCCAAGAATGAGATGACTCCAGACCAGGTCATGGCACACAGTTCCACACGCAGGCATTGGCTCTGCCCATCATGTGGTCACAGCTGGCAAGCTGTAGTGGAAGGCAAAGTCAGGCACAAGTCTGGATGTCCCAAGTGCATGAACAAAATTAAGTCATGGAACAGACAACCGGGTTTGACCCAGAGCCAGCACCCTGCAATGCTGGAGTTTGACTTTGAGAGGAACCGCAGAGCAGGTCTTGATCCTGACAAGATCACAGCAGGAAGCAACAAGTTGGTGCACTGGATCTGTACCAAATGCCCCAAAGGCCAACCACACCTGTTTGAGGCGACTCCAAAGCACCGTATCAGGTTCAACACTGCTTGTCCCTACTGTGCCAACAAAAAAGTTTGCATCTGCAATTCACTGCAGTCACTGTACCCTGCACTAGCTGCAGAGTACGACACTGCAAGGAATTGTGTTGGCCCTGAGCAGGTTATGCCCAGGTCTCGTCAAGTAGCTTTCTGGAAGAATGCAAGTGGGCACACGTGCGAAGAAAGTTTCAAGCAGCGCACAGAATCTGAAGTCACAAAGATTAAGAGAGCACTCATCAAATCTAGATTCAAGCAGCAGGCATAATACCTGAATTGAGCCGGCGATGCCTTGTTTGACAATGTGTTGAATCTGCACAGATGTGTTGATGCCACGCATTGGGTTGTGACATGCTCTGCAGTGACTTGTAATTTCTCCTGTGTTATGACTTTCAAGTGCATTAAAAGTGAACAGTCTGTATGTTTATCTGCTGTCTTGGCTTCAAGCATGTTTGATTTGTTGATGTATTCATTGAAGTATCATCATATACCAACTATATACCAAAAGGATGCTGTGTGTTTTGAAGGGTCAACATCACTAAGTTTGGTCACCATATATATAGCTTTGCAAATGTGCCAGAGCCTGGGCAGTGTTTTCTTTCAATAGGACAGTTTGTCATGTTGTGAGCTTAGAAGTGAATCATTTGCCTTGATGCGTTATGCTTACCTTGGTTGATCCTTTGCATGTCTTCAACAAGTAGAACAGCATGAGCAGCGTACAAGGCTGTGCAAGGGCAGTGCATGTATGCTTGTGTGACTGTCCCTCAAGCTCTGGCTTAGCAAGCTCAAGTTTTCTGTGACAGTACATGAGCACTGTGCTTAGCTTTACTGGTAGCTTAAGCTAGCTTTGAAGGATTTATAGTAGGGATGCCTTGGCAACCTGTGTCCAGTCTCTGCATATGATGCAGAGAGGCTACAGTGAAGCGTTATTGAATCTCCTGTGCTGGTTGACATTTTCGATGTATAGCTTAGATGCAGAGTTGCAAATGCAAGTGAATCACAGCAGTATTCTTCTGCTGTGCACATGTGAAAACAACATGAAATAGCTTGTGACGGTGTAAGCTAACTAGCGAGTCAGCTGCTCAACAAACAGTACTGTAGCTTGATCAAGGTTGCTGGTGCTTTACTTGATGATGACTGCATTGAGCTTATGTTAATAGCAACGCCTGTGGAACACATTACACTGTGCTCCACAACGGCACTGTGATATGCATGCTGCGCGCAATCATCACTGGAGTCATCATTTGAAATCACAATTTAGACGTGATACGACGATGTTATGGCGCACTTCCTTCTAGGAGCGTGTGCTACGAGTCGATAAGCCAGTTCACAGCTGAAGTACTGTCGTCTTGGCAAGGCTGCATACGCCACTCAATTCCACGTATCAGTTCTTCCACACGGGGCCATGCCTACTGCAAGCAGCTTTGCTACGGTCTCAAAAGATGAACAGCTCTCCTGGCAGCTGAAACAGTCACGCTTTGCAGTGTTGTCGGTGCCTGATGTCTTTGCGGGCCGGTCACACATGCTATTGGCAGCTTGTCAGGCTCAGGTCGAGGATTGGATCAGCGGGGTGACGTTTCCAAGTTCCGAGGTTTTCACAAGAGCACCAAATAAATGGAGAATAGATCACCGGTTGCATCACAAACATAACGAGCATAGCAGTGCTTTGCGTGATTGCACAGATGAGGTATGTCCACAGACCTGCAGCTGAAGCTGAGTGTCTCCTTGCCTGCTGCACATGCCTCTCATGTTATTGCAGGCTATGCTTGCTTATGACTGGGCTGCAAGGAACTGGCTACAAAGCATAGCGTCCTGTCTTGGTCTGGCAGCAGACACATTTGAGTCCATGCTGGAAGCGGCTCAGGGCGAAGCAGCTTCAAGACTCGAAGCCATACAATACACACTGCCTGATGCACACAGTCAGGAATACGTCAGCTGCAGAGAGCACATAGACAGAGGACTGTTGACAGTGATCTACTGTGACCATGGACACGGTCTCCAGGTATGCAAACCTACAGAATCATCATGTGTCATCATTACACAATTTTGAAACTCTCACAGCTATATGAGTGTCGCCAGTCCAGTACCCATTGCTTGTATCTCTCACAATGCATTCCACAATCACTCACCCCCATCTTGGGCTTTTTGCTCATGTCCCAAGTGCTATGTTTGACTGCTGCTGTATGCCAGTGCAGGTTCAGAACGCAGATGGTGTCTGGACGGATGTGACAGCGCCCAGAGGGACTGTCACAGTCTTGGCAGGCTACACCCTAGAGCGTGCAACCTGTGGCCTCATCAAGGCATCCAATCGTAGAGTGGTAAGAAGCAATGACTAAGACACACATGCATGCTTTGCCCCTCAGTGTGCTTGTTGCATTTGCTCTGGACAAGGCACACTTTCAGTCAGCATGGCTTGCAACTCATGCCATCTGCAGTCATTCTTGCAACT
>JAABUK010008001.1_pt1 | contig 15016 bp, 17 predicted proteins | sample 5559141 | NCBI WGS metagenome assembly JAABUK01 (sample SAMN10711869, study PRJNA513367) | rock metagenome | isolation source: Antarctica rocks | place: Antarctica: Victoria Land, Pudding Butte nord | collected 2016-01-03
GACGTGAAGCTCCCGTTAGCGCGGGGGCTTTCGTCGTTTCAGGGGCACTGCCCTGAGCGCGATCAGCCGGTCATGGGCAGTGCCTCACGCTGGATCGAGGGGCCAGGCTTCCTGGCCGGCTTCGCGACACCGAAGACGCGGAACTCCAGCAGCTGCTGGACGGACGCGAAACCTTCGGTGATTGCCTGCCGACGTAGGTCCGCGGCTTCCTGGGTCGAAACCCGAAAAGACAGCCTGAGTTCACGGTCTGCGCTTCGGTAGTCGCTAGCCATGCGCAAACCTTCCCAGCGTGGGCATCCGGACTCAGGGATGCCACGAGTGTCCGCGTGTCGCATGGGGCTGGTGTGACGCAGGTTCACTTCTACCCCGCCTCTCCCGTTCGGTCTCGGTCTATGCGCCAGTGGTTGTGGACGCGTCGCATGTCAAGCAGCGCCGGCGGTTGTGTTCCCGTATAGGGCCAGAGGTGCGGCAGGACAGCGGTGGGCACAGGTCTTTTCGCTGCATCGATGGTTCGGTCGGTCACTGAGCAGGTCACCGTCATGCGCCCGGCGGTGGTCAAGCCGGCGTCCGGGTTGCTTTGGCAAGCGACGACAACCCTCACCGACCAGTGATGCGTTTGTGCGATAGCAGCGGGAAAGCCGCCGCTGTCGCCCACCAGTTTCGAAATCCGGGTCCATCCGCCTGGAGCCATCTCAGGACGGACTCCGGCGAGCCAGCCGCGTGGGTTCCGGCGGGTGACGGCGTTCTCGCGGATGGCGAGGTAGCGCGTGGCCACTTGATCGACTTCGGCGGCGACATGCGCCGGGCGCGGTGCTGGAGCCGCACCAGTACGAGGCTTCGACACAAGGAGCGAAGCTCCCGCCGAACTAGCAGCAGACGACGTCGCGCGGCCGATTGGCGCGCTAGGGGAGCTGTCCGCGCCGCACCCGGCGATCAGCAGTGCCGGCGTGATCACGGTCAACACTACGAGGGAGCGGCCACAGGTGAAGATGGCGCCGCCCCTCGAGGACAACCCAAGGATTGGAGTTCTTCGCGACATCGTCATGACGGCACCGGCGCCGAAGCCAGGGGCCGGGTCGCGGCGAAGAAGTCCCCGTCATAGACCGGAGTCAGCCTGGCGACGGTGCCTGTGTGCGGCTCCTCGAGCATGTTTCCCGCTCCGGCATACAGCGCGACGTGGTGGATGCCCCCGGCTGAGGAGCCCCAGAAGAGCAAGTCTCCCGGCTGCAGCCGGGACACGTCGGGGGAGCCGGTGACGACGGTGCGACCGGCGGTGGCTGCGTACTGCGCGGCGGCGGTGCGGGGAAGAGTGACCCCGGCGCCGTGGAAGAAGGCGTAGCGGGTGTAGGAGCTGCAGTCGAACCCGACGGTGTGGGCTCCTTGGGCGAAGCCTCTGCTCGGTCCGTCTAAGGTGCCGCCGCCCCACGAGTACGGCACAGGACCGTCCGGTGGGTGGGTCCACTTGAACGCCTGAGCGATCACGCTGGCTGCAGTGCCAGTGGCACCACCGGGCGGTAGAACCCCACCGGCGCCGCATAGCCCGTCCGCGCCGGTGTACCCCCCGCTGGCACCTGTGGCGTCGCCCGGCGGGGGGTTGAGCAGCGCGACCGGGGGAGCGTCCGCGTTCGCGGCGGCCAGCTGGGTGGCCTCGGACTCCCACTTGGCGTACGCGCCGGGGTAGGCGCTGGCCTGGACCCGCTGGGCGGCGACGGTGACCGGCAGCGACTCCCACCCGGAGATGTCGAGCAGGCCCGGGTTGGCTGGTGGGACTTCGCCGCCGCCGAAGAAGGCCGTCGCCTCGTATGTCGTGGTCATCAGCTCTGTGACGGTGCCCCATCCCGTGGACGGGCGCTGCTGGAACAGCCCCAGGCTGTCGTGATCATGACCGGCGCCGTCGGTGGTCAGCGACAGGCTCGGGGGGTAGGCCGGGTTGGACAGGTTGCGCAGCCCGGACTCCTGCAGCGCAACCGCGAGAGCGACGACCCACCCCTTCACCGGGACGGCGCGGGCTTTTCCCACGCCGATGATGGTGCGGACGTAGGCGGTCTGACCAGAGCTGACTGGCGCGGTACCACCGGCTCCGGTGGTCAGGTTGCAGCTGGCCTGTGCCTGCTCCAGCGCCGTGCCGCCGCCGATGATCACCACGACCACGAGCACGAACGCCAGGACCACCGAGACCACGCCGACGACGGCCGACCGGGCAAGGCTCACGCTCGTCCTCCTCGCCTCGGCATCCCGACCCGGCCCACTTCTATACTCACGTGCATGATTAAGGCATCAGCAATGCTACGACAGTTAACGTCTTGAGTGTGGGGGTGAGCAACATCAACCGGTCTCTCGCAGAGCCTGTCCACCAGCCCACCGCTGAAGGGCGCCGCTGTGACGGTGGCGTGGAACCCCTGTCATGGCAGGTCACGCTCCATGTGCACGCTGGCTTGGGCCTCTACCTACTAACGTTCGACTATCCGAGCGGCACGACCGTGCTGGTGGTGCGAACGGGAGGCACGGACGTGGCGGAGGGTGACCCCCCGGCTTCGAGGCGATCGGTCGCCGAGAAGCTGGAGCACCTGTTCCGCACCGTGCCGGGACCTCGGGGGGAGTACAGCCTGGAGGAGGTGGCCAGCGGGATCCGCGACCACGGCGGGCCGACGGTGTCGGCCAGCTACATCTGGCAGCTACGCAAGGGCGTGAAGGACAATCCCACGAAGAAGCACATCGAGGCGTTGGCGGACTTCTTCGGTGTGCCGGCCAGCTACTTCTTCGACGACGAGGCCGCCGGGCGGATCGAGGCAGAGCTCGAGATGCTGACCGCTCTGCGCGACGCCGGGGTGCGCCGGATGGCGATGCGCGCGGTGGGTCTCTCGCCTCGGAGCCTCGAGGCGATCCAGGCCATTATCGAGAGCGTGCGCCAGGTCGAGGGGCTGGCTGAACCGAAGACGGCACACAAGGCGCCTGGAGGGGACGCTGACAGCGCCGGCGAGTCTGGTGGTACGCCCGCGTGAGGGCGCGGGCAGTGCACCGGGTTGTTGACGCCCTCTTGGGGGACATCACCCTCTCGGCGCCTTTCGACGCGGCAGCGTTCTGCCAGCAGGTAGCAGCGCGGCGGGGACGGCCGATCCACCTAAGGGCGGTCGACACGGTGGCTTTGGACCTGCCCAGCGGGGTGGTCTACGAGCTGGACGAGGCGTCGGTGATCCTTTACGACGGCACGACCAGCGCGTACCACCAGAGCGGGATCATCCTGCACGAGATCGGGCACCTGGTCGCCGACCACTACGCGGGGAGCCTGGTCAGCGAGGACGCAGCGGGGCGCCTCTTCCCAGAGATCGGCCGGCACCAGGCGCGCCGGCGCGCTGGCCGGGAGGCCTACAGCGCGCAGGAGGAACAGGAGGCGGAGTACTTCGCCCGCCGGGTGCTGGCCGAGGTGGGCCGTCTTCCCGGTCCCGGGGCGGGGGACCGGTTGAAGGACACCTTCGATGCGTAGCAGCAAATCGACTCTTCAGAGCTGGTGGCTGCGGTGACCCAGGTTGTGCTGGTCGTCACCTGGGCGGTCGTGCTGTTCAAGGCACCGGGCGCCTGGCGTAGGCCGGCGACTACCCCGGCTCGCCGCGCACTGTGGGTCGCGTTCCTGGCCTTGGCCTTGGGCTGGTCGGTTCGGCTGCCGTGGGCCTATGCCGCCCTCGACCACATCACCGGGGTCCCCAACCTCTCCCAACCGGTCGGCGACGCGCTGGCGCTGGCGACGGGCTGCGCGGTCGTGGCAATGCTGCTGTTCCAGAGCACCCCCGACCCCGCCGCGGCTCGCAGGAAGATTCAGGCTCGGATGGCCGCGCTGGCTGTGGCGGTGGCGGCGATGGCGCTGACCTTCGCTTACGGCCATCCGCAGCTGGAGACCAGCCACTTCGTCAGCCACTACGCAGCCCACGGGTTCCTGTTCGGGTACTACCTGTCGTACCTGTCCTACCTGGGGTACGTCTTCGCTGACCTGGCGCGGCTCTGCCGCAGGTATGCCCGGCTCCCCGCCCGGCGGCCGCTGCGCGCAGGGATGCGGCTGCTCCAGCTCGCTGGTCTGCTGGGGCTGCTGTACGTGTTCCTGCGTGCGGGGTACCTGGTCGGTGTCAGAGCGGGCTACCGGGACCGTCTCGGTGCCTACGAGCGGGCGTCGAGCCTTCTTGTCGCGGTTCTCAGTCTGTGCGCGGTGATCGGTGCGAGCTTGCCCACCGCGGCCGCCCGGGTCGAGACCTACCGCGCGCTGCGGCAGCTCCACCCCTTGTGGCAGGCCCTGTACCGGGCGACACCGGGGATCGCCCTTGCAGCACCCGGGGGGAAGGTCCGGGAACGGGTCGACTTGCGAGATCTCCGGTTCCGCCTGCACAGCCGCATCATCGAGATCAGGGACGGGCGCCTGGCGCTGCGTCAGTACTTCCGCCGCGATGTGGCCCGCAGGGCCGAACAGGTCGCCCAGGCACAGGGGTTGACCGGCGAGGACAAGACCGCGGCGGTGGAGGCGGCCACACTCGCGGCAGCGGTGCAGGACAAGACCGCCGGCAGGCCGGCCCTGCAGGACCCGATCCCCGAGCCGGTCGCAGCCGGCGGCGCTGACCTCGCCGACGAGCTCAGCTTCCTGCGCCGGGTGACCCGGGCCTACACCCATCCCCGAGCCGTCCGGCGGAGCGCGCGGCATGACCGCTCATAGCGGCTACCGCCACCGCGCCGCCCGGGCGCTGACCGAGGTAGGCGCCCCCGCCGTGGTGCTGGTGGCGATGCCGCTGCTGATCGGGCTGCACAGCTCGGCCCAGGCAAGCCACGGGCTGGGCTGGGGAGCGGTCGCCGCGCTGTTCTTCGGCCTGCTGCCCTTCGGCTACGTCCTCCGCGGTGTTCGGCTTGGCCGGTGGGAGGACCACCACGTCGGCACCAGGGCCCAGCGCAAACCAGTGTTCCTGTTCTCACTGTCCTCGATGCTTCTGGGCCTCGCCGTCCTTCTGGTGGCCCACGCCCCGCACGACCTCGTGGCGTTCCTGGTCACCCTGCTGGCCGAAGCCGCCCTGGCGCTGGTGGTGACCCTGGCGTGGAAGGTGTCTCTGCACAGCTGGGTGTCAACCATCGGCGCCACCGCCCTGGTGGTCACCCACGGACCCTGGGCCCTGTGGCTGTGGCCGGTCCTTGCCGCTGTCGGGTGGTCACGGGTCGAGCTGCGCGACCACACCCCCGCCCAGGTCGCAGTAGGCGCCCTGCTCGGGACCGCACTGACCGCAGTGATCCTTCCCGTTCTTCGATAGGCCGATCCAGCCGCGGGGCGTCGACGGCGTGGCTCATCGCAGCCTCCAGCTGTTTCAGCTTGACACCCTATTGATACATAAGTTTATGCTATGCGGGGTTGTATAAACTCATAAGTCAAAGAGAGGGGGGACGGCTGAGCTGATGTGGTTGGTACCGACGCGGGGGAGCGGGCGGTCGAGCTCCCTGCTCGAAGCAGCGGCTCCCGCTCTGGTCACGCCGCCACCAGCGGAGCGCCGCCTCGCTGTCCGCTCAGCACCGGAGCCGAATGGTGAGAGCAGCGACCCGGTGTCCGGCGACAGCGACGGGTGGTGGCTGCTCGGCGCACACGGTGGCGCAGGTGTCACCAGCCTGCGCCGGTGCGGCGTCACCGGCGGCGACGCCGAACGGACGTGGCCTACAACAGGCCACGTCGTCGTGGTCGCCCGCCGGACAGCCAGCGGCCTGGAATGGGCCCGCGACGCCGCACGCCAGCACGCCGCCGGTCTCACGCCCAGCGAGGTCACCCTCGCCGGCCTCGCCGTCGTGGCAGACGCTCCCGGCCGATGCCCACCACGGGTCGGCGCGTTCCTGGACCTGGTCAGTGCAGCCTTCCTCCACCTCTGGGAGGTCCCCTGGGTGGAGGAGTGGCGCCTGGCCGGCCAAGGCGAAGTGATGCCCATGCCACCGGCCGCCAAACAGCTCGACGTAGACCTGCAGACGCTCCACGGCGCCTGCCCGCCCCGAGAAGAGGAGTAACCCATGTCGGTCATCGCCGCAGGCAACATCCCCAGCCCGCACGGAGAGCAGCCGCCCGGCACAGCCGGTCTCACCACAGTCCTGAACTGGACCTTCTGGGGAGTGACCTTCTTGTGCGTCGTCGGAGTCCTCATGGTCGCCGGAGCCATGGCCGTCTCGCACCGGCGTGGCGAGGGCGGGGAGCACCTGGCGAAGCTTGGCTGGGTGCTGGGTGCGTGCGTCCTCGGTGCCGCGGGGGCCCAACTGGTCAACATCCTGGTCTGACATGACCCTTGACCACATGAGCCGCGGCATCGACCCAGACCCGTCGTCACCAGTTCCTTCCGAGCGCAAGCGAACCAGTCGAGCGGGAACGGTCATCGCCGCCTTGGTCGTCGCCCTGATCGTGCTGGCCGCTGTGGTCGTCATACTCGCTACTCGCGGGGGCGGCGACAGCGCTTCGCCGGTTACCCCCACCCCTCGGCCGAGCTCCACCTCGAGGGCCCCTGCACCGACGACGACCTCGACCTCGACCTCGAGCTCGACGCTGCCCCCGGCGGACCAAGCCGTGCCGGAAAGTCCTCCAGCCGGGGTGACCTGGGCGCTCTTCCAGGGGGTGGCCCTGCCTACCAGCAGCACCTCCGGGCCCCTGCGGGTAGCCGGGCCGGTCTACGCCGGATACGCCCACACCCCCACCGGAGCCCTTCTGGCAGCCAACCAAATCGGAATCCGGTACGTCTTGACGCCAGGTGCAGGCTGGCGGCAGGTGCTCCAGCAGCAGGTACTGCCAGGAGCCGGCCGAGACGCCTTCTCCAAGAACCGCGCCAAGGTCACCACCACAGATATGGCGCCTGGAACGTTCGGCCAACTCGCCGGGTTTCGCTTCGTTACGTACAGCCCTGATGTTGCGGTCATACAGCTGGTGAGCCGTTTCTCAACCGGGACTTTGCAGCTCACAACGAGCACCGTGCGCTGGGCTAACGGCGACTGGCGCCTGCAGTTGCAGCCGGACGGAGGAACCAGCCCGACAGCTCAGCGTGTCGACAGCCTCAGCGGTTTCGTCCCCTGGGGTGGGGTCTAGTGCCTAGCCCATGCGATATCCCAGGCGTTGGCCAACTCTGCAACACCGTCGGCGATGGCATCACTGCGGCCGCCGGGAGCATCTTCGATGCGGCCGCTCAGAAGCTGGCGGAGGGTTTGGCCGACGCGACGAAGGTCGTGATGACCTTCTGGACCGACCTGCCGATGCCGCAGCTCTCGACGAGCACCGGCCCTGTGGCGGCCCTTCAGTCCATGACCTATTGGGTGTCGGGGTTCGTCGCAGTGCTCTCGATGGTGATCGCTGCCGGGCAGATGGCGTGGTCCCGGTCAGGGGAGCCAGCTGGGCGCGCGGCCAAAGGGATCTTGACGCTGATCATTGCTTCGGGGGCGGGCGTGGCCGCGGTGAACGCTCTGGGCTACTTCGGTGACCAGTACTCGCAGTGGATCCTTGACCGCTCCGCGAACGGGGACCTCGGCGCCCGCTTGGACGCGCTGTCCAAGATCTCGATCATCCCGGGCCTGGGCTCGGGCTTGGTCCTCATCGTGTCGCTGGTCGCGATTCTGGCCTCGCTGGCCCAGATGGGTTTGATGCTGGTGCGTATCGGGGTGGTGACCATGCTGGCTGGGACGCTGCCATTGGCGGCTGCTGGTACGGCGACCGCGACTGGGCAGGCCTCGTTCCAGCGGGTGGTCGCGTGGCTGCTCGCGTTCGTGTTGTACAAGCCGGCCGCGGCGACGGTGTACGCCAGCGCGTTCTTGCTGGTGGGTCAGGGACAGGACGCTGCGGCGGTGCTGTCGGGGCTGTTCATGATGATTCTGGCGATCGTCGCTCTTCCGGCGCTGTTGCGGCTGATCACCCCTGCTGTGGCAGCGGCAACAAGCTCGGGCGCCGCCGGGGGCGCCGCAGCTGCCGCTGGAATCGGCGCAGTCGCCACGGGCGCTCGGATGGTCGCCGACCGTGGTGGGCGCGGGTCGCCGCAGCCGCAGGGATCTGCGAACCCGGGGCTTGTGGGGACCTCCCCGGCTGGGGGACCGGGCGGAAGCCGATCCGCCGCGTCCGGGTCTGCGGCCGGCACGGCGCGTGGCGCTGGTTCTGCCGGTGCTGCTTCGGCAACGGCCGGTGGCGCGGGCGTCGCTGCTGCCGTGGGCACGCCAGGCGCCTCGCTGGTGGTGGCCGGTGCGGCGAAAGCGGCTCAGGCGGCAACCACGGGCGCGAAGTCGGCCGCCTCGGCCGCCACCGGCGACGACGGGCAGTAGTGGATGCCTGGTGAGTAGGGGAAGCGCGTGACGGCGACAGCGGCGGACGAGCCCAGGACCTATGGGAACTGGCGCAAGCCAACCTCGCCGGGGCTGCCGAGGCTGGGCCTGATCGGCACTGTTGTGGCCCTTGGCGGCTTGGTGGTGGTGATGTTCGTCCAGCTCGCTGCGGGCCTGCTCCCGGCAGCCGCCGCGGCCTTGGTGGTGCTGCTGTTGCTCGTCCCGCTGGGGTACCGCAACCGGTCTGGGCGCAATGGGTGGCAGGTGCTCACCGCCAACGTGATGTGGGCGGTGGGCCGCCGGCGGCGCCAGCACGTGTACCTCTCCGGGTTGGCTGGGCCGTTCGCGTTCGGGACGACCCGGCTGCCGGGAATGTTGGCGCAGTCGCAGTTGCTGGCCGCGCAGAACTCCTACGGCGAGCTGTTCGCTCTGATTGCTGTCCCTGCTGCCCGGCACTACACGGTGGTGCTGCGCTGCGACCCGGAGGGCTCTCAGCTGGTCGACACCGAGACCGTGGACGGGTGGGTGTCGATGCACGGCCGGTGGCTTGCTGCTTTGGGCCACGAGCCTGGGCTGGTCGCGTGTGCCGTGACGATCGAGACTGCCCCGGACCCGGGCAGCCGCCTGGCGGCGGAGGTGTCCGCCTTGTTGGTCGACGGTGCGCCGGAGCTGTCCCGGAAGGTGCTGACCGAGGCGGTGGCGACCTACCCCACCGGGTCGGCGGCGGTATCGGCGCGGGTAGCGCTGACGTTCACCGCTACCCGCCCTGGCGCGCAGGAACGTGAAGGCCTTGGGCTACGCCGGCGGACTACGTCGGCGGCGCCGGAGAGCCGGGTTCGTTCAGCGGAGCAGATGGCCACCGTGATCGGTCAGCGCCTGCCCGGGCTGCTGCACTCGCTGCGCTCGACCGGAGCCGGCGCCGCCCGGGCGATGACCCCTGGTGAGGTCGCTGAGATGGTCCGGGTCGCGTACGACCCCAGCGCCTCGGCTGCGGTCGAGCAGATCCGTGCCGCCGGGGGTGACCCTGCGGTCAGTTGGGACAACGCCGGCCCGGCCGGCCAACTCGAGGCGTGGGACTCGCTGCGGCACGACTCGGCCGCCTCCATTACCTGGCAGATGATCGAGCCCCCTGCCAGCGCGGTGCAGTCCCGGGTGCTGGAACGGCTGCTCGCCGCGGATGAGCACGTAGACCGCAAACGGGTCACGCTGGTCTACCGCCCGCACGACCCCGCCTCCGCAGCCGCCATCGCCCACTGTGATGTGCGGACCGCTCTTGGCCACGCCGGTGCTGGGCGTGGGGAGACCCGGGCGGCGGAGTCGTTGACCGTGCAGGCGACCCGGCAGTCTTCGACCGAGGTCGCCGGCGGTGCCGGGCTGACCCGTTTCTCGGTGCTGGTCACCGCCACGGTCGCCGACCCTGGCCGGCTCGGCGTTGCGGCGGAGGTGGTGTCCCAGCTCGGCCCGGCGAGCCAGGTGCAGCTGCGCCGTTGCTACTTCGCGCAGTCGGCCAGCTTCGCCGCCGCACTGGGCGTCGGGGTCATCTTGCCCAAGCACATCGCCGTTCCCGACCTGCTCCGTGACAACCTCTAGGCACGGGGAGATTGATGTCGAGAGCAGCGTCGTTGAAAGCGGCACCGGCCGCGCGGGGATGGACCAGCCGCGGGATGCGGGGCCGCGGCGGGGGCCGGGTCTCCTACGTGGAGGCCCCACCGGAATGGCGGGGGACCAGCGTCCAGGTCTGCGGGCTGTTCCCCTGGGTCGTCGGTGGGCTGTCCCCGACCATCGGGGTCCCGCTGGGTCGGAACTTGATCACCGGGAGCACGGTGTGCTGCGACCCGATCAGCTGGTTCGAGCGGGCCCGGCTGATCCTCAACCCCTCCGAGTTCCTGCTCGGCCTGCCAGCGTTGGGGAAGTCGACGCTGGTCCGCCGTCAGGTCATCGGCCTCGCCGGCGCGGGCGTCGTCCCTCTGGTTCTGGGTGACCTGAAACCGGACTACGTCGACACCGTCCGCGCCCTCGGCGGGCAGATCGTCCGCCTGGGCCGGGGACTGGGGTCGCTGAACGTCCTCGACGTCGGGGCCCTGGACGCAGCCGCGGACCGGCTCCCTGCGCCGGAGGCCGCCCGGCTGCGGGAGGAAGCTCACGGCAGGCGGTTGAACATGGTCTCCGCGCTGGTCGAGCTGGGCCGCGGCGCCCGGATCAGCGACACCGAGCGGACCGTGCTGTCGGCGGCGTTGCGGCTCCTGTCGCAGCGGCACCGGCGGCGCAAGACCCCACCGGTGCTGGGTGACCTGGTCAAGGTGCTCGAGGAGGGCCCGGACCCGGTGCGGGTGCCTACCCTCGACCGCGGCGACGACGCCCGGTACCGGGCGGTCGTCGACCCGCTGCAACGCTCCTTGTTGTCTCTGCTCGACGGGCCGCTCGGGTCGGTGTTCGCCCGGCCCACCACGCAGCGGTTCGCCCTGGACTCGACGGCGGTGTGCGTCGACGTGTCCGGGATCTCTGCGACCGACACCGCGCTGCAGGCGGCGGTGCTGCTGGCTTGCTGGTCCGAAGGGTTCGGCGCCGTCGAGGCCGCGAACGCCCTGGCCGATGCGGGTGTCGCACCTCAGCGCCGGTTCTTCATCGTCCTGGACGAGCTGTGGCGGGTCCTGCGCTCGGGGGAGGGGATGGTCGACAAGGTCGACCAGCTGACCCGCCTGAACCGGAACGAGGGCGTCGGGCAGGTGATGATCTCCCACTCGTTGGCGGACCTTCGTGCGCTGCGGAACCAGGAAGACCGTGACAAGGCCAAGGGATTCGTCGAAAGAGCGGGGCTGGTCGTCGTCGGCGGCCTCCCCGCGCAGGAGATCGACGAGCTGTCCGAGACGGTGCGGTTCTCCCGCGCCGAACGCGACCAGGTCACGTCCTGGTCCACCCCACCAGGGTGGGACGCCGAGGCCGACCCCCCGGGGCGGGGGAAGTTCCTGCTCAAGTGCGGTCAGCGCCCCGGGATACCAGTCCACGTCGACCTGACCGCGGCCGAGCGGGACGCGCAGGTCCACAACACCAACAAGCGTTGGGCGGTCGGGCTCTGATGGCGCGCGCGATCCCGGCCGGCGCCGGCGCAGGGGCGGGGGCCGCCGGTGCAGCGTGGGTGGTCCCGGCCGTTGGTGCGGCGCTAGTGCTGTCCAGTGGTGCGGTGTGGGTCGGCGGTGGGATCGCGTCCATGGCCGCCGGCCACGGGTGGCGCTCGGCACCGTTCGGGATGCTCCTTGCGGTCGACGCGCTCCGCCGGGGGAGCGCGCACGACTGGCCCGGCACGTCGCCGCGGCTGGTGTGGGGGGCAGCTGCCGGGCTCGTGGTACTGGTCCTGCTTCCGGTGTCCGCCTTGGCAGTTCGCTGGGCGCTACGCCGGCCTCGGGCGGACGAGCCGTTGCGGTCCCTGGCCAAACAGGCTGATGTGCGGCATCTAATGAACTCGGCCGCCGTGCTGTCCGCTCAACGGTTACGCACCTCGCTAACCGAGACAGCGACCAAAGACGTGGCAGCCGGCGACGTCGGCCTGGTCCTGGGAGAGCTGCTGCAGTTGGGTCGGCGCCACGGCCCGCACTTGGTGACCTCCTGGGAGGACGTGCTGTTGGCGTTCATGGCCCCACGCCAGGGCAAGACCACGACGTACGTGGTACCGCCGACATTGGCGGCGCCGGGGGCGGTGGTGTGCACCAGCAACAAGGCCGACGCGTGGGCGGCGACGGCCTCGATCCGGGCGCAGCAGACCGGTGAGCGGGTGTGGACGTTCGACCCGCAGGCGATCGCCCACGCGCAACAGACATGGTGGTGGGACCCGCTGCGCGGGCTGGACACGGTCGAGGAAGCCGAGCGACTGGCCGGGCACTTCGTCCTGACGGTCGAGGACGACCGGTCGCGGGACATCTGGGGACCCGCCGCGCAGGAACTGCTCGCGGCGCTGCTGCTGGCGGCGAAAACTTGCGGCGGCACAATTCTGGACGTCTACGACTGGCTCAACGACGAGGCCACACCGGTCCCCGCCGAGGTGCTGCGCGGCGCGGGGCTGCGCGGGATCGCCGCGTCCTTGCAGGGCACCCAGCACAGCCCACCCGAGGCCCGCGGGTCGGTGTACTTTACCGCCCGGGTCGCCGCGAAGTGCCTGCGGAACCCCGACATCACCGCCTGGGTCACCCCGCCGTCGGCGTCTCGGCTGGAGGAGTTCGACGCCGCGGCGTTCCCGATGTCGCGGCAGAGCTTGTACTTGTTGTCCAAGGACGGCGGCGGGTCCGCGGCATCGTTGGTGGCGGCGTTAACCGACCGGGTGCTGCGCGCCGGTGTGGTTGCTGCGGAGCGGCGCGGGGGTCGGCTGGACCCGCCGATGCTGGTGCTGCTCGACGAGGCCGCGAACATCTGCCGGATCGCGGACCTGCCGCAGCTGTACTCCCACCTCGGCTCCCGGGGGATCATCCCGTTCACGATCCTGCAGTCCTACCCCCAAGGGGTCGGGGTGTGGGGGGAGACCGGGATGAAGGCGCTGTGGTCAGCGGCCACAGTGAAGGTGATCGGTCCAGGCATCGACGACCCGAGCTTCGCGGAGGACCTCTCCCGGCTGATCGGCGACCACGACGTACTGGTCGAAGGCGGCAGCGTCTCCGACGGGCGCCGCTCGAGGTCGACGTCGCTGAGGCAGCAGCGGATCTTGCCCGCCTCGGTGATCCGGGCGCTGCCCAAGGGCCGGGCCTTGGTGTGGGTGACCGGGTCCAAGGTCGCCATGATCCGCACGCTGCCTTGGTATGCCGGTCCCCGCGCGGGTGAAGTGGACGCCGCCCGGCGCGCCGCCGAGGCCGAGATGACCGCCAGCACCGACGCAGCATTGGTCAGCGCAGCATTGGCCGGCTTGGCAACGGGGCCGCAGCGTGGTGCGGGGGAGGCGGCCTGATGGACGTCACAGACCGCAGCAGCGACGTGAGGCCGCGCGACGACATCGGCCTGGAGGAGCAGCTGGCGCAGCTGCGTGGAGATGTGCGGTTGCTCGGCGAAGTCGTCGACGACTTCCTGCACGGCACCACCGGCGGCGCACAGCCCGGGGAAGGGGACGCTTCGTTCGAGCCGTTCTACCCCGGCTTGGAGGAGTGGGTCGTGGACTACTTCGCGCCGGTGTACGCGCGTGCGTTCACCCCGACCGAGCGGTGGTGCGCGCAGTGGTGGGACCACGCCGAGGCGATCTCCCGGCTGGAGGCGCTGTGGCGGTCCTGGGAGGTCGCCCGGCTGGACGAGCTGCGCGGGATGGCCCTGTGGTACCGCGACTTCCTCGACGGGCAGCTGCCGGTGCTGCTGAGCCCCACCGGTCCGTTCGCCGCGTGCACCCCCGACCGGCACGCCCCGGCCAAGCCGCTGGCCACCCTGCCGGCGCCAGCCGGCTACTGGATCGACGACAAACCCGACGACGAACCAGTCCCGGACCACCTGGACCCCCGGGTCGACCAGCAGGTAAGGAGAACGGAATGAGCGAGTACAGCCCGCACGAGGACCCAGTCGAGCACGCCAGCACTAAGGTCGCCGGGTACGCGTCCGTGGTGGCGATGGCCGCGGAGACGATCGCCCAGGTCGCCGCATCTCGAGCACGAGAACGTGCCGAGAACGACGAACGGACAACGGCCGCGTTGCGCGCCCAGCGGCAGACGGCCTACGGCCAGGCCCGGCTGTCCTGGTCCCCGGTGCTGGACCCCCGGTCGCGGGAGCGGACCACCGTGATCGACGCCGGCGCCGCGTGGGCCACGGCGCAGGCGTGGCGCCCGGACCCCGAAGCGGAGCGGGTGACCACGTTGGCGGAGGAGCGGCTCCACCAGCTGCGCCCCGACGTGATGGACCGCTACGACCGGCTCAAGGCCGAGGGCGCGGACCCGGTCGAGGCGATGCGCCAGGTGGCACCGTTCTTCGACCAGCCACCTGCCCGAACCGGCCAAGCGGCACCCGAGCGCACCGCCCTGGCCGAAGCGGACACCGCCGCACGGGCCGCGGCCGCCGAGCTGACCCTGTACCGGGGGCAGTCGGCGGCCGGGGACGACCCGCGGACGCATCGGGTCGACGAGCACGCCGACGCCCTCGGCCTGGCGCACCCGCACCTGGTCGCCGCCACGGGACAGGACAACCGTGCCCGGTCGGCGACCGCGGTCGCCGACCGGACCGCCGCGGTCATCGCTGCCGAGGGGTTCCCTGCGCCGATCACCGCCGCCAGCATCGACACCGCCCGCGCCGCCGCAGCGGCCCCAACGGCTACGGCAGTCACCACTGTCGTGCAGCGCGCCAATGTGCAGAAGGCGGCAACGTCCTCGACCGGGGGACGCTGATGGCGACCAACGGTGAGGTCCCCGACCGCGCCGTCCCGGTGGTCGACATCGGCGCGGTGCTGGCGGACCTGCAGGAGCAGATCGACGACCTGACCGCGACAGTGCACGCGCAGCAGCGCACCATCGACGAGCTACTCAAAGCCCGCCAGACCACGGGCCGCCCTTCAGCTCCTCGAGGAACGTGGCCCCGCCCGGCCGGGAGTCAGGACAGGGCCGGCGAGTCCTGATGAGCGCCAAGTACCAACGCCCGACAACCCCAGCGGAACGCGCCCGACGCGACCAGGCAGCGGCGGACAACCTGACCGCCCTGCACGAGCGGCTCACCGAACAGGTCGCCGCACTGCGCACCGGGCAGGACTGGCGAGCCTGGCTCGACGTCGCCG
>JAABUK010008004.1_pt1 | contig 15012 bp, 13 predicted proteins | sample 5559141 | NCBI WGS metagenome assembly JAABUK01 (sample SAMN10711869, study PRJNA513367) | rock metagenome | isolation source: Antarctica rocks | place: Antarctica: Victoria Land, Pudding Butte nord | collected 2016-01-03
AAGATATCAAATTGAAGAATTGTCGAACTCAGAATGAAATCTTGTTTCATGATAGTCAGCTATGAGTTTCGTTCAACGAACTTCTACAAATGAATCTGATTTGTAAGATACATGATCAATCATCGATTGATCATTCTGAAATTCTTAGAACAGTGAAGATCATAAAGTGAAATTACTATTGATCTTCTATGCGAAAAACGATGAATCGATATATTCGAAACTGCTACGTATGTCAATGTTCAAAGACATCAAGAAATAAATCAAACGACTTGCTTCAATCTTTATCTATATCTGAACAGCAATGACAGAACATAGTCATGAACTTCATTATCGATCTATTTGATTCGTACAACTACAACGCTATTCTGACTGTCATCTGCAGATTGTCGAAAGAAAGGCATTATATCTCTTGCATCACTGATGATGAAAATATCACAGTCGAAAAGACAGCTGAAATGTTGCTTCAATGAGTATATTGAACTCACAGTTTATCAAGCTTCATTGTATTCGATCGAGATTCTCAGTTCATCTTCATTCTTTGAAAGTTTCTTTGCAAACGACTGAGCATTTCTCTTTGATTGTTCATCGTCTATCACTTTCAGATCGATGATCAAAGCGAACAAGTCAATCAGAATGTTGAGCGATATCTTTGTTTCTTCTGTTCATACATGCAGAACGACTGATTCAAGTGACTACTCATGATCAAGTTTGTCAACAATAACGTTTTGTTTTCAGTCATTTTCTTGACTCTCTTCTTCATGAACAAGAGCTTTCATTCTTGTATGAGCTTTGACCTCGACATCATTGAGTATGAAAGCACTCGCGAACGTCTGCAGATTGCTTGAGTCGAAGATATATTCAATCACATGAATAAAACACTGATCTTCGCTCGCGAAGCTCTGATCAAAACACGAAAACAAATGATGAATCAAGCTAATAAGCATAGAAAGAAGATTAATTACAAGATCGAATCAAAGATGTTTCTGAATGAACAAAACATCATTACAGTGAGACTCTTCAAGAAATTGAATGACAAGATGCTTGACTCTTTTCAGATCACAAACTCTGTTAACTCATTCTATAAGTTGAAACTATCAGAGACTATGCATATACATGACGTATTTCATTCAGAACTTCTTCGTTCTGTCGTTGATGATTCTCTGTCTGATCAAAAGAATGAACTCTCGAAATCAATAGTGATAAATGATGAAGACGAATGAAAAATCGACGATATATTGAACTTTCGATGATATCGAAGACGACTTCAATATCAAGTCAAATGAAAGAGTTATGACAACGATCTCAACTGATATAACGCTGACGACGATGAGTTTATGAACGCTCAAAAGATGATTGATGAATTTCATATCAGATATTCAAGAAAAGCGCACTAAGAAACAACATTCATGCAAACATGAATAGTCAAGAGAGAAAGATAATGTTATGATTCTAGCCTTCGTTTATTCTTCGTCTAGTCTTCGCCTGATTTCATTCTAATTGAGTCTAGCGAGAATCTGATCTAGAGATGATATCATTGAAACTCTGCATCATATGTGTAAGTCGTCAACTCAATCGAGCCTAGCACAGAACTGAGAAACACACATATAAGAATCGAGTTCTTTTCTGTAAATACTTTTCTTTCTTAGCATTTATCTATTAGTTAAATGACATTCATATGACTCGCTCTATGCTGATCTCTAACAATATCTATCAACGTTCAAAGACATTTAAAGATAAATTAAATGACTTGCTTCAATCTTTATTGATATCTGAACAGCGATGACAAGACATAGCAATGAACTTCATTACTGATCTATTTGATTCAAGCAAGTACAACGTTATTCTGACAATTATCTGCAGATTGTTAAAGAAAAGACATTATATTTCTTGCATCATTGATGATGAAGATATCATTGTTGAAAAGACAGCTGAAATGCTGATTCAATGATGTTAAAGATCAGCATAGAGTGAGTCATATGAGTGTAATGTAATGAGTATATAAATGCTAAGAAAGAAAAGTATCTAGAAGAAAAGAATCGACTATTTATATGACTCAGAAGAACATAAGCTAACTCTGAATAAAGTTAACTTTGAAACAAGTCTATGTTTTAGTGATGAGCGATCAACGATAGTTCTCAGAATAGTCATCAACATAGTCATCAATATAATCATCAACATAGATGATAGCTAGAATCGTAACATTACTTTCTCTCTTCAATGATTCATGTTTGCATGAATGTATTTTCTTAGTCTTGTGTAGAATCAAAATGTTTATTGTAGCAGACTCACTATGCAAGATAGAAGTGTCATTGAAGCAGACTCACTAGTTGCACACGAATGAGTTGACAGATTGATTCACTGATAGGTAGAATGATGTGAATAGATAAATCATTGCATTGACGAAAGATATCATTGAAGCAGACTCACTAGTTGCATGTGAACTGATAGATGAATCGATTCACTGATAGATAAAGCAATGAGAGAGTCATTGCATTGATGATGTCATTGAAGCAGACTCACTAGTTGAACAGAAACTCAAGGTAGATTGATTCACTGATAGATAGAGCGATGTGAGTAAATAGATCATTGCATTGATCATGTCATTGAAGCAGACTCACTTCTGATTCAGATCTATTACATAGTAGAGCTTGTTTCGTTTGTTGATTGACTCAATCAAGAGATCAATCATTGTCTGTCTTTATAGCAAACTCACTTCAAGTGTTGTTCAAGCAGACTAACTATCGAGTGACTGACTTTGTCAATGAGATCAATCATTATCTGTTCTTGTAGCAGACTCACTATCGAATGTGTCATTGAAGCAGACTCACTAGTTGCATGTGAACTGATAGACGAATCGATTCACTGATAGATAAAGCAATGAGAAGATCATTGCATTGATGATGTCATTGAAGCAGACTCACTGAGAGTTTGCTTCTTGAGATAGAGACTTCATGCAGTTCTATGACTGATCTCGTTTGATTATTCAACAAATTCGAAGAATTTCTTGCAAATCTGAATGAATGATTAATTCGCTGATCTTTGATCTAGTTGAATGATTTCAATCGTTTGTTTATACTCGCTGATCAGCACATGAGTGAAGAAAGATGAGTGCTGCTGCATGAATGCAAGTCGCTAGATCAAAGTCGATAGAGAGTTGAAGAATTACTAGCAGAAGCACTTGAAGAAATCAATGCAGATTATTTCACTACGTTTGTAACGAAGAAGCATTTATATAATGTTAGAGATCAGCATAGAGCGAGTCATATGAGTGTAATGTAACGAGTATATAAATGCTAAGAAAGAAAAGTATCTAGAAGAAAAAAGTTGACTATTTATATGACTCAGAAGAACATAAGCTAATTCTGAATAAAGTTGACTTTGAAACAAGTTTATGCTCTAGCGACGAGCAATCGACGATAGCTCTCAGAATAGTCATCAACATAGTCATCAACATAGTCATCAACATAAATGATAGCTAGAATCGTGACAAATGAGTATATTGAACTCATGATTTATCAAGCTTTATAGTATCTGATTGAGATTCACAATTCATCTCTATACTATGAAAGTTTCTTTGCAAACGACTGAGCATTTTTCTTCAATTGTTCATCATTTATCATTTTCAGATCAATGATCAAAGCGAATGAGTCAATCAAAACATCAAGCGATATCTTTGATTCTTCTGTTCATATATGCAAAACGACTGATCTAAGTGACTACTCATGATTGAGTTTGTTGACAATAACATTTTGTCATCAGTCATTTTCTTGATCTTCTTCTTCATAAACAAGAACTTTCATTCTCATATGAGCTTCAACTCTGACATCATCGAGTATGAAAGCACTTGCGAACGCTTGCAAGTTAATCAAGTCAAGAATATATTTGAACAAATGAACAAGACATTGATTTTCACTCATGAAGTTCTGATTAAAACACGAAAACAAATGATGAATCAAGCTAATAAGCATAGAAAGAAGATCAATTACAAGATCGAATCAAAGATGTTTCTGAATGAAAGAAACATCATTATCGCAAGATTTTTCAAGAAGCTAAATGACAAAATGCTCGATTCTTTCATCAATCTAGATCTTGTCGACTCTTCATATAAACTGAAATTATCAAAGTTTATGCATGTTCATGATGTATTTCATTCTGACCTGCTTCATTCTGTCGTCGACAATCTCTTGTCTGATCAAAAGAATGAATCTTCAGATTCAATAGTGATAAACGATGAAGATGAGTGAAAAATCGATGATATATTGAATTTTTGTCAATATCGAAGACGACTTCAGTATAGAGTCAAATGAAATGACTATGACAATGATCTCAATTGATACAACGCTGATGATGATGAATTTATGAATGCTCAGAAAATCGTTGATGATTTTCATATTCAATACTCAAACAAATCACGCTAATCAACAATTTAATCAATCACGATTTAACAAATCTGAGTCTGTGAAATCATGATTGAGCAATCAATCGAGTTGAGCAGAAAATACATTCATGTGAACATGAATCATCAAAGAAAAGAAATAATGTCACGATTCTAGTCTTGTCAGACTTAGTCTTCTAGCTTTGTCAGATTTATTCTTGCTTCATCATCTTAACTAGTTTCTATTGAGTCTAGCGTTGACTAAGAAACATACATATGTAGTCAGCTTCTTTTCTGTAGTTATCTTTCTTTCTTAGCATTTATCTTCTAGTTAAATGACATTTCTATCTGACTTGCTTTAGACAGATCTCTAACAAAAACACACGTTGAATTAAAATCAACAAATTTATGAATGAAATGATTATGAGCACAGCGAGTACAGATGCGTTGAGACATGAAAAAGAATCATAAAAAGAGATAAAGATTGATATATACGCGTACAATGAAGATAATGACAGATGCAGATACATACGAGTAAACAGATAAACAGGTAAGAAAATTTCAATCGTTGATCAGATGATTTTCGATCATCTGATGTATGTACAATGACTTCAATGAACTGTAAAAATCAGAATAATAGTTTAAGCGAAAGAAAAAGAAATGATGATAGTTTAAATGAAAGAAAACGACTTGCATGAGTCAACGCAGCGAAAAACATAGTGCGAAGTCGAAAAAGTTTTGATGTTGAGTCATCTGATGAAACACTTGACAACGAACGATCAGAATAAGCCGCTATTTCAGTACTATATAGACGAGAAAATCATCATTTTCGATGAAAACTGCTTTGCACTACGTCTTTTTAATTAGATATCGTTGATTGTGAAACCTGTGCCGTTTTTTAAAATTTGTCGAGAGTCTCATCAAATTTAGTGGTGAATCTTCTAAAAGTGCAAAATAAGAAACAGATTTGTAAAATCAATCTCACTGCTCTTTCGATGCTTCATATATAGTATATTCAATGCTTCATATGTGATCTACTCAGTGCTTCATATGTAGTCTATTCAGTGCTTCATATGTGATCTATTCAGTGCTTCATATGTGATTTATTCAGTGCTTCATATGTGATCTATTCAGTGCTTCATATATGATCTATTCAGTGCTTCATATGTAGTATATTCAGTGCTTCATATGTGACGTACTCAGTGCTTCATATATGACGTATTCAGTGCTTCATATGTGACGTATTCAGTGCTTCATATGTGATTTATTCAGTGCTTCATATGTGACGTACTCAGTGCTTCATATGTGATCTATTCAGTGCTTCATATGTGATCTATCGAAAGTCAATGAGAAAGTTAATGGGGAAGTTATGAGAAAGTTAATGAGGAAGTCAATGAGAAAGTCAATGGGAAAGTCAATTGAGAAGTCAATGAGATGTAGAGAACTCGTTATCGTTATTTCAAGCTCTTCTTCATACAATAGTTGATGTAGTTCTTTCTTCTACGCGAAACAGATAAGACGAAGAACTCAATGAAGCTTTGCGATGAAGAAGCAAACGGGGGTGTAAATAGGGAAAGCAATGAAGCTAATGAGGTAGAAAGTCATGTAGAAAGCATTGTTGAAGCACTGTTTGACGTGTGTTATGCGCTCGACCGAAGCGTAATTTGAAGCATGTAGGAAGCCATGAAGGGTAGGGAATCATGGAGGGAATCATGAAGGGAGCCATGGAGAGAGTCATGTAGGTAGGTAAGTAGGGTGGCAAGTAGGTAGGAAGCCATGTAGAAAGCCATGTAGGAAGCATTGTTTGAAGCACTGTTTGACGTGTGTTATGCATCCGACCGACGCGTATTTTGAAGCATGTAGGAAGTTTGATAGAGAGCTCGATAGGGAGTTTGGTAGGGAGTTTGGTAGGGAATTCGGTAGAGCGTTTGGTAGGGAGTTTGGTAGGGAGTTTGATATTGAGCCATGAAGGGTGCTTTCTATTGAGCTAATTAGCATGTGCTATGAAGCATGTACGAAGCATACAGTATGTACAGGTAAGCTCGATAGGGAGTTTGGTAGGGAATTCGGTAGGGAATTCGATAGAGCGTTTGATAGGGAGTTCGGTAGAAAGTTTGGTATCAAGCCATGAAGGGTGCTTTCTATTGAACTAATTAGCATGTGCTATGAAGCATGTACGGAGCATACAGTATGTACAGGTGAGCTCGATAGGGAGTTTGGTAGAATGTTTGGTAGGGAGTTTGGTAGGGAGTTTGGTAGGGAGTTTGGTAGGGAGTTTGGTAGGGAGTTTAGTAGGGAGTTTAGTAGGGAGTTTAGTATCGAGCCATGAAGGGTACTTTCTATTGAACTAATTAGCATGTGCTATAAAGCATATACGAAGCATACAGTGTGTACGGGTAAACAGGTAAACCGGTTAATGAAAATTTGAATGTTCGGTCAGGTGATTCCTGGTCACCTGATGGAACACTTGGCAGATTTAAGCTTAAGTTGTCTCAGTACTATATAGATATATAGATACTTTTGGGGAAGAAGCGGAAAGAAAAATTTGCATATGCGAAACATAAGGTATGTTCAAAAACATTTCAACCTCAGGTATAGTACATTTACAGCATATGAGAAGCATATGCAAAGCATAAATTTCGTCCTACTTTGCCGCAATGCGATCAGAGCGACGTTTGACAACAGCGAGAACTGTGAAGTGCGTTAGCAGTGCATATGCGAAGCTTAGGTATGCTATGCGTATCTTTGCTCTTGACATCTGTGATGATCTTCTTGAGACGCTTGCTTGAGAGAGAATCTAAGAAAGATTTTAGCAAAGCATATGCGATGCATAAGCCGAGTTCATTATTAGCTTCTGCTCAACATATGCGTGCTTCATCTCTCGTCTCTAATTCATTTAGCCACGCAGATATCTCGTTCACACGATTTTTTGCGATAATGCTTTCTTCGTTCATTGATGTCTCTATAAGCTCAGTCGATGCTGCGCATATGCACAGCTGATGCTCTCATGAGTGATGAACATAATTGCACGTTTGATTTTTGTGACCTCGCTTAATTCTAGATTCGAAATAATTCCGACCCGACGGCCACGTCGGCGCCTGCTGCTTTCCACTGCTCAAGACCGAGATTGATGATGAGGCGATCACCGCGATGCGTCCCCGGCATGGGACCAAGCAAGTATCATGGCACATATGAATCTAAGAGGCAGAACACTCTAAGACTACAGCAATGGATGTAAGTACTCGGCCTATGCAATAGGGAACCAGGAGTCCTGATACTTAAAAGGCCACTCGTGCTACTGCAGAGCATCCCATCAAACGCTTTGGACTTACAGAGGTGTACGCTGCTACCTCTGATACACACGTCGATGTCGTTTTTATCCATGGTCTCCACGGAAATCCACAAGACACTTGGTCGAGTACATCATCGAGTACGATCTGGCCCGCGACGCTTCTGGGACCTATTTTGCAGGAAGAGAAGGCACGCATACTGGTCTACGGCTACGCTGCACACATTGCGTCGTTCACAGATGGCGTCTCTGGCGATAAGATACATAATCACGCCGAACAATTGGTTGCGGAGCTCGCGGCAAACAGAAGGGCGAGCAACGCCACGGAGCATCCTATTATCTTTGTGGCCCATTCGCTTGGGGGACTCGTCGTGAAGCGCGCATTGATACACTCTTCTGAGATAAGTGGCAAGAAGACTGAGCATCTCCGATCAATCTTCATCTCTACGTACGGTATAATCTTTCTTGGGACACCGCACAAAGGGTTGAATACCACCAATTGGCGGTCACGATTAGAAGCCATCTGCCAGGTTGCTCTGCCGGACGATCTCAGCAGTGAGAGTTCACAGCTGATCAATATATTGAAGTCCAACAACGAGACGCTCCAAAACATTGATCGTCAATTCATTCACCTGAGCCCCTCTCTGCATATGTTCTTTTTCCACGAAGGGAAACCTACACATCTGGGAGGAGAAAGATGGGAATATATCGTCGACGAGGAATCTGCCTCTCCAACCATACAAGACGTCGAGCGTGCTGTTATTCAGAAAGATCATATGCAAATATGCAAGTTCGAAAACAGCAGCGAGCCTGGCTTCCACCTCGTGACAGAAGCGATACATCGATATACGAGTGAGGCTGCGAGAACCATCGGTTCGCGATGGGGTTTGGAAAAGACCGATCGGCTGGCAAAAAGAGAAGCCGAAGCAGAAGAATTACTTCGAACTAGTACCCCCGGCAGGTTTAGTGCTCGCCCTGACTTAAGACTATTAGAGAAGCCCATTTTCTCGGTAAAGTTTTCTCGAGACAACGATTTCGTTAATCGGGAACACATCTTTGCCGAAATCGAGAGGCAGATCGGTTCTTATTACTGCGTTTCCTTGTGTGGATTGGGTGGAGTGGGGTACGTGAAACCTTTGATATACAAGCTTACCCTACTGACCATTGGGTTCCAGAAAATCCCAAATAGCCATTGAATACGCTTATAGATTTCGGCAAAGCAAGCCCGAGAGCCATGTCTTCTGGGTGTACGCAGCGAATTATACTATCTTTGAGCAGGCCTACATAGACATTGCACGCCGATTGAAGCTTCCTGGGTACGAGGATCCAAAAGCCGATCTTTGCAAGCTAGTCGCCCGCTGGCTAGACGAAGAGGTCAACGGCACTTGGCTTATGGTCTTGGACAATGCCGACAATGCTAATGTGATTTTCCCCTCTTTTGACTCTGGTCTCCTTTCAGACAACTCTGATGAATCGCCTATAAATACTCCAAGCAACCAAAAACCTCTGATTGAATTTCTCCCAACCCAATTAAGCGATAAGAAACGATTCCTTATTACAACGAGGGATAGATTTGTTGGTGAACAGATTTTCGATAATAAGCACTGTGTCGAGGTATTGCCAATGTCTCCTCAGGAAGCGAGTCTATGCTTGCGATCAAAACTGAAACTATCTATCGGCATTTATGACGAAGTCAGCTCCGAGAAACTGCTTGACGTTCTTGCTTATATCCCTCTGGCAATCACGCAAGCTGCCGCATTCATGCGGCGTAATCGAATGACTACGCAAGAGTACCTCGAAGCGCTTGATAAGGATCGGCAGAACCTCACGGAGTTTCTGAGCTATGAGCTGCTGGGAGATCCTAGGAGGCAACGGGGAACTCCTAATTCGGTCTTTCGAACATGGCGGATATCTTTTGAGCACATTATGCAAACAGAGCCGGCCACAGCGCAACTACTTTCGCTAGCAGCAATGCTTTCTCCCCAGCAGATATCGGCCAAATTGTTGTGTCAATCAGTTGAGAGAGACGTAGATTTCTGGACAGCCAAGGGGACGCTCCAAGGATATCATTTGATTACCAATGAGCTCGACACAGAAAATGTTACCATACATCCTCTTGTGCAAGCGTCCTTGCAGTACTGGCTGGAGCAAACGCAGCAGAAGGCGATATATGCTAGTAAAGCTCTGAAGCTTCTGGCAGAGGAATTTCCTAGTGGTGAATATGAAAATAAAGAGATCTGTGGAGTGCTATTTGCCCATGCTCAGGTCGTTCTAAGCTATCACTGCAATCCAGAGGACCAGAGGTATCGTGCAGCTCTTCTGCACAATCTTGGATGGTTCGAATGTACTCGAGGGAACTACATCGCTGCGTACCAAACTACCTCCGAGGCCTATAATATCCGTCAATCCTCAAATGAACCCGATACTATCGCAACGGACAGCTTGTCTCTCCTCGCTCGTGTGCTACAAAGCCAGGGCAAATACGAAGCGGCGGAGAAGATGAATCGACGGGCATTGCAAGGACGTGAGAAAGCGTTGGGAGTCGAGCATCCTCATACATTGATCAGCGTCAACAATCTAGCATCAGTGCTACAAGACCAGGGCAAATACGAAGCAGCAGAGAAGATGAATCGACGAGCATTGCAAGGACGCGAGAAAGCATTGGGAGTCGAGCATCCCGATACATTGACCAGCGTCAGCAACCTAGCATCAGTGCTACGAGGCCAGGGCAAATACGAGGCCGCGAAGGAAATAATGCAACGATTGTTATGACGATAGAAGTCTATAATGTTGATTTCTAACAATTACTCGAAATACTTCATATCTTCTCATTAACTCAAATTATTATATAGTTCTTCTTAGCGTCTTATAATGTGAATAGCACCCTGCTTGACTCCTCTGTACGATCCCGAGGAAAATAGCCTATTAACATCGCGGTCCCTAATTGAGAAAGATACGGTGGCAGGGGAGACGGAAAGGCAATGGTCGGCCACAACTATCCAGAAATATTCGGCCCCCTCTTCTTAGGTCCTTGCAACACCCGACCTCTCGCCTCAAACTCCCGTACCAGTCGCTGCGCGCTTCTCAGCTCGCTTCCAGGTAGCCACGTGCTCTTCCAGCGCACCTTGTATTCATCGCCTCTACTCGTACGTCTCTTCCCAATAATTCTCACGATTTCCCTCTCATCGTCCTCTAAACCTGATCCTGAATCGCCTTGACCCTGAGGCTGCTGAGAAAGTGGTGGAGTGATAGCACTGGGAGGGCCTGCGACCGGGGGCTGATCCCGGGTCGTTTTTGCGGATGGTTCGTCCAGAACGATGATGCTGAGGTCGAGCTAGGTCAGGAGAAGGAGGCCGATCAAGAGGCTCGGTGGGGGGGTTGGGCTCGGTGAGAGCATTCACGCATCCTGGGGTCTTTGGATCTTCCCTTAAATGGGAGCTGAGGAGGAGCGCTGCTTCAATCTCGGGCTCACCACTGATGGCCTTAATGAGCGCGCCGCTGTTGTCGGCCACTGGGCTGTCATTCTCAAGAACGACCGAATTGCCTGCAGTGTGTCAGAGAGAGAGAGCCTAGCTGGAAGACGGGAACGTATTGTCGAAGCTCACCCTGATGCTGCCAACCTCATCAGATGAGTTTGAACTGATCGAGTTCTTGCGGCGTTGAAACGTCATCTTCTTGGGATTTTTGAAGACTGGGCGAGAACGTGACGGCAAAGAAGTAAGCTGTTTCGCTTTCTTGGAGAGCTGACCTGCACTCTTCATCTCATCTTCAGCTCGCGCAGAGCTCTGCTTGCCGTCGTCACACTCATTCAAGCCTGCGATGCGTGCGGTAAGTACGCTTGAAAGAGTCTCGAGTGCCTGTGACGCTTGTGACCTTCTTCGTCTTTCGACCTGCCTGCTCATTTTGATTGTCATCATCTTTTCTCTTCTTGTCGTCTTGATCGTCGTTTGCTCTGTCATCATCTTCTTTTTTCTCGCTGAAGTGTTGAGACTTCGTCTCTTTGAGAGCGACGTCGCTCTTCGATCAACTGATGATTGAACGTTGACGAGAGAAGAATAGAAGAAGAAGATGATGATGATGATGAAGAAGAAGAAGAAGAAGAAGAAGAAGAAGAAGAAGAAGAAGAAAAGATGACGAAAGAGCTTCGAAGATGAAAGTTGACGTGTTCTCTTGAAGAACGAGACGTCTAGATCGACGTCGTTTGTTAGATGAACGATATTTGACTTCTGAACCTGGTTCAGAAGTTGAAGAAGTGTCGTGGTCGAGAGTCGCTGTCGCACACTGTGGCTTCTGTATATCTTCGACATCGTCGAACAGCTTCTCGCCGATCGACGGAAGGAACGTGTTGTCATGGTATTCCCCAGGGTCATAGGGCTAGCCTTTCCATAGGGCTACCATTCGGCTATCAGGGCCACACAACCCACCTTTAGCAAACTACAACTTCTGACCACCTACATATTGACTCTATCCTTTACAGATTGATTACTTGTCAAAACTACGAATATTGGCCATTTTGGAGAATTAGGCCTGATTTTGACGGGGCTCTCGGCAAATCCTAGGATTTCTGAAAACGGCACAGAGTTTTGTACTGCACGATACTTTGAAGTACCTTAGGCGTATGGTCACAACCAAACTTCTAACTGTCTAACAATGTTTTGACGCTTATAGTATATTCCTTGTTGGGAGAGTCTTCTATAAGTACTACTCTGCATGTTCTACCGTTGCCAATTTCTGCTGATGCAGGCCATCCACGGTCAAATAACCAAGCGGAGCTAATAGCCATCGTGCAGGGCGAGACACACAGCCCCCATCGGCCGTGGTCGATTGAATACGATCGTGCTTTTTTATAGAGCGCTGCCCACTCATGCCCACTTAGGCCTCGATGCGCTCAATGTGACATTTCTAAATTTCATTGTTCCAATTCGGATTGACAAAAGGACCGATGTTGAATGAGTCTTAGAATCTTGTACTTCGAGAGATTCGCGTTGAACATGCTCGGACGAGTTGGAAATGCCTATCCAGATATTGAAAACGTCGTTCCTCAAGTTCTAACGTACGTTCAATCGACTTCGTGTATCCGGTATACACCTTGTAGCCATCAAAGCTGACTCGAAGAATGAAAACTCCACAGTCGTGAAGACTATTTTTCGTTGATTCGAGACAACTCCATAGTAGTCCTTGATTGTTATTTTAGTTACAAGTGGCCGCCAAATCAAGCACAGAGGGCAAACAACAGCATCAGAACCTACAGGTACCTGCGCAAGCACTTCCCTGAAATACCATATCGCCGCCTAAACCTACACACTTTCCCGTGCTTTTACACCTTAGATCTTTACATTACTTATACAGCATACACGATCATCCACCATGGGCAGCAGATTACTCCAACTTGGAACCTTACATGGCTACCGATGGAATGGAAATGGTGGAAGAGGACGCCAATTACCCAGCGAAAGTATGATAGAACCAACGTGAATACGGTTTCGGTAGAGGATATTCTGGTGGTAGTCTGGCGAGAGATTCAAAACAGAAAGATACTGTGTCATATGCCGAGCTATTGGGTTGGTTGAAGTGGCCGACTGGAAGGGTGAAACGAACGGGAGACGACACCGAGGAAACGGCTAAGAGATCGCGTCCGCAAATGACGGAGCACAGCAGTGCAACGGAAATCTACTCTAAACTTGGGCCAAGTGATATGGAGACGGAAATCGAGCAGGTAGTAGAGAAACAGGAATGGTGCGAGCGGGAAATTGTATATCCTAGGGAGGTGCTCTGAGTGACACCCTAATGATACAGTACCCACGAATCCAAAGACCAGCAGCCAGTGACAATATGAAAATATAAAGGTTCTTGAAATACCTTAACGTTGTAGTTCCACCGTGCCAGCGTAAGAACCATGAAGTTTGCGTAAAGGGTCCAGGTCGGTTGCCGTACGAGTATCGAGTCCCGGGAATTATTTGTGCCATTGCTACGAGAGTAGCAACGCAGCACAGCTTCCGTGGTAACAAAGAGAACGTTGGACGAGGCAGCTTAAGATGGTTTGATCAAAGATGGCCGCTGATTTCGATATTGGAAATACGTTTATACCTTCCCTACATAAACCCTCGTCCTTGCTCCCGATTGCTCGTCATCGTCAAAGCTTACTATATCTGATTGAGACGTTTCCAGTCACCATTGTGGTTGGACAGACGGGAAGTGGAAAAACCACACAGATCCCTCAATACCTTGAGCAGGCAGGATGGACCGGAGGAGACAAGGTCATAGCGGTAACTCAGGTAGGTAGGTCAAGGTCGACGATATCAGCACCCACGCCTTTGCAAAACATCTTACATACATCCTTAGCCTCGAAGAGTGGCTGCTACGACAGTTGCTGCCAGGGTAGCTGAAGAAATGAGATGCAAGTTAGGTGAAGAAGTGGGTTACTCAATCAGGTTTGAAGACTTGACGAGTGCTAAAACCCGGATCAAATTCTTGACAGATGGCCTGTTGCTCCGGGAGGCTTTGGCAGACCCTTTATTGTCACGATACTCTGTGATCATGGTTGATGAGGCGCATGAGCGCTCCCTCAGCACCGATATCTTACTAGGGGTGCTCAAAAAAATCAGAAATCGGAGAACAGAGCTTCGGATTGTGGTTAGCAGTGCAACTCTGCAAGCTGAGGATTTTCTACGTTTTTTTGCTGGTGACGAAATTAGCAATGTCAGAAACGACGAACCTTTAGGTGGCAACATCGGCAGGATCATAAGCTTAGAAGGAAGGATGTATCCAGTAGATGCTTTGTACATGGAAGAGCCAGCAGAAGACTATGTCGAAAGAGCAGTGAAAACTGTCTTCGATATCCACTCCAATGAAGCCGTTGGAGATATTCTACTTTTCTTGACTGGCAGAGGGGAAATAGATACTGCGATCCAAATGATCGCAGATCGCGCGGCCTCATTACACCCTCGAGCACCGTCGATCCTTGCTTTACCGCTCTATGCCGGGCTTTCAAGTGAGCAACAGCTCTATGTTTTCGAGCCTGCGCCAGATACTACCCGGAAAGTCATTGTTTCAACGAATATTGCCGAAGCTTCTGTAACCATCGATGGCATAGTCTATGTTATTGATTGTGGGTTCGTCAAGCTGCGCGCTTTCAATCCCACAACCGGTATTGAGACCTTGACAGCTGCACCAATATCAAAAGCCTCGGCTACCCAGCGAGCTGGTAGAGCAGGGCGAACAAAGCCAGGGAAATGTTACCGATTATACACCGAGTCAGCGTATCAGAGTCTACCAGAAGCGACAATACCAGAAATTCAGCGATCCAATCTTGCGCCGACTTTGCTGCAACTGAAAGCGCTAGGAATTG
>JAABUK010008007.1_pt1 | contig 15010 bp, 10 predicted proteins | sample 5559141 | NCBI WGS metagenome assembly JAABUK01 (sample SAMN10711869, study PRJNA513367) | rock metagenome | isolation source: Antarctica rocks | place: Antarctica: Victoria Land, Pudding Butte nord | collected 2016-01-03
GAGGACGTTCTCGCTATGCAGTGGTGGTTTGCCCGAGACACGTGGTTGTGGTTGGACAACGGACGTGGGTGGGTGATACTAGCATACCTAAAGATCCTGAGATTTGTGATGTCTGCGGGCAAGAGGCGGAGGATGCGAAGAAGGATGGGCGACGGGAAAATAGAGCAAGGACCGTACACCACCTTGCTACCGAGAATAAGAGAAAAGCTCGGGAAGATATGAGCCAACTAATGGGACAACAGTCTGAAGAATTGGATAAAGCACACATAGTTTTAAGGGACCTTGAATTCCAAATCCAATACCCCGGTATGAAGGATAAGAGACATTCGAAAGTGGCTTCGGCGTCACGGCGAATCGATTTGATCCTAAACACCGCTTCTACTGAGCGATTCTTACGCCAACTGCAGGAGAGACGGCGTCGATACCACGCAGAAGGGATTCAATTTTACCCTGCAAAAGTAAAGAATCTTTGATGGGACAGTTGATGCCAGGATACCTTTTGTTTTGGAGAAGGAGGATATTCCTGATCATCAAGTTGAAGCTACGATATCTACCTTCTTACGAATGAAACGTCGTGCATGAGGTCAGTACCCAGGCTTCGTGACGCTACAGATTTCCGGATAGCTCCAACATCAGGTCACAAATCGTCAAAGTCCATGTGATGCTTCGTCTTCCTTTCATTGTTGCTTGTGAGAAATGAGTCAATAATCGTCATTCTATCACTATTATTTCAAATCTCGGCTCCTAATGAAGACAAACCGAGTGAGTAATTTGCTTGGCTTCTACTACTTAAGCCGGTCCCGAACCTCTCTTTTCTTCTCCTCTTTAACCTCACAACAGCCTCACCCAACTCTTCCACCTTCGAAATTAGACCATCCTCATCAAAGATAGTGTCCACTACCTCCACAGATCTAGCGAACAACCTTTCCTGCTTCCAAAAACCGTGCACAGTATCTCAAGTCATCAGATCAAGCTTCCTACAACAAAACTTACAATGTCTTACGGGGGTGGTGGTTACGGCGGTCACTATGGTGGTGGTTACGATGTCGGCCGTTACAAGGGCGGCGGCGATCACAACGATCGCTCCCACGGTCGCGAGTCAGATAAGGTGCCGGAATACGAGAAAAACTACCGCGAAACAATGGGAATTGCCAAACAGCAACGGCTCGTGGATGAGAAAATAGCAGATGCGGTAATTTTTGCCCCCAAAAAACTCGACCCATCCCTCCCCTTTCCCCCATTTCCCTACATCCTCCATATCGTGCTAACCCAAATACACAAGGTCCGTGTGACAGGACAAGAGGCCGCACAGATCAAATATCAAGAAACCGAGCTCGAGGCGAAAAAGATCAAGCTTGACTTAGAGAAGGCGAAGATTGAAGAAATTAAGACGGAATTACAGGGGGGTATGGACAGGGCCAAGGCGAAATTGGGAGGAGGGAAGGCGAAGGCTGTTGGGGGAACTGGGGGTCAAGGGGCCCCATCAGGGGGAGGCGATGAAGCGTAATCGTCAAGCGTAAGTAAAGAGGGAGGGCGTAGGCTGGACTGTAGGATGATGGGGATGGTGATACGGTATCCTGGTTCTAGATCCATGCACGCATGCCTGCGAGCTTGATAATTTGTTGGAGTATGCTAAGAACTCGAAATGAAATGAGTGGCTTCGTTGAATGGTGAGTGCAAGGAGGTGCGCTGGCTTCTAATGAGGTTGTATTCCGAGCTTTAGTGGATACAGCACTGCGGTCTTTCGGTCATTTATCTGGTATGGCCCGAGCACCATTCTTTCTCGGAACTCCCAAATCAACGTTTTACCTATATCACTGGTGTAGAGTTTCTGTACGGAGGTAGAGAACGTCAAGGTACGATAAGGGCTATGGACTGACGCTACAGCGCGCTATACGATCAGGATGCGACGTCTACTTCTGGAGCATCTTAGTATCAAAGCTCCGTCACCACGCTGTAAGTGCAACAAAGCTTCTCTACACTTGACAAGTTACTATTTTGATTTGCAGTCCTCGTACCAAGGCTTAGCGGTGCTACCAGGCCTCGAAGGCTGTCATCATCTGTGTAATTTTTCTATCACTGAGCTCAAAGGACAAGCCCTCTCCGGCTTCAGAAGCTCGTTATTCATCATCAAGATGACACCTTGCGGCGTAGGCAATGGTATCATGTGTATTGATTGCTACTAGATAAGTTTCCAAAACCTTACACTACCACGCCACTGGGAAACTACTATAGTCAGACATACGTTCTAGTCAAGAATGAGCAGTCTCGCAAGGACCGACGACTTCTGCAGGACCATAGATGTACTAGGAGGAGCAATCGCGCGTTTGGCCCGATTAGGGCTGCAAACCCCAACCAAGCGCTAGAAGAGTCTTACCAAATCATCAAACTCCTCTAAGGTTCTTCTGTTTATCGTAGCTTCCTCCGCATGTCACATGCGTTTTCTGAGTTCACTATCCAGCTCTCTCGTTTTCCGCCCACCCTATCGCCTTAGATGTACAATTATTGAGCTTCATTGCATCCGTCCTTTCCTGGGCCCTTGGACTTCTCATGTCGCCTCTCCTACAAGCCTTCACAGCTATGCTTGCTGCATTCTGATAGTCCTGCTCAGCCTGCGCCAATGCGTTATGGTAAAGGCTTTCGGCATCGGATCACTCTTCATGGCGGAACTTATTGTTTCCCTTTAGAAACCTCATAGGACGCTCTGTAGCCATGTTCGCGGCCACTTCATATCCCTTACGGCTGGCATCCTCACTTTTTTAGTAATCATCGTCCGCTGACTCTTCGTCGATTCCATCCGCCAACATCTCCAGATACGCTTTACCATTTCAGAGTTGATCTTGTTCCCAGAATTCTTTGGCCCTGTGAGGTCGTGTTTCAGCTCAGCTATGGCTTGATTGGTTGTCTTCCGAAGATCTTCGTCCGCATTGATAGAGTTTGCACGAAGATCTTACCAAGCTTTTTCGATGGCTGCGTCGAACTGTTCCTTAGCTTCGGCTGAGCACCTGGGGTAGTGCGTACATCCGTGAGGGGCCATGGGGTTCTAGGGCTGACTGAAAGAACCAGGCGACGGAGTACCCACATGGAGGAAAGAGCCTGGAAGAAGAGATTCGGAAGAGTGGACGCTCTTGGTTGAGGGCATAGGTGATTGTGGTTCGAGGTTCGAGGTTCGAGACTCAGTGTGTACCGGGGGATAAGCGTACAGCGAGTTAATTGGGCCTTGGTTAATAGCAGGGGAGCTCAAAGGCGTTTGAAGGTAGGGAAGAATAACGGCAAGAACAAAGCAGGATCGGCTTTTGTGTGAGGAGAAGAAGTCACTGAGAAGACTCACCAACCCTGAACGAATACAAGCCAGGTTCGTCACAAGGCGTGCATCCGGACTGGATCTTGAGGGGAAGGGGAAAACGTTAGCATCTCGAATTCAGTCAGGCTCACAACCTATGGCTGATGATTCGGTCAGTTGACCGCAAAAGAAGATACTTTAGGCATCGACTTCGAGTGTTTTCACTCATGAACAGTATAGGCCAACGTTATTCACGCCAAATCGTTGGTACTAGTCACCTGAGAAAAGCCTTCACACCGAAGATGAAGTGCGCTTTACGACATAGTCCCCTGACATGGCGCCTATGGCAGTCCTAAGAACAAGGGAAAGATATCGATCTCGAGATATCGACCTTGTTGCTCAGTCCGTTAGCCTGGCAGACTATATGAAATGCTGATTCAAGGAAGGCATTGGTACACCAACATCTAAACGAGCCAAACATTGAGCTGCAGTGAATAGAAATTCGCTTGTGGCATAATCAAAATCTGTCAACTGAAAAGGAACCGCAAATTACAGGTATATAGAAGAATTTCCCCAGGGCCGGCAAGAGGCCCAAAAGCAATACCAAACACTTAGTTGGAGGCAGCATCTCTAAATCGGCATTGTGTATCTGCGCAGTTCTGGCGATGGAGGGAAGAACTGGCCATGATTGAGCTGAACATGCTTGAAATGAAGCCGACTGCTGACGTGGTGAGTGTGGCAGACCACTTTCGATGGACCGGACAAAATTTGGGCTGAGCGGATCATCAGGGTATTATTGTTGGCTTGACAATAGGGGATCGATTAGTAAGCTTTCATTACCTATACCTGAGGCAACTTCACAACTGCTTGTTGGAATACTGTTGGAATTCGCGGCCATTGTTGGCGGCATTTATTAGGTAGGTTGAAGCTGGAGAGATTACCGTGATTATCAACCGAATCACAGCTGAAATTCCAACAAATACATGGTGTACTCGTACATGGTGTCCATGACGAAGGTGGACGTTTTATATCAGAGCATTGCTTATAAACCGAGTATAAAACCTGAACTTGATGGAGGTGATTATCAATGCACTGCTTTGTAAGATCAGGACGCTAAAGTCGAAATGAGAGACTGCTAAGGTATCATAATGTATCGAATAAGGATGTCTTCAGGTGTCTGGTAACTCTCGATTGCAAGGAAGCTGTAAGTCATACGAAATTGTCATTGCTTTTTGAACAATTATATCAAATTATATTAGTACTCAAGGTCAGTAGGATTGATACTGGTCCTTAACATGCTTCATAGTGTCGTTATATTCCTTGCTCATGTTATATTCGTTCTTCCTGGCCTAGCACAAGTTGTCGAGCCATTGGCAGAAAGATGTGGCCCTTCAAGTGCCAAGATCGTCTGCATTAATCATTATTCGTCTGTCATGCCCGATGATTTCTTCCGAAAGCCAATCAACAATTCCTTCGAGCCCAGTCAAGACGCCCCATACGAAGCAACCTCAATATTCAACGACCCTTCATGGAAACTGACTGCTGATGCGGACTTCCTAGTGTTTGACCGCAATCGTGGGCTGGAGCTGCTTGGGGCTGCTCCCAGAAATCAGTTCCGTTTCGCTGTTGCAGAGGTGTTCCACGACGCGCCGGTGTACTCTCCTCCAACCAATGAATTTTACTTTTCACAGCTCCAGCCAGGCTTTCTCCCCCAGAGAGTGATCAATCTCACTGATTCGCCACCTACTCTCTCTTTCAAGATAGCCAGCCCTCCTATTTATTCGGGGAGTGGCGCTTGGTTCCACAACGGGTTAATCTACTATTGTGTTGGAGGAGGCAACCATTCAATTCATGAGCAATCTGGAACCGTCTCCCGTCCGGGGATCTATACGCTGAACACAACAAGTGGTGTATCGAATGTGCTCCTCAACAACTATTTTGGCTATTACTTCGATTCATGCGACGACATCACGGTCGACTCGAAAGGAGACGTCTGGTTTACTGATAATGGTTTGCCCCTCTTCATCCTCTTTTGCCCGAACAAAGTAACCTGACTGCGAGCCCTTCATCAGACTATGGCTGGGGCAACGGCGTAAACGAATACGCTCCAGTACTGGGTAGTGCCTCGTACCGCTTCCGCCCAAGTACCGGATCCGTAAGTATCGTCGAAGACACCATGAAGCAGCCAAACGGCATCGCATTCTCCCCCGACCAGAAAACCGTGTACATATCCGACACGGGCGCAATCACGCCGGAGATTGTCCAGCAATACGGAATGCTCGGATACATGAACTTCAACACCACCAGCCCGCACACGGTCTACGCATTCGACGTGCTCCCAAGCGGCAACGCCATCGCCAACAAACGGCCTATCTATCTCAGCAAGCAGTGGATCCCCGACGGGGTCAAAGTTGCCAGAAACGGCTATCTCCTCACCGCCACGGGCGGCGGCGTTGATATCCTGGACGAGGAAGGCACGCTTTTGGTTACTGTGAAGACGAATTATACGGCGGTGAATGTCAACTGGAGCGGGAGGGGTTTTGAAACGCTGTGGATCGTTGGGGTCGGGGGTGTGAGTGAGATTATGTTTGATTTGCCGGGGCCTATACTGTCCTAAAAGGACCAGCAAAAAATCATTCATGTGACAGAATTACAGCAGTGATCTACGTTGCGGTTAGAGAATCAACAGCCCCTTCTGATGCGGAGAGCCTTGCCTCTTCTTACAACGACAAGAAAGTAATTCATGCTTTCCACCTTTGGCTTTTCTATATTTTGATTCTTTGACCATCGAGTCCAGTCTCTGCTCAGGGCAATTGCCAGATTGCAGTAAATGACATTCGCTGGTGGCGCAGGTATGCTCGAAGATGCGATCTTTACTTGTAAGACAGTCGGGGCATAAGTCGTGCTTTAGAAGCGGAAACTCTTGTTTATGTTGGTCGAGTCCAACTGTGTATCCCCCATCTCTTTCGGCTGTACTTTGCTGCTGTGGCACATGACCGCGAGCCCAATGGTGGTCGCGATTGGTTCAAGTAATAGAATAAAAAATCTTTCAGCCTCTATCATGCACTGGCTTCTGACCCCGTTTTTCTCTTGTTACTGCTGATATATTTTTTTCGGAGTTTGTGTGGGATAAAGGTCGTGACTGTTGCAATTGTATGTTACGACAAAGCATCTCGTTCTTGTTGTATTAGACTTATACGAAGCTTATTCTCGGATTTTCATTTTCATTTCTTGAAGTACATCATTTACGCTTTTCTCAGTCTTTTACTGCGTTTGTTCGTTAACTTTTAATGTTTGCCTCTTTCACTTTTTTTCTTTTGCTCATAAAGAAAGGGATAAGTGAGCAGGTTTGAGTTTATAGAAATTTTCTTTGAATGATTTTTTGAATGTTGTTTGGTTTGGGTTTAATGTATGTCTATTTCAAGACTTTAGGAAATATGAAATGGAAAGAAGAAGAAGAAGAAGAAGAAGAGGAGGAGGAAGAGAGAAGATGATTGACGGAAAAGGTGATATGAATCCTTGCATATTCAATAATTGTCTTCAAGATTAGTTAGTCATCAAGCTTATTCCTCCTGACACCTGTCACCTATCCAATCTTCTCCTTACCCTCCATTCACCCAAAAACCCCCGAAGACAAAACTGAACCCCCCCTTTATTTCACAACAACCCTCACCCCCCGCAACCCCCTCTCCGGCATCGGCACAAAATAATCCGCTGCCATTTCCACATCCCCCCTCCCCGTCTCCCACAGCCCAAACTCCAGCCTGCGAAACACCGTCGCCAGCCCAATAAACAGCTCCGCATTTGCCAGATTAACACCCAAGCACATGCGCGGGCCTTTGCTGAAGGTTACAAGGTAGCGGGACAGCGGTTTGTTGGTGGACGCGACTAAAGGGTTGTTGAGCCAGCGGTCGGAGGAGAAGGTGGATGGGAAGGGGAAGAGGGAGGGGACGCGGTGTTGAAGGTAGAAGGTCATGCCGAATGGGGTGGCGGGGGGGATGGTGTAAGTGTCGTAGTGAATGGGGGTGTGGGGGCTAGTGCGGGTGAGACGCTGGGTTACGCCGTAGGAGAGTCGAAGGGCTGAGGTGGGGGGTGATTGTTAGATGGTTGGAGATTCTGTGGGTTTCTCGTGGAGAAGAGGGGGAGTTGTTGGAGAGGTGGAGAATGATCGAACGATGATACACGAGAGTGGACTGTTTGAGGAGAGTGCAAGTAATGGCGGGTACTATTTGTGACGGATGGAAGTGGAAAGGGTAATGCTTACACTCTTGCACGACGGCATTCAGATATGGTAGCTTTTCCAGCTCTGGCACTGTCAAAGGCTTGGCGGAGAGATCAGGCATGGCCTGGACCAGCTCCTCATGCAGTCGTTGGTAAATTTCTGGGTTACTGATGATGTGAAAACTCGCCAGAGATAATGCCGACTTGGTTGTCTCAATAGCAGCCCCAGTAATGCTGGAAGTCTCTTGTTCGAGACGCTCGTGGGAGAGTTCTTCCTTGGGTAAATCGGACTGGAGAAGCTCATCGATGATGGTCTTGTGACTTTCTTTCTCATGGTTGTCATTATTTCCCTTGCGTACTTTGCGGATCAGTGCGGAGATTTCCTATTATTCAGATAAGTAAAGTACTATTTGCGAATTAAGAGGTACAGATTCTACAGAGAGATAGCGCAACGTACGGCCTGGTATTTGAATACCGGTCTCATTGCCGGATTTAGGATTCCGACCAGGGCATCGGGTACGGACTGTAGCAAAGAGAGAAACCAAGGGAAATGACCCATAACGTGATTGAAGTGGTGAATGGGGCGACAAAGTCAGGATAGTCTTGAAAGTTGTATGAAAGCCCAAACAAATAATAGTTAATCACGTCCGACGTCAAGGTAGCCCACACATCATTCAAACAGACAACTCTCGATGTCCCGCTATATTGTTTGATCAATCTTGTACAAAGTTTGTCGACCCGGGCTTGGATGTAGGGGCTGTAGTCAAGGATTCTCTGCCTGGAGAAAAAGGGGCTCATGGCGGTACGGCGGCGATGATGATGGTCATGGGGAATTGTATCGACCGTTGCTAAGGGTACGCCGAAGCGATACTTCCACTGCTCGACTTTGTCAAATCGGTTTTTGGACGAATACACTATATCGTAAAAGTCTGGGTCGGCGATGTGTATTTCCCATGGGTTGATCCGGATAATCGGTCCTTCAATTGGGACCTTACTTCAGCCAAAACCCACAAGATATTCTCTAAGTGTCTACTTACCATACCGCTGGTGCCATTTTTCAATCTGGAAGGTGAACTGGCCCCCTTTGTAGACGTCAAGATAGGTCTCATACCAGCCTGTTACGGCGGTGATTTTTGAGCCTGGAAAGTGCGCAATAGGGCTGAGAAACAACCGATAAATTCCCAGACTCAAAAGATATATCAGAAATGCTAGAAGAATATAACCTAGTTCAATATATCCTTTAGAAGGATGAGAGAAAATGGTTGACATGTCCATCCTAACGAGTCCGATCCAACAAGAAAGAGAGTTAGAAGCAGATGGGCCAATCAGTACAGGCAAACCATTTCACAAGATGTGTTTTTTTCTCCCTAGTACCAGTCTCATCCGTAAGATGGGAAGATGCGATATTTATGCTCGAGATGTTTCGATCATGGGGCTAAACTAGTAGATTCAAAGATTATTCAAGCTGCATATGCAGTATCTCTGGCGTTCCCGGCTTTGGAACCGCATGATGGGTTGGTGTGAGCCAGCCATTCCCCTGTTTGTGCTTATCAATGGTTCTCACCCGTCATTCAATCATGTTCAGCTACCTCGAGAACCGAATGCCAAGGATTACTCATCCATAGTTCAAGCCCTTCCTGCACACTGTATTGCCTCGTTGTCGTCGAATTAAATAAAGAGTTGCGGGCCCCACTCTGCAGAGTCTGACGCATGCTACAATACTCCGTAAGGTAAACTTGGAAGGGACCTCTCACATGATGCGAGCTGTAGCATTCTCAAGCACTTCTCCTGACTTAGCACTAATACCAAATACGTCCGTAGGAGAACGATTATCGGGAACATATATGTCAAAACCATGATTTTGATGATTGAAGCGTCGAACAACGGTATAATATCAGGTTTTGAAAATCATGTAGACGTCCTTAAGGTTCCAAGAGCACCTTATAGTCTCGAAAGCCGCCTAGATAAATGTCTCAAAAGGCTGGAAAGATGCATCAACGAGCACCAGCCGGACATTAGGAGGCCGTTCTGAATCACTCCTTGATATACAGCAGAGCCTCAAGCACCCAGCTTCTCATCCTTCTTTGTGTTTTATCCTAACATTCTGTGCATGCAAACTGCAACGGCAATGATGCTCTGTGATGATCCTTTTCTTTTTAGTTTATGACACCTCGAGATCATATCGTGCCTATGAACGCATAGGGGTTTGCGTGTATTTTCTTCAGTCTCCAGCGGTCAAGAAGGGGGAAAGAGAAATGGAGGATATTGACGAATCGAGGTTAGAGAAAAAGATGTGTCTGCTTACTGTGTTAGATGCTCAAATACTGAGTAGGAATCGAACAACATTATGAAAGTCGTACCAATCCCTTCATGTAAACCCCCCACTTGGGATTACCTCGTAGGTCCTCATCGGTGATGGTGCATACTCGAAGCACTTATTCCTACTCAGCACCACCGCTTGCTTTACACATTACGACGCAACCATTTCTACCCTGGTTCCCTATCGCCAGGGTACTCTCATGAGAGCAGTCGCATCACAAGGATCATTGGTTCCCATCTGCATAACCGCTCTAGAAGATTCGTCTTTCCTCTACAAAGTCATTATATTGATCATATTTGCTAGTCCTCGCTTCGCCACAGACGCTACCCATGCAATTCGTTCGCTTCGTTCAATGGTATTTGCCTTCCATGCAATTCGTTTGCTTCCTTTGCTGGTGCTTGCGTTCCATGTACTTTCCCCATCACCGCTTCCTTCCCACCATCAGGCGAAGGCTGTCGCTGACACCGTCCAATGGCTGCCCATCCAACTCACCAACTCGTGGCTGAAATCTTCTCTTCTCACCATTGGACTGCTGCTGCAGGTCTGAAGCGCCCAGGTCTTTTCCATCCCAGTCGTGCCCGTTGGCAAACGGCTGTGGTTGGCTTTGGCATGGACGTCGTATGCGGAGCAAGAACCAAAGGAAGAGCGCTGCTAGGAGAAAAAGGCCTGGGCCGACGCCGACGCCGACGCCAGCTTTAGCGCCAGTGCTGATGGCAGGCTGAATTGGGGGTATAAGTGTTGGGAATGCAGACGGTAAAACTAAAGTTGTACTTGCTCCTTGGGCAGAGGCGCGAGCGCTGGTGGAGAGCGTAGTCGGCTGAGATGAGGGCGTAGTTATGGCTGATGCCCGTGAGGTGGGGAATGTACTCGACTGAGAAGAGGGCGAGGTTATGGATGACGCTTGTGGGGTGGAGGTGCTTGTGCTGGCTGGTTGTAAAGAGGAACTTGTGGGATTAAATGACGGCGAAACAGCGCCGGAGGAGGTGCTAACGGTGACGGTGACAGTGGAAGGCTTAGTGATAGGGTTTGCGCTACTGGCAGAGGCAGCCGAATTGTTGGTGGCGACGACTGTGGCTGGCGTTTAACTCGCACTTACAGATGGACTGCTGGTGGACGTGGTGGGCACAGCACTGATGATACTTGAGCTAGTAGCCGGGCTGCTCGAAGATGTGCTGGTAGCTGCAATAATGAAAATTTCGACCTCAAAATTTCCACAGAGGTCACTGATAGTGATGGGACCTACTTAGTGGACCAAAGACGCAGAATCTTGGACGACTGTTGCTGTGACGATAGACGTTGAGATCGGGGATCCTGCGCAAGCTGGCACTCCACCGCCTAGACCACCCGACATTGCTGAGGCCGCGAGCTAATGGTGTAGAAGCTCTTGTATTACTGCAATGCTCAGAGAATGTCGAGGGTAATCAACATGGAGGTGAGGAGAGGAGCGATAGAAAGAAAACCCTGAGGAAGCAACAACGAAGATGGCGTCACAAGGAAAGCGGTAATCCATGTGCGCTACTTTATCTATAAGAGCAAAGCTCTACAAATGTAAGGCGTGCACGCCCATGTAATGTGATCTTCACAGAGGAAGCAAGCCCAGACGGCAACGAGTCAACAATATCTCGGCATCAGTGAGTTTTGATTGGACATGAAGCTTGTTAACAACGCCACACGCACACGACGTTGCAAGGCTATGTGAACGACAGCAGAGAGAAGATATGAATAGAGATACAGATGTAGAGGTGTCAAAGGCTTTCTCTGTCTTGGCGACATTATTAGGATTCTGCTTTCAGGTAATCCCAGCTTGTTGACTGGTACCTTCGAGTCGATACCTTAGCAGTATACTGATTCGGTGTCTCCGAGCTTACAAGGTCAATAGGCTGTTTTGATTGGGACCTAAGGAAGGGCGTAAAAAGCCCAGGTATGACGAGGACCTACTCCGTACTGGCTAAAATTCCTCTTAAAACCGTAAAACCCGAAGGATCAAGAATGACTAAGCCAAATATGCTCATTTCCATGGGTTTGCAACACAACATGAGCTCAAGGAACGGAGTCATCCCACATTGTGTGTGTGCGTGGTGCTGAGATCAAATTCTGCTGGACGTGACTCATTCATTGGAGTCATCCAGTTCTGATTAGTCGCGTACGTGCACAATGAATAAAAAGCCTCAGTCACACCTATTGTCGTCACTCTTAAACATCACGACTGGCGAACGAAGTAAAGAGGCAAACAACTTCCCCACAGTTCTACGAACGACGAAATAGGCTCTACATTACTTGGGTTCCGTAATACCTTCAACTACCTTATAGTGATCCTCCATTATCAAGTCTTACTGAGTTCAAGTCAATTACAAACTGGACCGTGCACTTGTGGCACGTTGCATGCTGTAGGATTCGGGCCCATTTGCCACTGCAACATTCTTCTAATTTAGCTGCTATCATGGCTTCTGCGGAGCCTGCACCACAATCTCTACCACGATCACCGACTACCAACTCGAGACCGCGGAAGAGGTGGGGAAAGCAAAGCCGGAACCACCAGCAAGCACCAGCTTTGCAGAACGGTTCGGAGTCATCCATGACCCCAACCCCCGAACAAAGCAGGCTGCAAGATGCCCCATCTGTAAACAATACGAACAGAGAGAATGTACTGGCCTTGCGACCTGCGTCGATTGCCCCACGTTCCCAGCCACCATCGACAGAACCTTCGAGTGCCGAAGCTTCAGCAGCCGAGACTGGCAAACTCAAAGTAACACGGAGTCATGGAAATATGGGACGAAGACAAGGAGAAACGAGAGGGAGCGGTCGAAGTGGGCAGATACACGGCGGAATAGCACAAGGACCTAGGGGCAGAAGGAACTCCAATGGGGAGAGGTCTAGCCATGCAGGTCACATTCATGGACAACCAAGGACAAACGGCCATGCAGCGCTCAATTCTGGTAGACAGTTTGGGGGACGTCTTACCATGACTGAAGGGGCAAATACGCAATCGTTGGTGTCTTCGTTACAAGCAGATGCACCCGAGTTCCACCCAGGTCAACAACATCACCAGAGACATACCACTTCAAGAAACTCAAGAGGCGGTAAACATGTTGCAGGTGCCCAGCTTCATACGCAGGCAAAGGCACCGCGTGCGAGACGTGGTTCCGTTCTAAAATCTACAGCACCGGATATTGCTACACGAACCCACGAGGACATCACGAGTGGTGCTTACGAATGTCCAATATGCACAAGCGAGGTTGTGCGAAACTCCAAAATCTGGTCTTGCAAGACATGCTGGACAGTATTTCATCTCACCTGCATCAAGAAATGGTCCGCCAATGAAGGTTCGACTCTGGCTCAGCAACGAAATCAGGATGGGGAGTTTGCATCTCCACGGCAATGGAGATGCCCTGGATGCAATTTGCCAAAAGATGTCCTTCCATCGACATACACCTGTTGGTGCGAGAAAGAACTAGATCCCCGATCAATCTCGGGATTGCCACCGCACTCCTGCGGCCAGACCTGTGGCAAAAAACGTATTTTACCGAGGAAGTGTCCCCATCCTTGTGATTTACTATGTCACGCTGGTCCGTGTCCTCCCTGTACGCATACTAGTCCTATTCAGAGCTGTTTTTGCGGCAAGAAATCAACGTCTAGAAGGTGTATTGATACGAACTACGATGTCGGGTGGAGCTGTGGTGAAATTTGTAGAGATTTAATGCCTTGTGGAGAACATACTTGCCCGAAGCCGTGTCATGAAGGTTTGTGCGAAGCCTGCGAGGTTAAGATTGGTTGTCGTTGCTATTGTGGCCAAGTTGAAAAACCGCTGATTTGCTACGAGCGTGGGGACGAGAAGCCGAGTAAAAGGGCTTTACATGATGATAAGGGTTCCAGGATTGTCGATGACTGGATTGGAATGTTTGATTGCCTTAATATATGTCAGAGGCCTTTTGACTGCGGAAAGCATAGTTGCGAGAAAAGATGTCATCCGCAAGAACTCGAACCGCCACACTGCCCTCGATCACCGGACGTTGTGTCACGCTGTCCGTGTGGAAAAACGCCGTTGGCAGAAGTATTTGATCAAACCCGAAGATCTTGCGAGGACCCCATTCCTAATTGCAAAAAGGAGTGCTTGAAACTTCTTCCGTGTGGTCATACTTGTCAACAGATTTGCCATTCAGATATCTGCAAGCCTTGTCTCATCAAAGTAACCATCGCTTGTCGATGTGGGCGGACACAATCATCTACCATCTGCCACCAAGGCAACGAGGAACAGCCGCAATGCACGAGGGCTTGCAAAGCAACTCTCAACTGTGGTCGTCACGAATGCGGCGAACGTTGCTGCCCAGGAGAGCGCAAGGCGGTCGAACGACAAGCCACGAAACGTAGGCTCCGGCCTTTAGGAAATGCACGGAGTATTGATGATGGCTTTGAAGCCGAACACATCTGTACTCGTCTTTGTGGACGTATGCTCAAATGTGGCAATCATAATTGTCCCGAGCTTTGTCACAAAGGGCCCTGTGGAAGCTGTCGCGAAGCAATTTTTGAAGATGTTAGCTGCCATTGCGGACGTACCGTGCTACAACCTCCATTGCCATGTGGTACCACTCCACCTCCCTGTCGCTTTGACTGTGAGCGCCCAAAGGGCTGCGGCCATCCAAGAGTCTCGCATAATTGCCACGGCGATGGTGAGTCTTGTCCGAAGTGTCCTTTCCTGATTGAAAAGCCATGCATATGTGGAAAAAGGAATCTCAAAAATCAGCCTTGCTGGCTTGCAGATGTACGCTGCGGTGAGATCTGTGGGCGGAAGTTGAAATGTGGATCCCACTATTGCCGCAAATCATGCCACCGGCCTGGAGAGTGCGAAGACGCGGGCAAATCCTGTCAACAATCCTGTGGAAAATCAAAGAAAGTCTGTGGTCATCCTTGCGAAGAGCCATGCCATGCTCCTTCTTCTTGCCGCGAGGACAAGCCGTGTCAGAATAAGATGCTTGTAACCTGCGACTGCCAGAATCTCAAGCAGGAGTTGAAGTGCAATGCCTCCAAGTCGAGCGAGGGAAACAGCAAGAAGAGCCTGAGCTGCGATAATGAGTGTGCACGGCTTGAAAGAAACCGAAAGCTAGCCTTGGCTCTCAATATTGACCTTGAAGCACACAAAGACGATCATATTCCTTACTCTACAACTACCTTGCAATTATTCCGTGAGA
>JAABUK010008008.1_pt1 | contig 15008 bp, 14 predicted proteins | sample 5559141 | NCBI WGS metagenome assembly JAABUK01 (sample SAMN10711869, study PRJNA513367) | rock metagenome | isolation source: Antarctica rocks | place: Antarctica: Victoria Land, Pudding Butte nord | collected 2016-01-03
GGAGGTTTGTTTTTTTATTTAAGGTATACTTAAACTGGATACTTGGCAGTACATCTCTGTACGTTTTGGTAACGCTGCTCAAAGCAGTTTCAATAAATGTACTGATATCATATCCCTGTCTGGTATCCTCTATCCGGACACCGCCGAAGACATCCAGGTTTTTTAGGGACATTTTTGCTTCGCCGTAACTTGCTGTAATATTTTCGTAAGCGTGGTAATTATTTGCATCATAGCTAAAAGTTCCCGAAGGATTGTATACAATCCATTTGGCTGAATAAATATCCGTAAATACCTGCTTTACACCGTTGGTATTAGCAACCGGCCGCAAGGTGTATTGGTCCTGCTGGTTATATCTTGTTTTATGCCTGTATAAACCACCGGCTTTCAATTCAATGGCAGTGTTACCGATCGTTGATTTGTAATTAAGGCTACCTAAAATGTTATAGTCTTTATCTTCATTATGCTGCCATATCCTGGTAATATTATCAAAGTAAAATGGTGTGCTGGTAAAATCTGCATTCACTTTATGGTCAATAGCAATATCAGCCCTGTCTGGAGATTTCTTAGTAGCTGTTGACATTACGCCTGCCCAATCAAAAAGGAAGTGTTTAGACAATATGTGCTGGCCTTCTACTTTCAAATTCTCCAGATACTGATGATTGATAAATGACCGGTTGTTGTTAAAGACAGAACCGGTTCCGGGGCCAATCCTGCCACCGTTTCCACCGGTTATCGACGTGTCAATACTCAAACGGGCTTGCGCTGTATAACTGTATAAGAAGACGTTATTAATGATAATCTTATTACGCTCATTAATTTGGTAATCGGCATGCAGCGTTAGCCCGTTATTTAACTGTTGCGTAGAAGACGTCCTGTTGGCAACATCTGTTATACCGGGTTTAAAATGGTTGGTGATATCAGGTGCAACAATATTAAACTGAGAATTCGAACCATAATACTGGTTCTGAAAATTATCTGAAATCAATATACCCAATTTACGATTAAAAAACCTTTTACCTAATGTTAATCCAAGCACACCTGAAGGTAAAGCGGTCCGTTTAGTGAAATCAAGATTTGACCTGCTGAAATCGGATGGCTGGGCAACATAAGCCGGGCCTGATTTTTCAGAAACACTTTTTTGCTGAATATCGGATTTGGAAAAGCTGCCGTACTTTCTATCAAAGAATATATTGCTGTAGCCAATTGAACCAACAGCTTTAACAACTGATGTATCAGGCGCATCTTTCATAATAAGGTTCACTGTTCCACCAATAGCATCGCCTTCCATTTCAGGCAATAAGGATTTACTTACTTCTATCCTCTGCAGCAAATCCGAAGGAACAATATTCAGAGATACAAATCTGGATTTTTCATCAGGACTGGTGATTTTCACACTATTAATCAGCGTGTTATTATAACGAGGCTCCATTCCCCTGATAATAGCGTAAGACTCATCTGCACCACTACTTTTTTGTAGCGTAACGCCCGACATTCTTTGCAGCACATTTGCCGCATTGATGTCCGGCGACCTTTCTATAGCCCTTGCAGAGATTACGTTAATGATATTGTTGGCATTTCTTTCAGAAGTTCTTGATGCATTCTCTCTTTCCTTATCTAATCTTCCATAAACATTTACCTCTGACAAATTTTTTGCTGCTACTGTCAAAGCAATAGTCAATTGCAATGACTGGCCTGTTTCAAGCATTATCTTCCTGGTATCGGATGCATAGCCAACATATTCTACTGTTAGTTCATACTTACCAGGGGTAATATTATTCATAATAAAAGATCCGTCGTTATTGCTAATCGTTTTAAAACCGGTATTTTTCAAACTGATAAATGCTCCGGTCAGAAGCTCTTTTGAATTGCTGCTTACTATTTTACCCTGTATGGTAGCAGTTTGTGAAAATATGATTTGAGAGGACAAGATAAAAAGATTAAACAACAGCATCTTCAAACTGATTCGCTTCATATTTAAAAATTTTAGTGAAGCTATTTTTAAAAAGTATCAACTGGTTTAGCAGAGATTTATTTAATATAAAAGTAATTATCTCTTAATAATTTTATAATTTGATTTGTCATGATTTTAGTTTAACATCTAATGTGCAGAATGATAAATTAAAACGGTCATTCGATAATTCCGCTGGCTGGCAATCCACCTTTGTAATTGTGTAATTTGTAAATATAAAAGTACCTTATTTCACCACTACGAGTCTGAGGAATCAGTACCGGCTGCGCAATAAAGCTGTATCAGTTTCATTGGTCTGAAGCCTGGTATCACTGTAAGATCCTTCTAATACAGACTCCTCCATTGCAACAAACGCTTAGTACAGCCTTAAGCCTTACCTGGCATATCTCTGTTTTAATACCTTCTGGAATTTAATAATAAATCAATTAGTTTTTGCATATAGATCAAAAGTAAGTTGTATTCACTTAAGTGCAAATTATAGCAGTATTACAAGCAGTATAAGAGTGCCTTTAAACGTTCGTTTCGGTATACGATAACATCGTGTATTATACTGAAATTAGTTTACATTGGTTCTAAGAATAGTCAACTTAAATTGGTCGCGTTTGCTGTGGCATATCCAAGTAGCATTAATCCATGTCATTGAAGGGGGAAACCTCCGGTTTTCCCCTTCACCCCTTTCCCGAGTTTTTTAGGGTATATATGAGAGCCGTTCGAGAATAGATTATGTCTGTATTAATGAATTGTTTTGTATCTGTAGTATATGAATTGAAATACAGCAGGGTTTTGTACCTAGACATAACTTCTATAAAGGAATTACTTATAATAAATATTACTTTAAATAATGCTGTATTCGCATCTAATCAGTACATAAAAACGTTTGTATATGTATACGGAGATTACAGTTGACACAAGGTGCCTAGAGCCACCTTAAAATAGGCTTTAAACTCATGTTCTAAAATGTAACACAACCTATACTGAAAATATGGGTCTATGCCCAAAAACCTACATTTGATGTATGAAATAACCAAATAATTATTATCTTTGTGCCATCGGCGGCAAGATTCAATCGGTTTAAAAAAGGACCAATATAGAATCTCCCAACGACGACGACGACTTTAAAGGCTCTCACGTTAGAGCCTTTTTTTATTTCACCAGGTCAAAAATTTTCTTACTTAATATCTGCTCTTTAGTCAAAACCTGACACTTGTTTTTATAGCAAAGGATTATTTGAACAAGGGTATCGTTTCTTTTACACCCCAGCTTTAGGCCATCAATAAGAACTCTCGCGGTAATGTCGGAAGTAATATCCAAAACAACCCTGCTCGCCTGGTTGCTTCCCCCTTTAATTCTTTGGCCTATTGTATCCGGGTTTTTCGTTGTAAGCGATTTAAGGTCTGCCTGAAGTAAAATATGCCCTTTGCAGAGGTATACATCAAAGCGTTTCCCGAATCTCGTAAACATTCCTTTAGGAGCGAATAGGACATTATAGCCATGATCGGCAAGTTTGCAAGCCGTTAACCTTTCGTGGTTATGTTCAAACTCTTTAAAATCGGATAATACACGTGTTTTAGGGTCACCGCAATCGTAATGAACGGTAAGCCCCGGCAATGTTAATAGATGACCAACAAGAGCAGCCCTGGCCGCAACCGCAGTAGTTTTTTGTATTTGCAATACAACCTCCTTAAACTCTTCGATATCGAGCAGCTTTAAAACTTCATCTTTTACTCCCGGCGCCATTGAATAATATTTTATTTGATCAGACGGGTATTGTTTCTTTGAGCATTCCAGCAAGGTATGTATGTCCTATGGTACTTTAAAGGACAGCCAGGGTTCACCTTGCTTACCAGGAAACTATCATGCATAAAATTAATAGATCAATAGTGTAGAATCAGGCGTGTTTATCAATTTCATACGGTGGAAAACCGTATGAAGTTTTCAACCGCTCTCATTGTTAAGGAAGGTAGCGGCGTATCGAGTAGCTTTAGCAACAGTATAACAAACCGACTTTGAAAGGTAAATGTATTACAACCGGACATCTTGCAGAAAGCAAGATCCGGCTTTCGATTGACCAGGAAACCAGGAGCGCATATACCTGCTGGCAAAGCTATGTATAGCCTTGATCTTAAAACGCTGTTCTTCACTCACTTTATACAAGTAAATGGTTAACACTTCCTCATCAGTGAACTGCGGTTTACTGTTATTGCTGAAACGCTCACAGTCATATTTCAAGTCTTTGCCGTACCTTTCGCATACCTAAAAGTAGAGGGCTATTAGTTTTGCTTCGAACACAACACTAAATAAGCTCTTTACTTTTATTTCTTACACTATCTTATTACCTTTTTTAACCCTTGATTCGCATAAGTAACTATAAATTATAAATGAGGGAATATGCCGGAAGAAAAAAAAGAAAATGGTCGATCAAGCCTTCAGCAGAAACAGATTAATAGCGCTACACTGATCCATTGTGAGCCAGGCACTATTGATAAAGCTGAATTTCAGCATACAGTTTTATGCCAGACCTGCTTGCCTTACAGCAATCCAGGAGAAGCGCCTATATGGAAACAGAATCAAGGTAGCGTATCTCTTGCGGTACAAACGACCAAAATATTTAACCCGGTTACTAAAGATTATGATTTTGTCGGCCTTCCCTATGGTCCTAAAGCAAGGCTTCTACTCTCCCACTTTAACACTGAAGCAATAAAAACGCAATCAAAAGATATCCACGTTAAGGATAGCATGACCAGCTTCATTAAAAGCATGGGCTTTGACACCAACGGAAGAACTGTAAAATCTGTCAAAGACCAGTTACGGAGATTATCAACTTCTATCATCAGCCTGGGTTATACTGAGGATGGAAAAACCGGAGTGCAGGTAAACCTTCAGATAGTAAAAGGGTTCGATCTCCCACCGGATAATATATACCAGAAATCCTTATGGCCGGGTTATATACGGCTTACAGATGATTACTTCAATAGTTTGCTTAATCATGCCATTCCTCTAGATCAAAGGGCTTTAAGAGCGCTTGCTAACAATGCTATGGCATTGGATATATACGCATGGCTCACCCAAAGGCTACATCGGATTCCTATAAGCCGCCCCCAGTTCATAGCATGGGCTGTAATGTGGGAGCAATTCGGCAGCAGTTACGTGCGTATAGATAAATTCAAAATGGTGTTCAGACACACACTTTCCATTGTTAAATTACAATACCTTGATGCCCGGATCGAAGAGGTTAAGAACCGGGGATTTAATCTTTACTCCTCTCCCCCACCCATTACAAGAACTTCAATAAGCTTAACTGGCATAGATGTACTAAAATAAGTTGCGGTCGTTTTGGTGGAACTATGCAGATTTACAACTTTTAATAATTAAGTTGCGGTCGTTTTGGTGGAAATTAAGAAATTTTCCTTAAAAGTTGCGGTCGATTTGGTGGGAATGGTATTTTATGCACGGTCGTTTTGGTGGAGACAGGTATTTCATGACTTATCCACGGTCGTTTTGGTGAAAGGATTGCGGTCGTTTTGGTGTTAATTTGCGGTCTATTTAGTGGATTTTTCACGGTCGTTTTGGTGGACAATCCTTTATTAAACCTTTATAAATAACTTCCTTTATACAGGTCACCTGAAAAATTTCATTCTTTAAAAAATTTTGCTAATGAAAAGAAAAAGTTACGGCTGGCTACAGAAAGTAGATGCCATTATGTCGTTTATTGTTTAACGTTAGTGTCTGCATCCAGTTTATTAATCTCATTCAGCCTGATTAAAAACTCAGCAATGCTTTTCGGATTGCTCTCCCCTACTTCCTTAAATAATTCAGCCATATGCTCATTATATTCTAACGGATTCTCTGGATCAATATTTAATTTCAATTCTTTGCCTTTGCCGTCCTGATCTGCAGGAAGCTGATGTTTTATTTCTTCGTCTGACATAGAGGAACTTTTTCTTTAACCAAAAAATCATTAAGATCATTGAATCCTGTGTAAATGTAATTGCAAGGGACTACACCAGCAGGAAATTCGGCCTTAAATTCCTGCTGGGTTTTTTCTCCTGCAGGGTCATTATCAAAATAAGTATAAATTTCAGAGTAGTTTTTATTTTTTATGTATTCTATGGCTCTCTTTTTTAATGCGACGGAGTTTAATATAATGTTGTCACCTATACGATCATTACACTTAATAGTCAACGCGCTGAGAAAATCCATAAATCCCTCAAAAACATGAACCCGGTTTTGAGCGTTGCTGATGATCGAAATGTCCTTCTCCCCTATGCCGCCCTTAAAAATAGAACTTCGCAGCTCCCAGCCCCCTGCCCGGTTCGGGAAACCCAATGCGAAGTATTCTTTATCTTTAACTTTATATCGTATCTCTTTTAAATATTTATATGCCACCTCCAAATTTAAGCCGCGATCGTGTTTAAGATAATTTTTCAGCACAAAACTGAATACCGGTTTTATTTCGAGAATTTCTGATTGCATTTCTTTGCGGCGATCAAATAAACTGGGTGCCTGTGACGTTAAGGTTATGCTCCCATTTCCTGTGGTTAACCTAGTTGATTCCAGGAATTTAAGGGCACCCTTGAAATCAGTTCGTTTGAGCTTCATTACAAAATCAAGTATATTACCCCCTACCCCTTCGCCGTGATCATACCAGACGTTATCCTTTATATTGATCTTAAAACTTGATGTTTTTTCATTTCTGAATGGTGAAAGATACCATACATCCCCAGTACTATGTGTAGTGGCTGGATTATTACCCAAACATGCGAGAAGGTCAAACAACTGTATTTTCTTTGCTTGTGCAGCGTTCATGATATATCTGCATTAATATTTTATAAATCCGTTCCGTAATTACTATCTTATTGTTTAAGTATATACTTATTTAAGTATATACTTATTTGATTAAATCTTTACGAGCCAGATCAAGAAAATAATCTTTAATGGTTTTAATATCCCGGTCAAGCATTCGCCTTTTAATATCTTTAAGCATCGTAACCGGGGTATCTACAGAAACTCTTGATGTTTTTTCTTTTTCAACCCCAGCCTGATGGATCTGCTTAACAGCAGTTTCTATATCATTAGGATTATTGTTTTTTATAAAATCTTTCTTAGGGCCTAATAATTTGCTGGAATCAAGTTTTTTCAAATTTGCCATAATTATCTTAAGATTGGATAAAGGAATGTTTTTCTGCAAGCTGAAGAATTTCATTCGTAAGAGATATAATTTCTGCCTTTGCTTTAGGGTCTGATTGTTCATAAACTCCCGTTCCCATTAATGAACCTTCTCCATAAGCAGTTCTACTTTTTAAGACTGATACCAGAATAGGAATATCAAAGTTCTGCTGTAAAGAGTCTTTAACAGTTTTATGGGCTGTCAGGCGTTCATCATATTCGTTTATAAGAAAATAAGCCGGTAGATCACCTTTGATTTCCTTCACCTGGTTAAATCTTGAAAAGAATTCACTCATTGCACGAAAATCATGTGCGCCTGGCCGAGTTGGAATAATAAGCAGATCACTACTCATCATCACCCTTGTGTTCATTTCTGAAAGGTTAGGTGTTCCATCCATTATAATAATCTCATAATGGGTGCTTAGATCGTCAACTGTTTTAGTCAACGCTTTGGGTTCAGTGGTTCCGACAACTAGTATCTGTGGCAGGTTTTCCTCCCTGGCTCCATACCACTGAATTGAATTCTGGTTTGTATCAGTATCAACTATGCAGACCTTGTAACCCATATGCGAGAAACATACCGCCAGATTAATTGATAAGGTTGTCTTACCTACACCGCCTTTTAAATTAGTAATGCCAATTTTCATAAATATGTATTCTGATTGACAAAGATAATGTTTTTTAATTATTACTTAAATACTTATATACTTATATACTTATTTCATTAACTCATGAAATAAGTATATAAGTATTATTGATGATGGTATTTTGGTGATGATGGTAAACACTTCATCACCGAATAAGGTAACCCTAGGATTCGATCATAGGCACGTACATTGCTAGACCTCCATTAAACAAGATTACCCGGCTTTTAGAATCCATTCAGGAAACTCCTTTTGAAGGCATTGGCAAGCCTGAAGCTTTAAAACATAACTACTCTGGCTATTGGTCAAGGCGAATTAACAAAGAACACCGTCTTATTTACAAAATTGAAAATGAAAGAATCATCATTGTACAGATGCGAGATCATTATTAACTTTATTGATGGTTTCGTATTGTTGGCTGCCTTTGTGTCTTAATCTCCACATGTACTGTAAGTTTCCCCGGCTTCCTGGTGTCCGGATTCATCTTTATTCATATAGGTAATAAATCAAGCAGCAATTGTACTAAAGAAAAAATTTTTCTAAAGTTTGCTCATGCTTGATAAAGCATTCTATTCCTTTCTAAATATTAATAAAGTATAATAGAGATTAGTAAAGATTGCTGCTAAAAAATGCATAACAATACTCAAGAATATTATATAAGCAAGTATAATTAAGCTGTTGGCTCGTTAATTGAACTTTGTCCAGCCTTAATAAAGTTCTCTAATTGCAAGATGTGTCTTTGTGTACACAAAGACCTCTTACCCCAATCCTGAAAGGATAGGGGAGGGGAAGAATAAAAAAATCGCAACTCTTTTTTTATAACTTTAATGAGTAAAAGGATATTCTAACATGACGCAGATTCATTGCCGGTGTTCTGAGGAAGATAAGAGAGAAATCGACAAAAATGCCGCTTCGCTGAATATGACTACAACAGAACTGATACTTACCAGGTGTAAAAATCTTCCGGTCCGTGATAAGCATATAGAGCGCAAAATATATGAGGCTATGATGGCACTTACGATGGAAATGAATTACATAGGAAAAAACATCAACCAGGCCGTTGCAGGCATACACCGGCTAAAGTTTGAAAATGCCAACCAGATCAGGCGGCTGGATGAATTCAACGCACTATTCAGGGAGTATTTAAGTAAGCGTGACCATCTTTGTGCTGTACTTGAAAATGCGGTTAAGTGAGTGTGATATTTAAAATAATGCCGGATAGCTCTGCCTTTTATGGGAATGCTGTATCCATAGCTGATATACTGATGATAAGAAGAAAGAAATCGAACAAAATTCTGCCTGGCTGAATGTGACTGTAACAGCATTGATATTTACAAGGTGCAAAACCTTCCTGGCCCGTAATAGAAATATTGAGCGAAAGACATAACAGGCTATGGTATACTTATTTATTCGGAGAGCCAATGCCTTCACTCCGGGGTCAGGGGCAGCGCCCCTTGATGAAAAGCCCGCAGCATGACGCCTGCTGCGGGCTTGTGCTTTTTGTAGTGATGTATTTTGCAACTATAGTATATTTAAACCAGCAGCAACAGAAAATATATCACTACAAAAAGCACGTTGATTATCTCTTAACTTCTCAAATTAACTGTCCTACGATTGAAGTACACCGTAGGCTATAGGTTGCCAGTTTTACATACTTTTTAAAAAATGTTAGATCGCAGCTTCATCAAACCCTTTAAGATTATCTATAAAGGCAATAATTATATCCTGATTGATTAAAAAAATTATCATATTAAGTTTTAATGTATGTTAAAAACATATTTAATACATTGAAAAACAATATTTTATTTTGTCTTATAATTTTTGTTATGTTAAATAGAACTTTTGAAGCTGCGTCCCTGCAACTGGTAATTTCCAGGGAGTTTTATTTGAGGCAGGTCGTCTTTAGGCAAACACAATAATTGTTTGCAATTAGTACAATAAAAATGAATATGCATATCGTAATGCACACCGGGTTTACAATCCGCTTCGCACAAAGCATACTTTGTAGCTTCTATACCGCCTTTAATGTTGTGTATCATACCACTTTCTTCAAATGTCTTCAGTGTCCGGTATAAAGTTGTTCTGTCTGAATGTTGAAACTCTTTCTCCAAATCAGTTAAACTGATAGCTGTATTTTGTTTTAAGATAAATTCCAAAACCATTTCCCGCATTGGTGTTGGGGTAATCTGTTTTGCTATCAGTATGTTTTCGACTTCTTTGCTCATTAGGTTATTATTTATTACTTCTATTTGAATTGAAAATAGAGTAAAGCAATGGCTGCTGCTGTCATTAATAATAATGTGAGACCACCTAAAATGTTAGATAACTTTTTATTAGTAAACTCCTTCATTATTTTTTTATTATTACAGATATGCATAATGATAGCAATCATTACTGGTGATGTAATACCATATAAGATAGCTGTGTAAAGAAGTGCTTTGACAGGGCTGATGCCTAAAAAGTGTAATAATAATCCGACTACTAATGAAATGATGATTGTTATATAAAAGCCTTTAGCCTCATGAAACTTTTTGTCAAGCCCCTGCTTAAGATTAAATGTTTCGGCTAAAATATAAGATAAGGAACCTGCTAATACAGGAATAGCAAGAAAACCTGTACCGATTACACCGATTGCAAAAAGCCAATAAGTTAGCTTACCCGCTAAAGGTTCTAATGCCATTGCAGCCTGCTCAACAGTGTCAATTTGTGTAACTCCTCCTTTATTTAATACAGACCCCGCGGTAAGAATAATAAAGAACATTACTAAAACAGAAAAGAACATTCCAAATATCACATCCTCCTGCATCCTGCCCATGAAATGTTTATTGACTACAATTCTATGTTTAGCATGTTCAACTTCTTCTGCTTCCATAGTAGTTTGCCAAAAAAACAGGTAAGGAGAAATTGTTGTTCCAAGTATAGCAACCAGGATGCCGATATATTCTTTATTAAAGTGAAAGGTTGGGATTAAGGTATGGCGTAATACATCCATCCAGTCTTGCTTTACTAAAAAAGGCACAACTATATAAAGCAGTAAAACAAGACATAACCATTTTAATATTGATGCTATTTGATGATAAGAATATTTGATAATCACCAATATCAGTATACCTGTAAAAATGATGCTGAATAAAAATGGCTGTACACCAGGTACAAGTAAGTGAGCAACAGAGCCCATGGCTGCTATGTCGGCTCCAATATTTAATATAATAGCAGGAAAGCTAAACACTAACATCAAATACAAAATAGACTTCGGGTAATACTTTCTGATATTTCCCGTTAAGCCTGTTGTGGTTACTACTCCGATGCGTGCACACATCTCCTGGATAGCTGCCATTAAAAGAAACGTAAGCAGTGTTGTCCACAAAGTGGCAAAGCCAAAACCTGCACCTGCCTGCGAATAAGTGGCAATGCCTGATGGATCATCATCGCTTGCACCTGTAACTAATCCGGGTCCTAAAACCCTCAATACTTTTTTAATTTTTAGTAAAAATTTTGTGGATGTGTTCATTGAGTTTCTTTAAGAGTTGCTTTTTTCTTTTTATAACGCAGACTAAATATACAAGTGTTATAACCGGGGTTATAATGTTCAAAACTTTGTATGCTATTGAACGATTGTGTGGATGCATTAACTGGTACATGTTGACAATGACACAACTGAATATTAATATCATCGTTAAGAGATAAAGTTTCTTCATAAGCTTTTTGTTTTTTTTAAATAATCATACCCAAAATCAGAAACAGCAAAAAGCCTCCAAAGAAGGCTGAAGTATGCCATACAGTTTCTTTTTCTTCATGTGCTTCAATAAGTAATTCTTCGGTTACCAAAAACAATAGTGCTGATAATCCAAATGATAAAACTATTTCCATTGCACTGTGAGAAAGGCTGTGTAGTAAAGTAGCACCTAAAACAGCGCTTATAAAAAACACAACAGCAAGCATTACTATTAGCCCAATTGATTTCTTTTTGCTTAAATCGTTATCGCCTAATTCAGTAGCAGTAGCCATACCCAAGGACAACAATTCAATTGATAATGCAATTGCCAAAAGCATCCCTTCGGTATTACCTGCGGAAAAGCCAATACCTAACAGTAAGCCATCAATAAAAATATCTACCCCTATTGCTACCAGTAAGCTTACGGGCAATTTACTTTTATTAATTGCCACGTCTTTCCCCTCTTCTGTTTCTGTGAATTTTCTGATACCTGTCATTACTAAAAAGCCCATTGTAAACCCAATAATTACCTGTAATGGCTTGTGGTTTTTTACAATGTCAGGTAACAACTCAACTGCAACTACCGAAAAGACTACGCCTGCAGCAAAATGGAGTATGAGGCTTCTAATGTTCCCATCAGGTTTTCTTATAGTGGCAATGATGCCACCAGTTATCATTGTGAAAACAGGTATTAAAGAGAACAGTAGTATTTTTTGAAATAGTTGTGTCATTTTTTACTCCTCCTCTGAACCGCCTTTTGCTTTTGATAAAATGTAAAATGCACCTTTGGTTACAACTCTTGCGTTATCAGGAATTTTATCAACCGGAGTTATTTGGATGTATCCTAATTCACTTACACCAGTTGCAACTTCAATCATCTTGAAAGCAGTTTTTACTTCAGTTCCTGTTTTACTTTTTTCAACTGGTTTTTCCTTTGTTTCTGTAATTCCTTCCTGTTCTTCATTAACGATAAAAATGTATTCTTTGCCTTCAGACTTTACAACAGCATCAGTGGGAACAGCAAGTAGCTGTTCACTACCCACCTTAATTAATGCAGATACATACATACCAGGTATTAATTTGTTTCTGCCACTATCATTTATCACTGCATGAGCAATGACGGCTTTATTCTCACTTTCAAAAGATTTATTAATGCCATAAATCTTACCTGTGATTTGCCGGTTATCCTGATTGGTGAGTATAAAATTTACTTCCTGACCAACCTTTACTTTAAACAAGTCTTTTTCAAATATTTGCAGGTCGCAATGTATCTGTGAATTGTCTATTATTTCCATTAATGAATTAGTACCATCAACGTAAGAGCCAACATTAACCTTTATATGACCAAGGCTTCCGCTTATGGGTGAACGGACAGGGAGTTGAGTAACAATATTTCCATTTGATACAGAAGAAGGATTAATTCCAAACTGTCTCATTTGTGTTTCCAAACCTTTTAACCTTGCTCTTTCAACCATTAAGTTACTCTTTGCTTGCTGATAGATTTTTCCTGTGCCGGCATCTGCATCTTTCAATTCTTTTTGCCTTGCAAACTCCTGTGCAGTGTACGTGCTGCCTCTTTTAATTGATAGGTACTCCTGTTGCAGTTTAATAAATTCAGGGTTCTCAATCATAGCAACTGTCTGACCTTTTTTTACATAGCTGCCTTCAAGGACAGAATGGTAATGGTCATTTCTTCTAATGAAAACAACACACCATTGCGGTAGTAGGTCTCCTTGCCATATTTGCGGTTGTACATGTGCTGTTTGTGATCCCACCACATATGGCAGCCCTGGCACAGGGCAGCAAGGTTTTGAAACCGGTTATCCGTTCGATCATGATTCAGGTGTACGGTGGCAAGGCTTACCCTGTAGCCGGTTGAACGGTGTGGCCTGGCATGCTGGCAGCTACAGCGTTCGCACTTGCCTTCCGCCCGCCTGAATCGGATGAGGCGCGTGATCAGCGGCCACTTGGGATGATACAAAGCGTAATCGATAGCCATTGTTGCAAGCTTTTACTTTTTATTGATAGGCAGTTCCTCCATATGAATGTAATTGTAGAGCGTCCTTCGGCTTACGCCTACTTTTTTGCAGATGTAGTCAATGCCAAGTGATGTATCTGCATACAGCTTTTTAGCGTACTGTGCTTTGAGCTGTGCTTCCAGGCTTAGTCCTTTAGGCCTCCCTCCTTTCCTTCCCCTGGCTCTTGCTGCACTAAGGCCTGCATGGGTACGTTCGCGGATGATATCGCGTTCAAATTCTGCAAGAGAAGCAAAAAGGTTAAAGGTAAAGCGGCCTTGTGCGGTCTGGGTGTTGATGTTATCCTGCAGGGAGATGAACTTCACTTTCTTTTCTTCAAAGCTTTTTACCAGGTCGATCAGGTGCCTGAGGCTTCTGCCCAACCGGTCAAGCTTCCATACTACAACGCTATCTCCATTCTGTAACAGGCTGATCATCTTTTCCAGTTCAGGGCGTTCCTTTGCTGCCGATACTTTTTCTTTAAAGATTTTAGTGCACCCCGCTTTTTTGAGTGCATCAAGCTGTAGGTTCAGTTTTTGATCTTCGGTGCTTACCCTGGCGTATCCGTATATCATAGGCTCCTCCCCTTTTTTGGTTGTTCGAGGTTAAGCCCTTGTGCACGGCTGATTTCTTCCAGCAAATGCTTTTCATACTGCCGGTACATGAAATCATAAAAAGGCTGCAGAACGCCTTGTTGCTGTCCTTTTTGCAACGCTTCATAATACAGGGCCTTATCTTCTTTATACAGAATACACAATGGAAGTCCGGAGCGTTCCAGGACGTAATTCATCATCAGCCGGCTGGTTCGGCCGTTGCCATCATAGAAGGGATGTATTGTTACCAGTTCATAATGTGCCCGGAAAGAAAGCTGCAGCTTTTCTTCAATTGTAGTGGCATGCTCAAGTTGTATGGTGATGGCTTCGGTCAATTGATTGGTAAGGGAAGGTACTTTGTCGTAAGCAACAAAGTAGTGGCCACCGGCGCTGACGTTCCCTTTGCGATATTCTCCTTTTGCTGCATCAATGTCGCCAAGAACGGTGTGATAAACACTGCCGGTGGTTTTCATCACATGTGTATTGATTTGCTGCACCAGTGCTGCAGATACCGCTGTTTTCTTTCTTGCTTTTTCAAGGGTGAAACGTAAAGCATCATAGTGGTCTTTAACCATCTGGCTGTGCTCGAGTGGTTTTCCGCCCGGGGTGATGCCTTCATCAAGCAGCAGGCGGGTTTCCATTTCGGTCAGCGTGGATCCTTCAATAGCGGTGGAGTGAAAGGTAAGGGTATAATATAGAAACTTATCATGGTGCAAGACATCAGACAGGTTAAGTGACTGATACACCTTTATGAGTGCAACTATATTCTTCTCGCCTTCCATACCCGTAAATATACTTAATTATGCTTATCATGAGTACTTTATACGCAGATTTATTTTACAGATAAGTATACGGTATTTTGTGCGTAAAGGAGCAGTTTGGAAACCTGGGCAAATAAACGTTCGT
>JAABUK010008010.1_pt1 | contig 15007 bp, 15 predicted proteins | sample 5559141 | NCBI WGS metagenome assembly JAABUK01 (sample SAMN10711869, study PRJNA513367) | rock metagenome | isolation source: Antarctica rocks | place: Antarctica: Victoria Land, Pudding Butte nord | collected 2016-01-03
CCGCCCGAGTCATGCGGACAAGCGGCGGGCGTGGCGTCGTGCGCTGCTGGGCGAGAAAATCCGTGCGGTTCTACGTCCCGGGGTCACGGAGGAGGAGATTCAGGCCGCCGCCGACAGGCTGCTCAGCCTGGCGGCATGACATATACGTTCTCCCGGAAAGTACAGCTATAATGGAAGGATGGACAGATCCTCGCTCCTCAGGCCGACCGAGCACGGGCTCTATTGCGAGGCGGGCGACTTTCACGTCGACCCCTGGCGACCGGTCCCCCGCGCGGTCGTCACGCACGCCCATGCCGACCATGCCTGCTGGGGCTGCGGGCGTTACCTCTGCTCGACCGAGAGTGAACGGGTCCTCCAGGTCCGCATGGGGCGCGAGGCGGTCATCGACGGCGTCCCTTATGCCCAGGTCGTGGACGTCGGCGGGGTGACGGTCTCGCTCCACCCGGCCGGTCACATCCTGGGCTCGTCGCAGGTCCGGCTGGAGCATCGGGGCGAGATCTGGGTCGTCTCGGGCGACTACAAGGTCGAGCCCGACGCGACCTGCACGCCGTTCGAGCCGGTCCGCTGCCACACGTTCGTGACCGAGTCGACCTTCGGCCTGCCGATCTACCGATGGCCCTCGCAGGCGAGCGTCTTCGACGAGATCAACGCCTGGTGGCGGGGGAACGTCGCGGCGGGCAAGGCGAGCTTGTTGCTGGCCTACGCCCTCGGCAAGTCGCAACGGTTGCTCTCGGGGCTCGACCCCTCGATCGGGCTGATCTACACCCACGGGGCGGTCGAAAAACTGAACCGGGCCTATCGCGAGGGAGGCGTCGCCCTGCCGCCGACGGCCTACGCCGGCGCGGTCATCAAGGGAAAGTCGTGGGCGGGCTCGATGATCCTCGCCCCCCCCTCGGCGCAGGGGACTCCCTGGGCCCGCAAGTTCGGCCCGGTCTCGTATGCGCTAGCCTCGGGCTGGATGACGATCCGGGGGACCCGGCGGCGGAAGTCGGTCGACCGCGGCTTCATCCTCTCCGACCACGTCGACTGGCCCGGCCTGATGGGCGCGATCGAGGCGACCGGGGCGGGCCGGGTGCTGGTTACTCACGGGTACACCTCGGTCGTCGTCAAGTATCTGCGAGAGCAGGGGCTTGACGCCGACGTCGTGCCGACCCGCTACGAAGGCGAGCGCGACGACAAGGCCGAGGAGCTGGAGGCGGACGAGGAGCCGGCGGCGGACGGATCCGGCGGCGGGGAGGCGACATGAGCCAGGTCGTCGATCGAGACCGGGTGGGGGTTCTGGCGTGCGGACCAGGCCGTCGCGGCCAGCCCGAGGATGCTCGCGATCCAGCAATAGAAGCCGGCCTGGAGGACCTCCCCGCCGGTCATCGCGGCGAAGCTCAACGCCAGGACCAGCGCGATCAGGGAGATCACCGAGGCGCGTCGGGCCTTCCCCCTGGCCAGGCTGACGCAAGCCCAGAAATACAGCGGATTGGCCCACCAGGCGGGGTAGAGGAGGACGAAGGGCAGGTAGACCAGGCAGAGCGCCCCCCAGATCCCATGGACATCGAACGCCCACTCGCCCCCGAACGCGGGCAAGACGCACGCGACGCCGTAGAGCAGCAAGGACGCGGTGATCCGCCGGCGAGTCGTCCTCATTTCCGATCCTCCGAACCTGGGGGTCGATCAGGGCCCGGCGAGGGGCCTCCCCTTTTTCGACCGGCCGCGACCCGCCGAGATTAACCAGGCCCCGCCGATTCGCCACCGACCCGAGGGCTCGACCCGCCGTGAATGCCTTCGCCCAACTCTACGCCGCCCTCGACGAGACGACCCGGACCAACGAGAAGGTCGAGGCGCTCGCCCGCTATCTTGCCGGGGCGAGCCCGGCCGACGCGGCCTGGGCGGTCTACTTCCTGATCGGCCGGAAGCCCCGGCAGGTCGTCCCCTCGAAGAAGCTCCGCGAGTGGGCCGCCGAGGCGGCGGGCGTCCCCGACTGGCTCTTCGCCGAGTCGTACGACGCCGTCGGCGACGTGGCCGAGACCGTCGCCCTGCTCCTCCCCCCGCCGGACCGGTCGAGCGACCTCCCGCTGAGCCGGTGGGTCGAGGAGCGCCTGCTCCCGCTCCGCGAGTCGACCGAGGCCGACCAGAAGGCGGCGATGGTCGAGGCCTGGCGGTCGATGGATCGGCTCCAGCGGTTCGTCTGGAACAAGCTGATCAGCGGGAGCTTCCGCGTCGGGGTCTCGCAGCAGCTCGTCACCCGGGCCCTGGCGAAGGTCAGCGGGGTCGAGGCGGCCGTCGTCGCGCACCGCTTGATGGGCGACTGGGAGCCGACCCCCGCCTTCTACGACCGCCTCCGGGTCACCGACTCCGCCGACGCCGACCACAGCCGTCCCTATCCGTTCTGCCTGGCCTACGCCCTCGAAAGCCCGCCCTCGGCCCTCGGCGACCTCGCCGACTGGCAGGCCGAGTGGAAGTGGGACGGCATCCGCTCGCAGTTGATCCGCCGAGGGGGGGACACCTTCCTCTGGAGCCGAGGCGAGGAACTCATCACCGAGCGTTACCCGGAGCTGGCCACCCTCGGCGCCTTCCTGCCCGAGGGGACCGCGATCGACGGCGAGATCCTCCCCTGGAAGGACGGCCAACCGTTGCCCTTCGCCCAGCTCCAGCGGCGGATCGGCCGGAAGACCCTGGGCAAGACCATCCTGGCCGAGGTTCCCGTCGTCCTGATCGCCTACGATTTGGTCGAGTTCGGCGGGAAGGACCTCCGGGTCGAGCCATTCGAGGCCCGCCGCCGGGCGCTCGCCGGGCTGGTCGAGTCGGTCGCGATGCCGAGCCGGCTGATCCTCTCGCCGGGCGTCGAGGCGAGTTCGTGGGAAGGCCTGGCCGAGGCCCGCGAGGGGTCGCGCGCGATGCAGGCCGAGGGGTTGATGCTCAAGCGGAAGGGGTCGCCCTACCACGTCGGCCGGAAGCGCGGCGACTGGTGGAAGTGGAAGGTCAAGCCGTTCACCCTCGACGCCGTCCTGACCGCCGCCCAGCGCGGCTCCGGCAAGCGGGCGAGCCTCTACACCGACTACACCTTCTGCGTCTGGGGCGACGAGGGGACCCTCGTGCCGATCGCCAAGGCGTACTCCGGCCTGACCGACCCGGAGATCGCCAAGGTCGACGCCTTCATCCGCCGGAACATGGTCGAGAAGTTCGGCCCGGTCCGCACCGTCAAGCCGGAACTCGTCTTCGAGCTGGCCTTCGAAGGCATCCAGCGCTCGCCCCGTCACAAGTCCGGGATCGCCGTCCGCTTCCCCAGGATCCTCCGCTGGCGAGACGACAAGAAGCCCGAGGACGCCGACTCGCTGGAGACGATCCGAGCCCTCCTGAACGCCCCCGGTGGAGAGACCAAATGAAGCCCCTCGCAACCCTCATTGCCCTGGCCTGCCTGACGAGCCCGGCCCCGGCCGGCGAGCCGTTCGCCATCGAGGTCGTCGACTCGGCGACCGGGCGGGGGGTCCCGCTGGTCGAGCTGCGGACGGTCAACGAGATCCGCCTTGTCACCGACAGCCGGGGGATCGCCGCCTTCGACGAGCCCGGCCTGATGGGCCGATCGGTCTTCTTCCACGTCGCCAGCCACGGCTACCGGTTCCCCAAGGACGGCTTCGGCATCCGAGGCCGGGCGTTCGACGCGGTCCCCGGCGGGCGTGCGCGGGTTGAGATCGAGCGGGTGAACGTCGCCGAACGGCTCTACCGGGTGATCGGCGCGGGGATCTACCGCGACACCGTGCTCGTGGGCGAGAAGCCCCCGATCCGCCACCCCTTGCTCAACGCCGGCGTGCTCGGCTCGGACAGCGTGCAGGCCGCCGTCTTCCGGGGCAAGGTCCACTGGTTCTGGGGAGACACCAACCGGGCGGGTTACCCCCTCGGGAACTTCCACATGCCGACCGCGACCTCGCTGCTGCCCGCCGACGGCGGGCTCGACGTCGAGGTCGGCGTCGACCTCGACTACGCCGTCGACGCCGAAGGATTCGCCGCCCCCTCCGCGAAGATGCCCGGCGAAGGCCCGACCTGGGTCGACGGCCTGACCGTCCTGAAAGACGCGACCGGCCGCGAGCGGATGTTTGGGGCTTACGCCAAGATCCGCCCGCCGATGGACGTCTACGAGCGAGGGCTGGCCGAGTTCGACCCGGAGGCCCGCCGGTTCGCGAAGGTCGCCCCGATCCCGCTCGGAGCCCCGGCCTTCCCGATGGGGCATCCCTTCCTCCACCGATCCGAAGGCGTCGATCGAGTCTACTTCGCCGACCCGTTCCCCCTGGTCCGCGTCGCCGCCGACGTCGATGACCTCGCCCACCCCGAGCGGTTCGAGGCCTACACCTGCCTGCTTCCCGGCTCGACCCTCGACCGGCCGGAGATCGACCGGGCCCCCGACGGCTCGGCGCGCTACGCCTGGCGGCGAGGGGCCCCGGCGGTCGACGCCCAGGGCCAGGCCCGCCTCATCAAGGCCGGGGCGATCCGCGAAGTCGACGCCCTGCTGCACCTCCAGGACGCCGGGACCGGCCGGCGGGTGACGGCCCACCGGGGGTCGACCTACTGGAACCCGTTCCGGGGGCGTTGGGTGATGATCGCCGTGGAGATCGGCGGCGAGTCCTCGCACCTCGGCGAGGTCTGGTTCGCCGAGGCCGACACCTTGCTCGGCCCCTGGGTCTACGCCCGGAAGGTGGCGACCCACGACCGTTACAGCTTCTACAACCCCAAGCAGCACCCGGAGTTCGCCAAGGACGGGGGCCGGGTGATCTTCTTCGAGGGGACGTACACCGTCAGCTTCTCCGGGAACCCGGACCCGACCCCCCGCTACGAGTACAACCAGGTCCTCTACAAGCTCGACCTGGCCGACCCCCGACTCGCCCTCCCGGTGCCGATCTACGAGGTCGAAGGCCGAATGGTCCCGAGGTTGCCCGGCCGCCCCGTCGCCTTCTTCGCCCTCGAACGCCCCGGCCCGGGGACCATCCCGGTCGGCGAGCCGCCCGCATTTCATGCCTTGCCCGCCGACCTGAAGGAGCCTCCGGCCACCACGACTAGGCTCTACGAGGAGGCCGGCCCCGACGGCCGACCCCGGTTCGTCACCGAGGAGGGGCGACTCGACGGGTCGAAGGCCCGGCCGATCGCGCGAGTCTGGCGGAACCCGATGAAGCTGGTCCTCCCGCCGGGATGAGGCGAGTTCACGAAGACTCGTCGCCGATCGGCCCGCCCTCGGGCAGCAAGGGGCGGAGCGGGCAGCGGTCGCACTTCGGGCCGGACGGCTTGCAGGCGTCGCGGCCGAGCTTCTCGAAGGCGAGCGAGAGCTGCGCCAGGGCCATCGGGTCGTCGGGGGCGATCGCTTCGAGGGCCGAGCGGGCCTCGTCGTAGTCGCTCGACGGGTCGAGCCAGCCGTGGCGGACCAGGATCCGGTACGAAGGCCGATCGACCGGGTAGGTCGCCCGGCCGAGGGCGAAGAGGAGCAGGGCGTCGGCCGTCGCCGGGCCGACCCCGTTCAAGCCTCGCCAGGCCTCGCGGAGGGCTTCGGTCGAGAGCCCGGCGACGGCCTCGGCGTCGAAGTCGCGTTCGCTCGCCCAGCGGGCGATCCGCCGGAGCGGCCCGAGCGGCTTCGAACTCAGCCGGACCCGGGCCTCGCGGAAGGCGTCGTCGACCTCGGACGGGTCGGCCTCGGCCAGGGCCTTCGGCTCGATCAAGCCGGCCTGCCGGAGGGCGTCGAAGGCGGTCGCGGCGACCCTCAGCTCGGCGATCAGGCCGAGCGCGACGCGGGCGATCGACTCGAACGGGGTTCCCCCCGCGTCGACGGACGTCGGCCCGGCTCCCGGCGGGGGGAGCGGGCCGTACCTCGCTTCGAGGGATTCGAGGAGGGCGAGGCGGGACTCGACGAGTCGGGGCAAGCCAGCCCTCCGGTCATCCGATCCGATCCGGTCCGATCAGGCCTTGGCCTTGGCCACGGCAGCAGTGTAATAGCGGGCCAGCTTGCTCTTGCGGCGGGCGGCCGTGTTCGGGTGCAGGACCCGGCGGGCGCCCGCCTTGTCGATCTTGGCGGTGGCGGCGCGGAAGTCGGCCTCCGCCTTCTCGAACTCCTTGGCGGCCACGGCGGCCATCGACCGCTTGGTCAGCGTCTTGATGACCTTCCTGGTGATCCGGTTGTGCATCCGGCGCTTGAGGCTCTGCTTCAGACGCTTGATCGCGGACGGCGAACTCGGCATGGTAAGATCCAGGAGTCTCGGACGATCGGAAGCGGCCCGCCCCACTTCGGCGATCCGACGCACGCGGGGGCCCAACGCCGGATGGCCAGTCTCCGGCGAAAATCCGACTCTATCACATCACCGCGCCCCGGTTCAAGGGCGAAGTCCGATTCCCCGCTCGCGGCCAGTCCGTTACGATGGCGGCCCGACCCCCGAACGCCTCGCAAGGACGCCCCGTGGCCCAGCCCCGACCCGATCCACTCGCCGGCTTCTTCGTCGCGCTGGAAGGCCCCGACGGCTCGGGCAAGACCACCCAGGCCGCGAGGCTCGCCGCCTGGCTCGCCGCGACCGGCCGCGAGGTCGTGCCTTGCCGGGAGCCCGGCGGGACCGCCCTCGGCGAACGGCTCCGCTCGATCTTGCTCGATCGGTCGGACCTGGTGATCGGGATCCGGGCCGAGATGCTCCTCTTCATGGCGGCTCGGGCGCAGCTCGTCGATCAGGTGATCCGCCCGGCCCTGGCCCGGGGTGCGGTCGTGGTGGTCGACCGCTTCCTGCTCTCGACGGTCGTTTATCAGGGGCACGCCGGGGGGCTCGACCCCGGGGAACTCTGGCGGGTCGGCCTGGCGGCGACGGCGGGCCTGCTGCCGGACCTGACGTTGCTGGTCGACGTCCCGCCCGAGGTCGCCCGCGAGCGGATCGGGCCGGGGCGGGATCGGATCGAGGACCGGGGAGAGGACTGGCGAGGTCGGGTCCGCGCCGGGTTCCTTGAAGCGGCGAAGGACCATCCCGGCCCGATCGTCGTGGTCGACGGCTCGGGCGAGGTCGACGAGGTCTCGGCCCGCCTGCAAAGCGAGGTGACGCGTGCCCTGGCAGTCGCTCCGAGGTCATGACCGGGTGGTCGAGTCGCTCCGCCGCGCCGCGAGCCAGGGGCGGCTCCCCCACGCCTTCCTCTTCGTCGGCCCCGAGGGGATCGGCAAGCATGGCTTCGCCCTCCGGCTGGCCCAAGCCCTGCTCTGCGAGCGGGTCCCCGAGGGCGAACTCGACCCCTGCGGCGCCTGCCCCGGCTGCCTCCAGGTGATGGCCGGGACGCACCCGGACGTCCTCCGCGTCGCCAGGCCCGAGGACCGCCAGGAGTTGCCGATCCGGGTGATCCGCGACCTCTGCATCGACCTCGGCCTCAAGCCGATGAGCGGCAAGCGAAAGGTCGCCATCGTCGACGACGCCGACGACCTCAACGACGAGGCGGCCAACGCCTTCCTCAAGACCCTCGAAGAACCGCCGCCTGGCTCGACCCTGATCCTCGTCGGGACCTCGGCCGAGGGCCAGCTCGACACGATCCTCTCGCGCTGTCGGGTCGTCCGGTTCGACCCCCTGACCGACGCCGAGCTGGTCGAAGTCTTGCTGGAGCAGGGGATCGCCGGTTCGCCGGAAGAAGCCACCCGCCTGGCCCGCCTTGGCGAGGGGAGCGTCGCCCGAGCCCGGGGGCTGGCCGACCCCGCCTTGACCGACTTCCGCCGGGGCCTCTACGACGAGGTCGCCTCCCCCCGAGGGTTCGACGCCCCGGCCCTGGCCCGTCGGATCGAGGAGTTCATCAACAAGGCCGGCAAGGAGGCCGGAGCCAAGCGGGCCCGAGCCCGCCTGATCTTCGGCGAACTCACCCGCCTCTTCCGGGCGACCTTCCGCCTCGGGGCCGGCCTGGAACTCCCCGCCGCCGACCCCGACGACCGCCGGGCCGCCCTCGCCCTGGCCGAACGCCTCGACCCCGAGTCCGCCCTCGCCCTGGCCGAACGCTGCCTCGAAGCCGACTACCACGTCCGCCGCAACCTCTACATGGCCCTGGTTTTGGATGACCTCGCCTACGACCTGGGCGTGCTGATCAACCCGGCGAGTCGTCGGGCCAGCGGGTGATTCTTGGGGAATGAAAAGGCCAGTCATTCCCTCCGCCCTCGCCCGCGAACCCGGTGGTTGGCTTCCTTCCGTCAACCCGGTTGGGTTCGCTCGGTAGAACCTCTGGGTTCGTCCCGCCTCCCGCTTCCCCGACCCACTCCGAGCCCCCGAAAAGGGCTGCATCGTCATGCCATCGCCCGATATTGGCGCGACACACACGACCCATTTCCGCCAAATTGCCAATTCGACACATCCAACACCGCGATCCCTCGACCGATAGGCATGAGGGGGCCGGGCCGAGCCGACTTGTCGGCCGGGTCTGGCGGGTCCTCGACTCGCCCGGGCGATCAGCCGAGGAGGCGGTCGAGTTTCCGGCGACGGGCCTCGCGCCTCGCCTCGGCCTTCTCGATCCGCTTCCGCTTGCGCAGTTGCAAGACGGCGGGGATATCCGCCTTCTGGCCGATTGGCGGATATTCGTCCGGCTCCAGGTCGAATGGCGGGCTGAACGAGGCCGGGTCGTGGGTTAGAGCTGCCTTCTCGTCGGGGTGCATCGGCTCGGGCCGCTCGATCGGGGCCTGCTCGATCTTCCAGGCCGGCCGATACCCCGGGTCGGGCGAGCCGGGCGGGCCCTGGAACTGCATCTGAGCGATCGACCAGCGCAACTGCCGATGCAACGCTGACTCGTGGCGACGCAACCGCCGAAGCTCCGCGTTCGCCTCCGGTTCGAGGTCCGCCACCGCCAGCGCCCGGTCGACCTCGTCGAGCCCCGCCACCGTTTCGCGACGCTCCATCAGCTCATCGACCATCCGCCGGGCCACGGCCGCCGAGTCGTCCGCCGAATCGAGCACCGCGCCCTGAAAATCGACCGAAGCCCCCGGCTTCCGTCCCTCGCGGAACAGCTCCGGCGTGGCGAGCAGGTCGAAGGCCAGCCCAGCCTGCCCCGTTGTCCACGCATTCCCCGCGTTCGTGTCGGCGGCATGGGCCAGCAACGCCCATCGGCCCATCAGCCACTCGCAACCGTGCGGGGTCCGCCGGAGCATCTCGACCGTCTCCGCCGGCTTCTTGCCGAGCATCCCGCCGAGAACCTCCGCCTCCAGCCGCCGGTCGTCATCCCACGTCAATTCCGCCCGGAGGCAGTTCCGGTCGCGGACCCGCCGCTCCATCCGCTCGACCCGATCGATCCGGATGGTCAACACCGCCGCCCGGCCGACGTGCCAGGCCTGATAGTCCGTCCAAGGTTTAAAGGCCTTGTAAATCTCATCCGCCCGAGCCTGGATCAAAGCCGGGTCTTCCGGCACGACGATCGAGGCGCAAAGCCCATGCTTGAGGGCGTTGGCCCGAGAAACCGCCTTCCCCTCGGCGGTCCGAGGGCCCGTCGATCTTAAGGCATTCCGGCGGTTGGCGTCGATCTTGGCCTGGGAGCAGATCATGGAAGCGGCTCGCGTCGGGGGGATGTCGGTTGACGAGTACCGTCAATACATTCACCCAGGACAGCCGAGCGTTATCACACTTTTGGGCTGCATCGCCGAAATTGATCGAAAAACCGCAAACGATTTTTGACCCCATAGCCCTCGTAGTCTCTTTGGCAACAGAGCAAAGGAGAGAATCCTGAAATCCTTCAGGATTACCCCTATCTCAGCTTGCGGCCATTCGATCGGTCTGAGACTATGATCCCTTGACTTTGGAAGGTATCAAGGTAACGCCCTACACTCTGGACTGCCATAGTTGCTCAGGAATTGTACTTGTTTGGAGAGATCCAATGCTAGTCCCTGTGAAATGTGAATGCGGCAAGTCGTTTCGCGTCAGAGAAGAAAGGATCGGTCAGAAGGGTCGATGCCCTTCTTGCGGAATGCTACTGACAATCCCGTCACCCGTCGAGCAAGATCAATCAAGCCAATCAACTTTCATTCCCGAACTCTCGCTCGATCTTAGGCCAAAGACCCCTGCCAAGCTGTCTCTAGGTTTCCCCCGGCCATTTTGGAAGGATCCGGTTTTTCAATGGGGCTCGATCGTCCCTGCACTCGTTTTGGGATGGTTCGGCTACTATCTTTACAACCAGCACTCAATTACGAATCAACGAGACAGAATTGTTGAGATGCAAGTCGAGGCCGATGCGACGTTCAACATAGACCCCGAATCATCCTACTCTAAGTATTCGCAAATCATTGATTCGATTGGAGCCGCTGGTTCTCACGACGCAGTTACTCAAACTGTATTTGAGTCTGCTACTAGAAAGCGAACTCAGCTTTGGCCCGAGGTTAAGAAGAGAGCCGATGCTCGTCTCGCCATTGAGGAGAGAAAACGACTCGCGAAACAAGAAGCAGATAAAATAACTGCTGAACTCGCTGGTTTGTCCTCGTTCCGGGCTGACGTTACGGGAACTTTTGTCATGGAGAACGGCCTCGGAGGATCGAAGCCGTTGCGTGGCGCCGAAGTATACTTGCTCCCTGAATTCACCCCCAAAAAATCCCTGGCGAATGCGATTCGAGCCCTAGGCAGTAGAAAAGGCTCGCTTGCGCAGGAAGCATTTACCAATTTCAGCATTTATGACGATGACCGCCCAATCCCGCTCGGCCGATTTTGGGCTACTCTCATCCACACACAGCCGGGTTTTCAGGACAAAATCGATTCTATCGCCTATCGAGCACTCGTGGAGGAGCCCGTTTGGCCAACATTGCTGGAATCTTTGTCAATCCAAAGGTGCGAAACATCCAACGATGGAAGTTATCGCTTCAAAGGTGTCAACGGAGGAAGATATTTTATTTACTGTGAAAGCACAAACGATCAATCTGTTATAATTTGGGCTTTTCCGATTATAATCAACAAAGATCAGAACGTCACAAAAGATTTCAACAATAACAATGCAGAATACATTCAAAACAATAGTATTTTTGAATTCAAATAATAATCAGAAAAGGGGCCGAAGAGCAGATAAGGGGTCAGGAACCGTTTCGAGCATTTTATTGGATTCCCGACCCCTATAGTCATTTCGCCCGCGTGGGCGACAAGCCCTCCTCATGCCCGCCGGGACGTGCTAGGATTGTCCTATGACCTCCGTCACCCTGCAAGACCTGCAACGTGACCTCGCCGGCCTCCTCGAACGGGTCGAGGTGGGTGAGCGGATCTTCGTCTCTCGCGCGGGTCGGCCGGTGGTCGAGCTCCGACCGATCGCCCTGGCATCCCGCGACTTGCGGCCGATCGGCCTGGTCGCCGGGGACTTCGCCGCCCCGGAAGACTTCAACGCCCCCTTGCCCGACGAACTTCTCCGGGCGTTCGAGGGGTCATGAGGCTTCGGCTCGACACCCAGGCAGGAAAAAGCCCGGTGTCCGATCAGGTTTCCACCGTTGAAACGTTGTTCCGACGCCGGATAGCCACCTGTCTGACTCCCCCTGCCCAGTGGTCGTCGGCCGGGTCCGCTGAACTTGGTCGACCGGCCTGGGTCTCGTCGGACGCGGGGGTTATACTCGATGGGGACGGGCCCGCTCCGCGAAGCGCCGGGACCTTCTCTTGATTGGGAGGCGAAGCATGGATTATCAGACGATCCTCAGCGAGGTCGAATCCTGGCCGGTGGACGACCGAATCCGTCTGGTCCACGACCTTTGCGACCGGCTCCCGGATCAGGACGAGGGGTGGGAACTTACCGAGGAGTTCAAGGCCGAGCTGAACCGTCGGGTTGAAGAGATGGATCGGAACCCGGAAATCGGAGTTCCCTGGGAGGTCGTGAAGGCCCGCTTGCTCGCGCGGTTCTTGACATGAGCCTCCCGGTCGTCCTGGGACCGGATGCGGCTCGGGACGTGGAAACCGTCGCGGCGTGGTATGAGGAAAAAGCGGGGTCGGGGGCGCAATTCGTGGCCAAGGTCCAGGAAGTCCTCGATCGAATCGGCCCGATGCCCGAGTCGCATGCCGTCGTGTATCGGGATCTCCGACGCGCGAGGGTGCCCAGGTTCCCGTATAACCTCTGTTACCGTGTGCTGGGCGATCGGGTCGAAATCCTTGCCGTCGTCCACAACCGCCGCGATCCCTCGGCCTGGAAATCGAGGGCCTGACCTCGTGCCGCGACAGATGGATGAACGCCGGACGTGGAAAAGGGGCCAGGAAATCAGTTTAAGGTTCCTGACCCCTTTGTTGCTCAGCGGGCCGGTCCCAGCTTGATCGCGCTGTTGTGGTAGAAGCCGGACTGCTCGGGGTTTCCGGGGTCGTGGAGGTAGCGGCGGCCGTCGACGAGGTATTTGTACTCGTGGGTCCCGGCGGGGAGGGTGATCTTGGCGGTGTAGCGGCCTTCGGCGTCGGGGCCGGCCATCGGCAGGGGTTTCATTGCCCACTCGGTGAAGGTTCCGACCAGCTCGACGGTCCGGCTCCGGGCTTCGGGGCGGTAGCGGAAGGTGACCTCGTAGAGGTCGTCGTCGATCGGCCGGGCGGTCGGGGCTCCCAGGGCGACATCCTGGTCCTTCAGGGCGAAGTTCAGGTAGCCGACGAGCATCTCGTCCTCGGTCTGCTCGCCGAAGGTGACGAGCCGCTTCGGGTCGGGGTTGTTCGGGTTCTCGCTTGAGTTGTCGAAGTGGCCTTCGCAGTGGATGACCGTCCCCTCGGGCATCGCCTTGGGCTCGGCGAGGACGTAGATGTTCTGCCACTCGAACTCGTAGCGGGGGACGTCGAGCAGGACCTCGCGGCGGCCGTCGGGGTACTCGGCCTCGAACCGCATCGACTTGCCCCTCAGGTGCATGTGCGGCATCAACGAATAAAGGATGGCGGCCTGGTCGAACTTAAAGTCGGCCTTCGCCGCGTAGTCGGCCGATCCGGGGGGGATCCTGAGGCGGAAGTCGATCGCCATGCCCGACTTGAGGTCTTTGTGGACGGTCGAGGGGTCGGCGAAGGTCAGGCCGATCCGGCTCCGGTCGACCTGTTTGGTCCCCCGGGGGGTGTAGTGGATCTGGAAGAGGAGGCGGGAGCCGGCGGGGACGAGCCGGGCGACGCCTTCGGGGAGGATCCGGGGGGGCATGCCGGGGGCGTAGGCGGCGAGGAAGTCGCCGCCGGACTCGTCGATCCCCTTCGCCCCGGGCGGGAGGACGTAGACGACGAGGTGGTGGAGGACCGAGGGGTTGCCGGGTCGGACCTGCGAGGCCTTGACCCAGACGTCCTTCCTCAGCTTGGGGTCGATCACGACGTGCTGGTAGGGGAACGCCCCTTCGGCGGGGATCTCGACCTCGCGGGGCATCTCGACGACGAGGTCGGGGCGGGGGATCCGCCAGTCTTCGGCGAAGTCGGCCGGGGGCGGGAGGTCGGCGGGGTTCCCCTCGGGGGCCCCGGCGGCGGCCCAGGCGGCGATGGTCCGCTTCTCCTCGGGCGTCAAGCGGGCGTCGTTGGCGAACTGGCCGTGGTCGGGCGAGGCGTGCCAGGGGGGCATCCGCCCCTCGTCGACGACCTCGGCGATCATCCCCGCCCAGCCGGCGGCCTGCCGGTAGTCGGTCAGGGAAAACGGGCCGATCTCGCCGGGCCGGTGGCAGGCGACGCAGCGGCCCCGGAGGATCGGCGCGACGTCTTTGGCATAAGTCACCGTCGCCGGCCCCTTGGGCTTGCCGACCCGGCCGATCCGGCAGCCGGCGGCGTCGGCCCGGGTCGCGGCGGGGGCCTTGCCGGCGAGCAAAGCGTCGAGCGCCTCGGCGAGGTCGCGGCGGGTCGGGGCGGGGCGGTGGACCCCGAGGGCATACTGGTCGTCGACCCGCCCTCGGTAGCGGACGGCCCGGGCCTCGTCGAGGACGAAGACCTCGGGCGTCCGGTCGGCGCCGATCCGGTCGGCCAGCTCGTTGCCGACGTCCTTGAGGAAGGGGAAGGGCAGGGCATGCGCCGAGGCGAATCGGCCGATCGCCACCGGGCCGTCGAGCTCGTTGGAGTCGACCCCGAAGAAGGCAACGCCCTTGCCCCCATAGGCTTTGGCCAGCTCGGCGAGGCGAGGGGCGTAGGCCTGGGCGAGCGGGCAGTCGGTGCCGAGGAAGGCGAGGACCACGAGCTTGCTGGACCTGGCGTCGGCCAGCGAGTGCCAGGTGCCCCGGTGGTCCTGGAGTCGGAAGTCGGCGGGCTTCGCCGGGGTCGGCGTCCCCTGGCCGACCAGGGAGGCGACCAGGATCAGGAGCGGTCCGGGGCTGATCATGGTTCGCGGCCTCGCATTCCTCGGGGTCAAATCGCCTCGATCATAGCACGGCGGGCGGTCGCCCTTCGCGGTGAAATCGGGCGGCGGACGGTTGACGATAGCCGGAGGGGCGCGTCATAACCGGCGTGACCCGTCCCCGGTCCCCCTCTTGACTGACCGCCCGCCCACTCGTCAGATAACCGGAGGAGCAGCCGTCATGGCGGAAGCCGACGTCGACCGGCCGAGCGACCCCGCGCCCGCCACCACGGCCCGGGGCCGGGTCCGGCCAACCTGGGTCAAGGGATTGGTCGGGCTGGCGACGCTCGCCTTGCTGGCGTTCATCGCCGGGACCGGCCGGTCGCTCCTGGCCGAATGACGCTCGCTCCAGGCCGAGCAGCGCGAGGAGCGGCTCGGCGTCGCCCTCGGTTACGTCAACATCACGCCGAACCCGAGCTATGCCACCATGCCGGCGAACTGGTTCCACGACGAAGGGGACCATTGGAGGCCTCCCGACCGACTGACCCGGCGGGTGGTCCGGCCTTGGCGGGCCTCGGCCGACCCCGCCGCGTCTTGACGCCCCGGGGGTCGCGGCGTTAGCGTGTCCCTTCCGGCGAGCCGCGCCACCCGGGCGAGGGTGCCCCGCGTCGAGGCCCGGCGGGACCGGGCCGATCGCCCGATCGATCCCTCACCTTCCGAACATCCAACCTTTCGCGATTGGCTTCCCAGGGAGTTCGCACGACCGATGTCCGACTCGCATAAGTACGTCTACTCGTTCGGCGGTGGCAAGGCCGAGGGCAAGGCCGAC
>JAABUK010008011.1_pt1 | contig 15005 bp, 8 predicted proteins | sample 5559141 | NCBI WGS metagenome assembly JAABUK01 (sample SAMN10711869, study PRJNA513367) | rock metagenome | isolation source: Antarctica rocks | place: Antarctica: Victoria Land, Pudding Butte nord | collected 2016-01-03
ACGCATTCTTTCCCTGGCCTCCTGCCCCTCCTTGACTCCTACCTCAACTCCCTCGACCTGAGCATAGAAACCCGCTGCCAACTAGCCCGATACCTGGACTTTATACGCCGCCGCGCTGACGGCACCCTCTGGACCGGCGCAAAGTGGATCAGAGATTTTGTGCGCAAACACCCAGACTATCAGCATGATTCGGTAGTGAGCGAGAAGATTGCTTACGAGCTTGTGAAGGAGGTGCAGGAGGTCACCGTCGGGGAGGGGAGGAATGGTGGGGTTGGGTGGGAGATGTTGACGGCGAAGGAGACAGCGCAGGGGGTTGATGATGCGGGAAAGAAGGGGGAGGTTCTGGTTGATGGTGTGTGAGGTCGAGATTGGGACTTCGACGAGTTGCGTCGCTGGATTGTTACTTCTGGCGAGGGCCGGCGGAACCATTTGCTATATTTCTCGTATGACATATACTGCACTGAGTGTGGCATTAAACTAAATGAGCCTTACATATTTCCAACATTAGATTCGGATTTGGCTCCTTTGTCACGGTGAAGATTCAAGGCCAAGCTCTTGCTTGATAGCGGCTAAAATTGGTTTATGACAATTCCGAACTCCTATCTACAGCAGAGCTCGGTGATCCAGGATATGTACAATGGCCTACGCCGGCACTGCTGGACTCGGTGCTATGCAGCGTCTTAATTGCTCCTCGCCCCTCCTTTCGAAGCTCGAATCTCATCCATCTTCGCTACTCTCTTTATGAATTCCTCATACTGACACTTCTCGTAATTGTGTCTCTCGGTCTGAACGAACATGTATTAGCTTGCGTATTGAACACTGCCGGCAGGCTTGATCTCGCGGACACACCTCACATTTCCATGGGAGGTAGTATTCATTGTACCGGCATTTGTTCAGGGGTATGAGGAGGTGGGCACAACTATCTCGGTAGGCAAGCGGTAATTTGGCGTCTGCCATTGCTTGTCGCGAGGCAGCTGTAGCAGATCAGCACAATTAATTGGGTGGAGCCAGGACTGCTTTGGACTTGGGGAGGCAAGGGAATGTCGTACCGCCATCGTTTGAACCAACGGATTCTCTGACCGTCTCCATATCCCTCTGTAGCGCGTGTAGCAGTCGACGTTGGAGAGCCGCGAACTATCGAGATACCGGCAACTGAAAGCTGTCGGAAGGTGAGCTTTACTCGTATTCGGCCCATTGGTCGGGTTTCGGCATCTTCCGGCGCCAGCCTGTATTCAGCTAGGCCCCACTTTACGCAACATCAATTCGCGTCCCGCAATTGACGTGTGTTGGAACTTATTCCGTCGTCACAAGTAAGGTCAGACTCAATCTATACTCGCTGTACGTCGCCGCGGTGCAATTGACGAGTTTCGATATTCTCAGTTACCCGCTGAGCAAACAGTCGCGTCGCGTCGGTGATAGACCCTGCGAGCGTCCTTTCTCGGCGACAGCCCGCCTCAGTCGCGACACGGCAATCTGGCTCAAAGGCCTGCGATTGGCGCTTGATGGCTTATCAAGGAGAAGGTGACATATATTCGGCCACGTACAGTAACGTAAGCTCTTGCTTTTGTTCTCTCTCGTCCCGCTGCTGATGCCTCAATCCAGGTGCCGGTATACGAACTCATAATTGCAGGCGATCATGTCATGAGACGTAGATCAGATGACTGGATCAATGCGACTCACATCTTGAAGCTTGCTGGGTATGATAAGCCTGCGCGGACACGGATCCTCGAACGGGAAGTTCAGAAAGGGGTGCATGAGAAAATCCAAGGAGGATACGGCAAATACCAGGGTCAATGAAGCCCATGGACAAATGTGAGCCGTATCTGACGATGTTTTAGGCACCTGGGTCCCACTCCAAGATGGTCGAGCTCTCGCTGAGAAGAACCAAATCTTGAGTCGACTGAACAAGATTTTTGATTATGTGGCTGGTGAACGGAGTCCACCTCCAGCTCCTAAACATGCAACTGCTGCTTCTACGCGTCCCAAGGTTCCTAAGGCATCGCAACCTCGCAAGCCTGCTTCACAGGGTATGACTGTCCCAAAAGTCTCGAAGCGGGTCACAGCTCAACATGCTGCAGGTTACTACCGACCAGCCCAGGAGCAATACGACAATGCTAGCGTTCAGCCACATGACGACGAAACACAGGGTGACATGACGCCTGAATCTGCTTCTTTCCTTGCGGAGGACGACATGTTGCCAATGTCGCAGAACTCAACCGGGTCTCGGAAGCGCAAACGGGGATCTGACAACGTTGGGTACTCTGCCGCGGACTTGGAGCACATCAATTATGGCGACGAGCTGCTGGACTACTTTGTGACGTCGGCAGATGATCCAAACTTCGCGCCGATGTATCCACCAATCGCACCTGCTTCGTTTCCGATTGATAAGGCTATCGACAACCAGGGTAATAATTCTCTCCATTGGGCATGTTCGATGGGTGATGTCCAGCTTGCGCGTGATCTCACCAATCGTGGTGCCAATATTATGGTGCAGAATGAATTGTCGGGGGAAACACCGTTAATTCGGGCTGTGCTCTTCACTAACAATTACGACAAACAGACCTTTCCAAAAATCGTCAACCTCTTGTGTTCGACTACTCTCGAGCGTGACTGGCACGGCGCGAATGTTTTTCATCATATTGCGGAAACAGCTCGGTCCCGAAACAGATGGAGCTGTGCTCGATATTATTGTGAGGTTCTCGTTAACAAGTCACTCGAATCAGGCCCGCACTATATGCAAGCTGCCTTGACTGCATCAGACCAGAATCAAGATACGCCAGTGCAATGTGCCGTCCGAAACGGTTGCATCAAAGTCGCATCGTTTCTTCTCAATCATTGTCCTGAAGCTGGAGACATTTCCAACCTGCAAGGCCAGACGGCCAACGACCTTCTCCGCAATATGTCGCAGAAGCATCAAAGTCTGGAGCAAGTACCTTCCTCACCCATGAAACCAGGAGAGTCTTTTGACCGACGACGCTCAAAGAGTGCATCCAAGTCAGCGGTGTCCCGAGCTGCATCCAACGTCTTGGTGAAGGTTGGTCCAATCATGGAAGAAGCGAGCGAGAAATTGGCCGGCATGTATGATGCCGAAATGAAGGAGAAAGACATGAGCATTGCCGAAGCCAAACAGGCGCTAGCAGACCTCGAGGCACAGAAACACAAGCTCCGGCAAGAATATTTTGCTTTGATGGCCAAATCTGAAGACGACTCCAAATTGAACTCCGTGCGAGGTCAATGTGAAAAGTTTCTCCGTGTGAACGAGTCATTGCTCGAACAGAAAGATCACGGCATACTGCAAAGTGAGGTTCTATCACAAGACCAGCAGTCATCATCACAAGCATTCCGAAGTGCTAATCCGCGACCTTTGACGCAGGAGGAAATCCGAGCTGCCCTACCATGGGCCAAGGAGCTGAACCGACAACAGATGAGACGAAGGGAGAACATTGGCAACATTGCTCGACTGATGAGCGATGCCGGGATCAGCGAGAGAATCGGCAAGCACCGCAAGCTTGTCTCTATAGCTACAGGGTTGAAAGAAGACGAGTTGGATGCCATGTCACTTGAACTACTAGAGTCATTGGAGGCAACCGTCGGGCAGGTGAGTGTGGGAGAGGGGCCGAGAACACCACTTAGGATAGGTCTGGTCACCGGATGATAAAGGTAGGGTAGTGGTTATCTAGGAGGACGGGCGGACGGGTATCACTGCCATCTATGAGTGCATTTTCTGTGGAGGAGGGAAAGGGATTTGCCATTGCTATTCGTTTTTTTCCTCCAGCGAGCTTGCTGGCTGTCATTTTACTAAAAAAAGGAATGGACCAAATGTACGGGCGTGGAGAGGAAGGGAAGATGTGTTTTCGGAGCTACCTGTGTCTGCACCGCAAGACTTTTCACTTGCTTCTAACTACCAAAATGTACGAGTGGAGGACCACAACAACAAACAGGTCATCTAGTTAGGTACAAGAGGAGAACCATCATGTCGGTTCGGAAGATCGAGGTACCACCAACAGAAAACAACAGAAGCACCAAAAAGTCAATGTATCGAATACAAGCAAAGCTCTCTTTCAACTCAGGAGAAGGGGAAGGCGGTTATGCATTAGGGTGTCCCTAGAGGAGTAGCAACTATTTTGTCACGCCAAGACCAAAATAAGGCCAAAGTAAGCGTGTCTTTCAGCCGTTGCGTAACAATAATATTACGAAAACGTGCTGGAGTTGAGCAGATTTCATTGGAGAAGAGATGGTCACCGGAGCTACATAATTTGATGTAGATGACATAAATCTGCGTTCAGGCTTAGATCAAGCACATATTGATGAGTCCGCTGATATAGTAGTGACTGGACTTTTCCGCAAAGCGCGATGTCGGCTCCGGCGAGACCAGTCCGCCACCAGAAAATAAGCGCCTGGAGATGATGTCCTTGTGCAACAAAGGCGGTGTGCCGAGGGTGATCGACCCTGCCAAGCCCCCCGAGACTTTCACGTTCAAGCGATGGGTGGCTGTCACCGCTGCCACGTTTCGCACACCAGCCGGAGTTCTGCAAGGAACGAAGTCCACTGAATCCGTGTTTCTGTTGCTTTCCTTGTTCGTTGATGCTGTCACACTACTAAGTTATGTCGGCGACGGAGGGTGTTTTCCCGCGTAAATGATCGTGCTTTATGGAGAGGAAGAAAGAAAGTGGGTTCTTTTGATGGCAGACTCGGGATGAACAGCACCTGTACAGCGTACGGACTACCTAGTCACAGCTAATTAGCCAAAGGGTTCCCAGGTGTGAAGGTTAGTGTTAGGCACTCGGTAAGGGGTACAGCGTGGCCTGGGGCGTTGTTAGTCCACCATTCAGAAGTGATCGAAGCACTATCGGAGCAGCGGAGGGGACTGGTAGGGGTGGTCGAGGCCAGCCAGAAGCCGCGGGGGGCGAAGATGCTAATTTGGTGTTAGACTGGACTGGGAGAGGCTAGCTTGGTTCTAAAAAGAGGAACGACTGGCTGTCAGGGTCATGGGAGCAAAGACTATTGGCAGGCTATGCCCTGACGAGCTTCTCTTTGGGAGTTAGCCTGCCGTCTAGCCTGGCTGCACAGGGGCGAAACCGTGGAAGCCCAGGGACCGCCGGCCACTCATCCAAGACTCCACAAACCATAGGACAAGGTCTGCTTGCGCCTAGCGTTTGTTAGGGGCGCACTAGGGTGGTCGCACCCCATCTTCCGCCTATCCTTTCACCATGGCCATCTATCGATCAGTGTCATACCGTGCCAATTCCGCCCACTCTTTCTCTTCTCCCTCTCCTCACTGCTTCCACCCATACCTCACCAACCATCACACTCACCCTCCTTCCATCATCGAGCCTTTCTCCTTCGCGGCTCTTGCTATCCCCTTGTTTCTCATTGTTCGATTCAGCAGTCCAGCACCAGCAAAGGCATTGATTCCTTTTCCTCCAATCCGACGTCGGGCTTTAAGTGGGCGGTTGTGAAACCTGTGCCTGCGTCTGCAGCTGCCACAATCAAACAACCGCAACCCCCTTACTTGTGCTCAACACCTGCTTCTCCTTCCATCGTTCCTCGTACTGATTGCCGTGCAATCTATACAACAAATCTCCATCAGCGCTTCTGTGTTTGTTTATTGTCAAATTGCCGGTCTTTTCGGAAAATCGCTTCAACTATACCTCCTTCATAATCACATCCTCTGCTGCCAAGCAAGTCAAAGTGCTGTCAGATCCTTGCCAATTTCTTCGCTTCGCACACTAAGTGAACAGCTCTTTCCTCTATTCATCGGCTTTCATTCACTAACAATCATCCAGGCACCAACTATAACTTCGCCTCTTGCTAGACTTCACCATCCTTTCGAACAAATACCGAACCCGAAAATTGCGATCAACCTTTTCGCCGAATTTCCATAATTTCCTATCCGCAATTTCCTATCCGCGGCATAGACCTTCAGACATACCCTGTTGGAGCAACATCGACAGGACAAAAGTCAACACCACCAAATCTCAATAAAATACCCTAATACGCATACGAGCCCGTCAACGAAACTTGCAGCACCAAAATCTCACCTTTCTCTTCAATTATCACTCAAGCTTACATCCCTTCACAACATAATCGAAATTGAGCATGGACGCTGGCGGTCTTGCTCAAATGACATATCAATCAAACCCATTCGACAACCATCGTCACCTCGGAACTCCTGGTTCTGGCTTTGCGTCTCGTGGAAGAGCCTCCCATATCAAGCACCTCAGTGTTGCACTTCCTCCCAAAATCTCTACCATCGATGAAACACAGCAGATCGATGTTGGCTCCACTCCAAGAACTAGTCGTGGACATCTTCTTGCTGGGCTGCGCACCGCTCCCAAATCAGCGACAATCCCACCTGCCAACCAGCATCTCGGGCTGGAAGCCAGCAGATATGCTGATCCCAATCAGGCTTCACGAGTTCCGCAAACTGCCACTGGTGCTTACTTTCCCGGTCACGCACAGCTGAACAGTAACCGTCAGATGTACTCCCTCCCTGAGCACGTCCTTGCACCACCTACTATTGAGATCGAAGGCGAGGGCGGTCAAATCGATCAGAGCTATTATGACGAGCTGGTCGCGGCCAACGCTTATCTCTCGCAAAGGCAACGAGCGTTGCAGCAACAACTCATGGATGTGCAGGCAGCAGCTCAACAGCTTGGTGGCATGGACTTGAGCACGAACTCTGGCCAACAATATCAGTCTGCCCCGCAGATGAACCTTTACAACCAGCAGCTCCAGCAAGGAATACAACCCATAATTCAGGCAGTGCCCAATACCCCCGGCTTGTACCAGGTATACAATCCTATGACAGGTCAGACAAATTTGGTCGTGGACAATTCTGCTCAACATCAGTCGCCGCCCCAGAGTTATCCCGAGCTTGCTCGATCACCACCTCCGCAGACTCCCAGCCTTCAACACCGTATGTCTCCTCCATCTGAGCAGGTAGCCCGCGGTCGATCGCCACCCAAGACGACAACAACCCCACCTCAAGACGTTGAGCCTCTTCCTCCCCCATCTGCCAACGCGTTTCGACGTGGCCACAAGAAGAGCTCTTCCTCTTTCAGTACCATCCGCACAGATGGAATGGTGGGAAATGCTGGACCGAAATCTGCAGGTATTCCCCAGACTCCTCTTACCGGCACTTTCGCCCCTGGTCAAGGACAAGCTGGTGTGAAACCAATTCGACAACCACGAAATCCGATCAATGTAAACGAACTTATGGAGGCGCCTACTTCAAAACATTCGGGCAGTAAAAATTTTCTGACCCGCCAACGACGACGAGCAGTTCAAGATCTGGTTAAAGCTGGACGCGAACGTCAAACCGATACTCGTCAAAGTGGCTCTGGAAGTGGCACCCCTGGTAGTGAGGTTGATTTCAATTTTTCTGTCACCTCATCCGACGAGGACGCTGCTACTTCTTCAAGTGGCGACTTGTCAAAGAAGACCAGCCTTGGCAGTCTTCGTGCGGCGGCTGTTGGAGCAATTGGATCAGAGAGAAAGGAGAAGTCTCGAGAGAGAAGCTCGGTTGACAGCATCGGTACCTACAGTGTCACGAGCTTGAGCAGTGATGACGGAGTTGCCGTAGGTGGAAACATGATGGAGGCTGAACCTGCCAGACGCAAGACTCCCATGTTGGTTCTTAGCAGTGCTGAGAAACGAAAGAGCGCCATCTCGATGATGGCTTGATTCAGAGAACGTGGGCGGTAGGCAGCGGGAAAGCAGTCGTGTCAGGTGGTCGGCGAAGCGACGACGATTGATTCATGAGATCCGAAGGGGGGGTTGAGTGGATGATTCTACTATTACTGCACTTGTTCTGGGGCCGCGCCCTCGAACAATGTTCATGGTGACTATGGTGACACCTGTCTTGAAAGTCATCACCAAAAACTTACGGCTTTACCTATTCATGACGCAATTGCACAAGAATTGTTTTTTTATGGCTTCTCTATTGAGAGAGAGAGTGAGAGGGAGCTATTACAGGAGAGAAATCATCTCAGAAACTCACAATAGTAAGGGCTTTAATTCTTCGAGATTGCTTCATGCTTGTTCAAAATCTGGGAATTCTTCAGGCGGCTGGTTCTTCGCTTCTGGCAGTCCGGGCTGCTCAGCCTTCTCTCCCAACGGCCTTTGATCTTCCATGGATCTGATTCCGTCTTTTCATGCTTCCACAACTGATTTTCTATTTTCCTTGCATACAGCGCTGTACGTGAGCCTCCCCATTTTCCTTGCATACAGCGCTGTACTTGAGCCTCCCCATTTCCCTTCCATACAGCATTTTACTTGAGCTCCCTTTCCCCCCCAATATCGTCTGCTGCTGCTGCCGCTCGTCCATCCTCTCGCCATTCAATCATTAGGTGACCACTCCGTATCATTGAAGGACAGAGACTCACTCATTCACAGTAGGATTTCGTGGCGAAGCGCCTTCCTTCCTTGCTAACAGCACAGCATGACTTCACAGCACAGCGCTGCATTCAGTGCCTGCCTGGCGGATGGACTCATTGCAATGGTGCCATGGCGCAATTCAAATTTGATGCGTTTGGCGAAGTTTGCGTCTTCACAGTCTTGGGTTCATCATTCTAGTGGGAGGGGGGAGGTATTGCATCGATTCTTCGTTGACTGGAATGGAAGAGTCGGCTGTATTGAATGGGTTGGTGTGAGTAAGTGGGAGTGTGGGGAGAGGGGGGATTGTATATAGTATGCTTGATTTTCCTGGTCTGGATCTTTCTATGTCCCTCTCTCTGTATCTTCTTCCAGTTCAAGTATTTAGGTCTGCAGCTTTTGGTCTTTGGTCTTTCGTTCACCTCTCAGATTTCCGCTCTCGTACGTTATAGATAGAGATCGAGAGCAGTACAATAAAGTGACGGGAGCCACGGATCAACCTGCAGAATGTGGGGAAAGGGGAAGTAAGAGAGAGAAGAGCGGTACCTTATCAGTCGAAAGCAAAACCGAAGCGCCGCCCAGCAACACGAACCCCAAGACAGCACCTGTAGAAGTGTCGAACCCAAGCGAAATCTTAGTCAACGTTTCGAACCCATCAATGATAGCGACGAGGAAGATGAAGAAGACATAGGGCTGAGCGTAGGGAAACACTGGGTACCGATCGGAACACTAAGAAACGATCCGAAGCAAAGACGACTAGTATTCGCATCGATCAACATGACAGGACAAATGGACTACACTACTTTTCCCATGGACAAGAGATTTCAGAGGTTACGACAACGGAAGAATACGAAGGCATCATTCACATATACCCATCATGCCTGGGTAAACAACACCGTCACGTAGCCAGCCCCTCGAACCAGAATTTCGCTTCTGCAACTCAGGAAGCCTTTCCAGCCGCTGTTTGTTCGCTTTCGCGCTGCGTCAATACACCATCACTTCGGCAGGGTCCTCTATAAAAGTAAAATTTTCGATAAGGAGTTGGCTCCTCGTGGCTTATCTTGGTACGCTCTGAGGATTTGTTTCTTTGTATGTATATCTTCTCTTCGACTTTTTCATTCTTGTATGCCACAACTTCGGTGGTGTGACGGGAGCCTGATGGAGCACCGCTCTCCGTCTTTTTATGGATCTCGCGTGCTGGTCCTTTTATACGTGCCGGTCTTTGTCATGCTTTTGTTTTACCTATTATCCACCCTATCCTTTTACAAGATGGGAATGCACGGTTACTTTGTATCATCGAATTCTCATAGAGGACTTGATAACGTAACCAGCGCTATATGGGTCTTATGGGGACCTGATCGTACGTGTTACTACCACAGTATAAGCACACGCCTCGTGCTCAAGGCATGGGATATCCTTGGTGAGGTCCCCATTCAGAATCTTGCTCTCATGGCGAGTCATCCACTCGCGTTATGAAGCTGCCTCTTTATCCTCTCACTGATCGAGACTCACCACCTTTGTCAATCCCCACCGTGGCTTTTGGCATACCTGAGCGACAGTCCAGCAAGAGGGTTTGCGATGAGATGGAGAGAGAGCGAGAGACGAACTCGAAAGTGGGAACTCTCTATATATGGATACGCATAGGGTTCCCCTGGTTTGGCAGGGTGCTGTAGCTACTGCATGAGGATGGTGGAGAAGAGCAGAAATCAGCAGCTTGTTTATGGGAATGTGCTCATATGTCTCTCTCCTTGAAACTAGAGCTTTATCTACTGGGCCTGCGGCAAAGATCCCATCCAGCGAGCAAGGCCTGGATCTGGAGAGTTTTCATTCGACAATACTCTCCTATACGGTCATGAAGGGACCTCCAAACCTATGTTTGCCATGACCTTTGCAAAAGGAAGCGGCCTGTGATCAGGCGCGATCGCCAGCCACCCACGCCACCAACACCATGCTCGCAACCATCAATGCCAGTAACCTCAAGTCACGAAAGGAGACGAAGCAGTCAAGTCTACTTCTTTGCCTTTCCAGACTTCTTGGTTTTGGCTATAGCAGGTTATCAGAGGGATTACGAGGGGGGGCGAGCAGGTACATACCGGTACGCTTGGAAGTGTTGGCCAACTTCTTGAGAGCAAGGGACTCTGCCTTGGCTTCAGCAAGGCGACGCTTCTCGGCATTCTCAGCTTCAATCGCTGTAGCACAATTATTTACGACTCGAAGCGATCAATATCGACTGAACCTACCAGCAATGGCCAGGGCGCAATCCATCTGCTTGGACTGCCAGACACAACAACCACATGCTGGGAGCAGTTAGTTACGACTGGAATCGAAGAATAGCAATCCAGTACTGACCACCGCGATGAGCTCCACCAGGGGATCGGCAAGACATGAAGGCTCCTTCGCCCTTCTTGCACTTCTTGCAAGCTCCGCTTTCTTCGATGACACGGCTTCACCTTGTTGAATCGAACTCCCCCACCGTTTTTCATGAAGCGGTTTCCCTTCTTCGTCAGTAATTGCGCCTACCAAGGTCACCCTTTGCAAAACAGTGGGAGACCAGTCGAAGTCCAACCTTGCTTCAAGCGAAGAAGAGCTCTCAGGCACCACCGAAAGCGATTAGACGTGTGCGGCTGGCAGATAGATGTGACTGTCAGCCGAAGATTCTCATTGAGCAGCCTCATGGCAACCCTCGCATGCCGAAACATTCACTGAAACAGTCTCATGGGTGGTGAAAGCCCTGCTGAGCAGGCTTCCAAGGAAGGGAGGAGGAGGAGCCCTGGATATAAACATGAGCCGCCAGATGGAATTTCTGCGAGGCGTATGGCCTCGCGAGAACCGCTCCGGATTCGGATTCGGACCAAACTCTTGGCGCGGAGAAGAGGCCCTTCGGGTTATATGTCGACCGTGAAAGACCTGTGAGGATACTGTAGAATAAGATAATGGAGGCAAGACCAATGCGGAACAAGCGGAGGCCACTGCAAATCGGAACCGGGTCGGGGGCAACGCAAAATCAAAGGCCCACGACAATGCCAACGCAGGACAAGCGGAGTCGGCCAGTGGAAAGCAATCGCGACCGGTGCAATTCGAGTGAAGATACAGTGTGAGGAGGACATATGAGTTTTTCGTGGAAGCGCCGGCAGGCTGTTACGTAATAGCTGACGTAAGTAGCGCCGGCAGGGTCTCTTTCGTGTTCTACTGTAGGATCTCGAGAGCGTCTTTTCTCTATCTTGCAACACGCAATGTTCGTTGCAACGGCTCCAACAACACCCAAAAGATTCTCGTCTCCCGCCACAGACCGCTAAGTGGGCCCGTTGTATCGAAAGCATACGAGGGAAGCTTTTGGCGCCTTGGAACTCTAAGACGATTCTTTGAGACTCAACTCCCGCCAATGTCGTTAGGGAGAGGCACTTTGATGGCGGAGACTGAGTGCGCTGGGTTTTGAGTGTGGGAAGGATGCTGATGTGAAAGAAGGATCTTGAAATTATTTCCGGATGCGGCGAAGGTGTATCCGTTCCGCTGCCAAAGACCGTGAACTCGTTGACGAAACATTCAACAAACTATACGAACAAGGTAAGATGAAACGAACAAGACAACTAATAACTATTCGGACATTCTGGACTGTGATAATAGGATACAAAAACTCCCCCTACTTATATATATACGTATAGCATCAAATCGACAACATACCACGTCCATTTCGAGGATTTTTACGAACCCACATCGATGACATAGTAACCTTCAGCAAAATATTGGAGAAACACAAAAGGCACCTAAAGCAAAATATTCGAACTCTGCAGACAGAGACAAATTCAATTCAGCCTCGAAGAAGTCCTTTCTCGGGTTCCCCTCCGTTCAGTTACCGGATCAGAAAGTCAATGCATTTAGCCTGACGACTGATCAGGAGAAGTTGGAAGCAAACTGTAGGCTGACGCTTCCAAGCAGCTGGAGTCAGTTAAAACACTAGATCGCGGATGGTTGCACAATTACATCCCTTGATGCGCAGAATGCGGCATTGGGACGGTGGAGGACGTCTGCGAGTGCCGAGTGGTGCTGTGATGAGCGGACAAGCAGGGCTCTGGAGCGTGTGCCATGCAAAGATGCGATATGACGGTCTGGTCTGACCACCAATGCAAGATCATACGGAGTTTAGCCCTTTCATGCTCTCCCTCTCATTATCACGGTTCGAGAAATGCCATCGAAAGACTTCTCATGGGGTTGAGAATTTGCGGCATGATCATGGGACCGCATGCTGGAAATGCTCATGCTCTCCTCTGTTTTGCACTCGACGCTTGAGCGATGCTGTCTGATGTCTTGTCGCTGGGACTCCTTTCTCCCGACCCATCATGGGTGCCGCTGCCGGTCTTGCCCGATTAGGAAACCGTTCTCCCAGCGGCGGAAACTCCGACCCTCATAAATGAGGTATTCTCAGGAACCTGCATTGGAGCAGAAAACCCTTTAGCTGAAAAACAGCAGACAACATCTGAAATGAAAACGGTCGTTTCGTCCTTCGACTCTACCCCAACAGCTTCTTGGTGGCTCCAGATCGAGCACGTCAAACTTGACTTGGAAGAAGATGGGCGTCAGAGGGCGTGGCTCGGCTTCGTTCAGGCAAGGCAACGTCAATATAGGCGGGCTTCTGCAACGCACATTCACAACCCAACTGACCATGGAGCAGCTTCTCACTTTATGTAAGCTCCGCTGAAGGCGCTGTGTACTCCGCCACGAGTGGTCAAGAAGCAGCGGCTGGTTCAAAATTTGGCTCGCCGCTCGCCTTAGGGAACGAGTACTTCTGTAGATGATGGACATCGCTGTTTTGGATGCGGAGCTGCCGTCGCTCCTCGTCGGGCCTTTCCATGTTTGAGAGGTATATGCCAGACGTTGGAGCTAGATCATCAAGAATCGAGTCCGTGTCTCACTATTGCCGTGGAAGAAGGGGGATGGAGACCTTCGACGAGGTCACAGGACGGGGAACGTCATCCATCCGTATTTTGTGAGTATGTGTCTCTTCAAATTTTGCGAAGCAGCTCTTTCAAATTCTCGGGGTTTATTTGCGTGTGGTCGGAATTGCCGCTTTTGGGTGAGCTTGGCGTTGTGGATTCGATGAGCTGGTACCACAACGCACATGCTCAACAATGGTCCAGGACGGTTGCACGGCTCGTGATTAGTTCCGTGACGAGCACAACGATCAACCGGTTCCCGAAACATGTCCTGGGGTTGGAGACTCTGCCTTTGCACTGCCGAACCTCGAGGAAATCCATCATCACCTTGCAGCAACTTGAATAGTACGGGAGACGGGGAACAACCGATGAGCGTAGCGTATGGAACGTTTCCGCTCCTCCTAGTGTAGAAGAGGTGGAGCAAGTCTCCCAGGCGGGACTATGAGACATTGTGCAGCCACCAATCAGTTGAGAACCACACGTATAGCCCACCTGTCGTCAGTTTCCAGGTCAAAGAGTGGATGTCGAGGTGCAGTCCCAGGACGAGCCACACATTCGGCCCTGGTTCATTTCGGAACGAACAAACGATCTCGAGCTATGCCGCTTTTCAGAGCGAAACCTGAGTCATCGTATACCGCTCCATGCCAAAGACCTAGAATGATCAAGAGTCCGCTGAGTCTACTGTCATCCGGCAGATTCGTTCAGTCTTGTCCGTGGGGACTAGATTGATCCCAGCAACAAGATGCGATATGGCCACCAAGAACCAAACGCGGTGAATACAGAGAAACAGTGTGGAGCAAGTGGTTGGTCGAATAAGATCTAACGGTGCTTTCATCGGTAGGGCAATTTCAAACGTGAACAATCAGGGATATATATACCATACATACAGATGCAAACCCAAGGTAGATTTTGAACAACGCCAAGAGACATGGCGTGCAGTGTGTCGAAGAACGCTCGCCATCGACAGACATGGATGTGCGCCATGTCTTGTGGTCACTATTATATATTGGGGAGGGATGCCTTGGACTCAGTATATGCTTCGCAAGCAGCTCAGCAGACTCTTGGGTTGAAGGACACTAATGACCCCTCCTACTATCGTGAGGGACATGACAGTAACCTCTGCTCTCATGTCGCTGTCAAAGCTGTGGTACGTCTTGCCCAGGTGTACTCTCCGAACTGATATTCTTGGCGGTAGTTACGACCTCACAATCGCTTGCTGGCGTACCACTCTGTCTCCGACTCTGATCCACCGAGCCTGCTAACATCGGCGCTGCAGTTCCTTCATGTTCTGGAGGCCCACAGATATGCTGCACTATATTTGGGACAGTTCATGAATCCGTACTGGCCGCCGAGAAGGTAGAGTCGTGGTTATCATGTCCCGGTATTGGTTGTACGCCAGCCTCACGACCGCGACCACGATCGCGGTACACCAGCCAGACTCCACCGAAGCCCCGCCCTTCTTACCGATAGTGAAAGCCGTCGTTGATAGCCTCATTCCTCGTCTTCTGAGGTCTGCGACGGGCGCCTCCATCCTGTCGTTGAGTGATTTCACCCGCTCGTGATGAAATGTTTCCTATCGTGGGGCCGCTTGCGTTCGGCAGTCAGAAGCGCCCTCGAGTGAGAAGCTAAGTGAAGCATTGCGCAAGGGCTCGATGCCAAAATGACGCCGAGCAAAATCTTCCAAGTAACCACGGCAAA
>JAABUK010008012.1_pt1 | contig 15003 bp, 18 predicted proteins | sample 5559141 | NCBI WGS metagenome assembly JAABUK01 (sample SAMN10711869, study PRJNA513367) | rock metagenome | isolation source: Antarctica rocks | place: Antarctica: Victoria Land, Pudding Butte nord | collected 2016-01-03
GAAATCAATTGATTGACTGACTGATGGATTGATTGATTGATGGATTGATTGATTGATGGATTGATTGCTGGCTAGAGGAGGGGGAGGAGAATAGAAAAGGTTAATTGCTCGGCTGGTTTCTTTTTGATATGAGGGATTCGGGGGAAGGGGGGGTTATTTTTGGGAGAATTATGGAGTACTGTACATTAGAGTGGCGGTTGGTTGGTTCGGTTGGTTGGGTTGGGTTGGGTTGAGATAAGAGGCCGGGAGGCAGTCGAAAGGGGTTGGGACGGGATGGGATGTCGTGTTTCCGCTTTAGGCCCCCCCCGGCGGGGGGGGGCGTATGGAATGGAGGAAAGGGGAAGAATGGGGGAAAGGGGAAGAATCTGCGTGTTGAGACCATCCAAGTTTAAAGGTGCAGCTCGACGGCGCGATACCTCTCCTCCGGCTGGCACAGATCCCTCACGTTCCTCACGACCCTCACCTCCGCCGCCTTGGTCTCAGCCAGAAGATATCTCGGCGGCGCCTCCAGGTGCCCATCCCCCTGCTGCCCCACCTCAACCCCACTCGAGTCCGACATCTCCTCCCACCCGGCAAGCTCCCCATCCCTCGCCGCCAGCGTCTTCTCCAGCACCGTCTGCATGCTCGCCAAGACCTTCTCCGTCGCCTTCGCCAGCGGCAGCTCCGAGGCGCGGACGTCATCTGGACTGATCCAGCTGGTGCGGTGGGTGGTTCCGGCCTTGAGGCAGGCTTCGCGGAGGCGGACGACCATGAGCGCGGCGAACATGTCGCCTGTGCCGGAGAAGAAGCAGGGGAGGCTGGGGACGTCGATCTGGAAGAGGCGCGGGGTGCGGTCGGAGCGGGCGGAGGAGCCGATGATGGAGAGGGTAGGGGTCGAGGGGTCGAGGCGGATGGAGGTTACGATTATGTGGGGGATGTGGTGGGTGGAGTGGAGCGTGGAGATTGCGTCGGAGAGGGAGGGGAGGGATCGGATGGTTACGCCTGAGAGGGTTCTGGGGTTTGGTGGGTTGGTCAGTCATAGGATATCAAGGTAAGTAACTGCTTGGGGAGGAGGGGAGAGCGGGCCGACATACTCGGCTTCGAATTGGTTGGGCAAGATGAGATCTGCGTCATGTAGGATGCTTTTATAGGCTGGGACGACGTTCTCGTTGACGTAGAGCCTGCCTTGGTCGCCCATTACCGGATCGAGGACTGTTTGGCCTTTTGCTTAGCAACGTTGACCTGCAGGCAGTAGAGATTGGCCTACCCCAGAAGAAGGAGCCTGGCTTGGTCGTTGACTTGAACCTGAGGTCGCGAGCAATGACTCCCACCGCCTCCACTGCTTCTGCACCAGGCGCATAACCCGACAGAAGGACATCGAAATCGGTCAGGTAGGATTGGCGAAGGCCATCGTAGATGTCGCGGATCTCCTGTGCTGAGGCCTTTGTGCCTTTGACTTGGCGGTAGCCCGTGTGATTGCCTGAACCAGCCCTCGTTGGTATCAAGGTGACAAAGTTTGGCAACGTTACACACACGAGACGGGCAAGGTCGTTCAGAAGGATTGGTTTTGAGGGGGAACGGAAGAAAGGCATACTGAAATGAACAGTGTTCAATGCCGCGACATCACAACCTAAAGCCTGCATGACAAAGGTGGCCATCGTGTTGCCGACATATCTCCATCGACGAGATCAGATCCACCTCCGCTACATTGAATCGTATGAATGACTCACCCATACACCACCTTCAGCAGAACCAGTCAGCCACGATCGATCAATGGTATGCGAGATCCTACATGGCTAGCGATCGCCAAAACCTTCGTCTCGGGTATTGGAGGTTCAAGATTCATGCTTTATTTCGGATTCTTCAACCACGAAAGAGAAAAGGAAAAGGATGGAAGGTGAGAAGTAAACAGTTCTGGCTATCGTAATCCGCCCTAAGACAATCGGCAGTCCTCGACAAGGCTGAACGCCAAGCAATCCCCCCCTGGCCCGTTGATGGAGCTCCCACATCCATCAAAATGAATAGCAGTCGAGAAGATTGCTGTCTGGGACGGCAGATTCGGTGTGCTACATCCAGCGCAAGCCACTCCCTAGCCTCGAATACATCATACTATCTCGGGCACATCACAACTGCGTCGGCGAGACATCTTCTAACTGACTCTCCAGTCATGTTCACTCGTCGTCGCCAATCTGCAGACCATATGTATCAGCATTCTTACATTGTAGGACGAGGTCCGGAGTCATACCTTCGGTGCCAAGTAGAATCTTAGATAGCTGTTTCCTGCCAATGGATACTCTACTAACAATGGTACTTCCTGTGACAGACACAGCCTGACTTTCGCGGCCAGACCACTTGCCTTGCAGAAGTTGACAAGATACTTGAGAGAGAAAGTCAAAGCGACCGGTTCGGACAGCTGAATTGAAACGTCAAGATCCGGCTTTTCGACATTGCTATGTTGTCGCACGGTCACGCTGCCGCTTCCGATGTCTCCCTGACATGAAAATCGCACACCGTCCTTGGAGGCCTCGATGCTAACTGCGACACATTATCAGAAACGTTCCATAGAACGGCCGAAGTATAGCCTCATACCTGATTCAGACAGAGCAATGAGATCCCTGCAGATTCGTTGAAATTCCGCACTGGGCATTTCAATTGTTGCTGCATAGTCGGTGTCCGGGATCCCCAAATGTTCTTGATCAATGTCCATCAATTTAATGTCATATTCGCTCAGCCGGTCAGTCTCACTGCTCTCGAACACCAAGTTGACAACGTCCGGAGCATCTTGGGCCTTTAGCGTAAGGATATCATCGTTCTGTGCCGCACGCAGGACTTTGGTAAGAGAGGTCAAGTTGATGCCAAGCGCGATGTTGCGGTCGCAGCGGAAGGGAGAGAAGCTTTCGGCTTTGAGGATCATGGAGACGAGAGCAACATGGGAGTTGTCCATGGCTTGAAGTGCGATGCCCGAGTCATTGCAATCAAAGTTGCAATCTTGCACAAGATCCTTGATGGCATCCACCACCTGCAAAATCGTCAATGAGTGGTTGGCATTGTGGCAACAATATCATGCTCACCTTCTTGAGTAGAGCGGCCTGCTCGAGTCGTGCTTCCAACACTGTTCGTGATTAGCTCAGACATCTCCTAGGGTGCCTGTCCGTACTCTTGATGTCTGGTGGCTGTTGGATGGACGGCAGACGGTGTGGAGAATCTGAGCCGACGTTGTCTTGCAGACTGCTTCTCGAGGATGTATGAGCGAATTTCAGCGCTCGAGGATGGAGATGGGTGCCTTGGGATCTTCTCGACCCGACTCAATCATTTGCACTCTGGAGGGCGCGTGGAAGACGCGTTCCAATTTATCCTTCTTGGGAATAGTGGAAATATTGGACTTGGCAAAGATCCTGCGCCACAGCCTGCGCCACAGCCTGCGCCTCAGACTCTCCATCGGCCAACTTGAGCCACTCTCCGGCCTCTTGTGGCCCAATTTCCTTCATATGTAGCTCTATCTTCAAGAGCGATTCTAGATAGATTCTAGGCAGTTGATCCTGTCTATTCAATCAATTCAATTCGATTCATTACAGGTATTTCGAGCTGTTCTAGCCATTTGCTTGACAGATTCCCAGCATACCTTCGTTCGTTTTACGTCTCTTCCCGCATAGTCCATCCATGCACAATTCGGCATCCACTCAGCCGCAAGAGGCGTCTCGTACTCAGCGTGGTGTCCATAAGTAGCTCAGTCGACCTGTACAGGCCATCACTCGAGAGCTGCTGCCAGCCCGCTTCGGAGCCTCCGTCCCAAGGTTAATGCGATCCATCCCAACTTACCGGAGTCACCCGTGGCAACGGCCATATGCCTCGAAGGGGCCTCTCCCCTGATGCTGACTACACTCACAAGGTCTTGACTCTACCATCATGCTGGCCAGCTTTTGAGTCGCTCAAGACACAATGCAATGCGCTTTTGGGTTGTGATCCTGTCCTGCCTGCCAGGGCAATGATTTGCTGTTAGCTTATGAAGAGATGATTGGCCTGTTATCCATGAACCCATCTACTTGATTCTTTCTATTGTGACAATAGTAGCAGGGACCTTGAAAGGGCTTGCTGCTCCAAGACGCGAAGTACATAAACGGGAGCACAATCAGCGGAGCGGAGCGTCGTAAGAAACCCCGAGAAGATTAGAATTTCGCTTACCTGGCGTCTCTATTCACTGAATGCTCGAGACTAAAATCATGGAGGGAGAGTGGTGCTGGAAAGTTCGCGAGTTGTGTAAAATGATGATGACCAAACAGAGATTTCAAGTCTGGTTCGAGAAGATGGAAATGCCTCAGGGCGAACATGCAGTCGAATTTTAAAAAGAAACCACTCTTCCGCAACAGCATTCATTCTAACCGATAACCATGTTCTCCTAAATTAAATCCTTCACTCCAGCGCTAAACTTCCCAGGACTAAGTCATGAGTCGTCATCATCATCATCTTAATCGAACCTCCATCAGTCCATGAATCTGCCATAGTCGTTGAGGTACCTATCCACACGTGAGTGCTAGGAGCAAGGAGATATACAGATGAGTCTCACGTCCGTAGGTAAGGAGTGATAGTGTATCCCTGAATTTGACTTGCGCGGCGAAGATAAATGAGTGCCTGCCTGAAGTGCTGCTCGCTGGCAGGTGTGTAAGAGACATTCCCAAGACTCATATACGCCTCTGCCGCCTGACATGTTTGTTAGCAGTCTTCATCCATAAGAAGACAAGATTGACTAACGAGTGAAAGGAGTTGCCCCTGAAGAACCCCTTCTCTTTCAGCAATGTTGACAGCTCTGGCCAAATACTCGGTGGCAGGAATTAGTGTGCCGCGTGCTTCCACGTAATCCCCGGTATGTCTCCGACTATTATCTTCGGCAGCTGCATGGATGGTGTCTGCCGTCTCGTCAAAGGAATCCTCAAAAGCAGATTGAGCGTCACCATCGCACGTACTACTCGAGGAGCTTCCTTCCTCAAGCTGTATTCTTGCTAGTGCGTTCTGCGAGCGCAGGAGCCAAGCTTGCCCAAGGCCTACACCGACATTAGACTTCCTCGTGTGCTTTAAGACGTGGTTTAGTCCAGACCTTGCAAGATGTCAACTCCTTCGGGGTGTTGCTGTAACAGGCGAAGCCACTGTCTGACACACCAGTTTGCAATGTCCCGGATGCCACCAGAGTCGGGCTCGTAATATGCCAAGTCTTGCAGACGGGACACAATGAGCACTTGCTCATCGACGCGAGCAGCACGTTGCAGTAGTGCCGTCTGATCAAGCGAACGAATAACAGATCGAGCTAGTGTTATCTGCTGGTCGAGCTGGTTGCGGCTTGATGCTGATTCAGCGTCGAAGTGTCGAAGCCCGCGGATGATGGTCGCTAGACGCTGAGAATCTGGAATATTGCTCATGGTTGCGGCAGGAACGGGCGCGGATAGATGCTATAAAAGTGGAGCATGATCAAGAAGCGGGAAGCGGTAGCAAGCTTGATATATAGTCACTGCGCAGAGGATGAGGCAAATTGAACAACAAGGTAACGAAAGGGGCAAAGCAGAGACATGAGTAATCTGGTTGACTTCATGATATGCAAAACTTGGTAGACAGGCCATAAACCAACAAGCCCAAGGTACTGATCGAGAAAGGCATTCCATTCTGACGGCCACCTTTGTGATGAGCCAGCACCTATGATCAATCACAGCTTCTCAATCTCACTAGTACTCCCACCTTGGCCCATGGGCAAGCAAGGGCTTGGAGAAGGGATTATAGACGGCATTGCTCTGCGGTAAGACATGTGCATCTAGAAGCCTGGGCATCATTTTCGGAGTGCGCGACCTCCAATCGTCCAAAAGGCCGGTGACGAGGATGGAAGAGGGCCATGTATGGAAAATAGAGTGGTCTCAGGAGAGAGCTAGATGCACGCTAGAAGGTTTCTAGAAGCCTGTCAAGGATTCAATAGAACCTTCGACTATGCGAAGCGAGGATACCGCGTTCTGATGCATAATACTAAGCACGTGGGGGCTCAATCTGAGAAAGGGTTCGTTATGCGATGTGGCACCGCCGAAGAACACCTGACGGATATGGCGAAAATCGTTCACCAAAAAGGCGAACATGAAAGCCATATGAGCGACGTACGTAAAGGCTGAAATACTCAAAGTCACCGTTCTGCGAGCCAGGATATGGAGGAGCACTGTTCAGCGAATAACGACGGTGTTGAGCGTTTGCTCTCACGGGGGAAACGAGGTTCGGTAGGGCTGAAATGCGACCGAGAAAGGAAGGCGATCCGAGGCATGCGCCACAGAAAGCTAGCGTACCTCCTAACCTCATTCAGTCATTGGGATGTTTACCACGCACTGCAGGACAAGGTGGGAGTTGCGCTCTCGTACTACAACGGTAGCAGAGAACCATCTGGTGAGCATGATCAGCCTCGTGCATACCAGACTAACTACTGATTTTCAGCAAAGCCTATGCTAGAATTGACATCTGATCCTTTCGACGGACGTTGACCCGAAAGCGGTAGGACACTGTGAAATGAACGGTTTGAGGAATGCAATGCGGACGCACAGCCTGAGCGAGGCACCTATCGGTTCACACCATACGCTCCTTCGAGAACGTTGATGGCTTACCGTATCCAGGGTTGTTGCCACAGATTTGCAACCAATTGCAACCAATTGCAGCGAAGTATCCATAGATTATCTTTCCAACTGTTGTTCGCCTCCCCGTGACCCTCAAGTTTCCATAGTGTGATATGCCAGTGCGTAGAAGAACAAACGAGTGGCCTGATCTGATTTGCTGGGGAGTTTACCTGGGATGAATTCGATCAGATGTGGCGTACTCGTGTTTCGCTGGGGCAGAGCAAGATGGAACCGTGGATTAATGCGCCCATGTAGTACTGGCACCATCTTCACAGAACAACTTCCGCAGCTGTTCATCAGTCTTTGCATACTTTGCAATTGCTTTTGTCCTCCACTCGCCGTAGGTTTCCAGTTTATATGCCTCACATTCATCGAGCAGGGCAGCTCTTGGTCCTTGAACGGGCCCTGTAGTTCTTCTAGGCCACTCGGCACATTCTCGCTCAAAGAGAATAAAAAGCGTTGCCATTTGCGTCCTTTGCGAGCAACGTCAGCCATATCGCTTCGTCCACGTCTTTCGAAAATGCGGGCGAACTTAACCTTTTCTCAAAGATAGCTTGTTCTGGCTAGTATTAAAAATGGCGACGACCATATCATGCAAGGAGAGCTGAGAGCAATTTCCTTGATTTCTGTCGACGCAAATGCCCAGTCAAGGATCGCTCTGATGCTGAAATCCTCGTCCACCAATATATGGCCGCTCTTGTCATCGCTGTGCTTCGTAAACGACTTTGGGCATATTCTGTCAGCAGTGGGAGTAGAACATAGTTCTAGTATCAATTCTAATTTCCAGCAACTTGTGAGGCAGCTGTCCAGAGGCAAAGGACTCACCTCGCCCGTGGTGGACAGCCGCAACTGGAGACGGACAACGGCCTCCACCGTATCCTTGGCCGAACTGAATGGTCCAAGAAGAGAGATGCTAGCAGAAGCAAACAGCTGAGGCTGTGTGCTCATGCGACCTTCGATTTCCTCCAGCCACAGCGAACCAGTTTTATCGCACGCATGTCTTGCGTTTCCAAGCAGACACCAGGGAGCTGTTCCTAGACCTTCGTCTTTTGGACCTTTGCAGCAGAATCCCACTCAAGCATTTTCCCTGGGATTTTCTCTATTAGGAAGGTCAGCCCCACAGGATTATTGTCAGACAGCCTGCGCCACAGCCTGCGCTTCAGGCTCTCCATCGGCCAACTTGAGCCAATCTCCGGCCTCTTTTGGCCCCATTTCCTTCATATTTAGCTCTATCTTCAAGAGCGATGCTGGATAGTAACTAGGCAGTTGATTCTGTCGATTCAAAAACTTCAATTCGATTCATTACCAGCATTTCGAACTATTCTAGCCATTTGCTTGACCATTATCCGTTGCTGGCACAGTAAAACATCATTGGCACTCTGACTTCCGTCTTTGCTGGGTCATACATGGTCGCAATCTCGCTGTACAGAATTCATCGGCTACTTGTGTTGGTGCAAGCGTAGGGTCGTTGATGAGTCTGGACCTTATAATAAGGTCGACCGCCTGGACTTGTCGCAGCATTTGTTAGTGCACGAACATCCACTTTCTTTATTAGGCTAAGGAGATGCACCTGCTTTGCCTTATCGTAGGCTGCGTTGTATACTTTAGGGTTGTTGTCCTGGTTGAAGCATGGTGAACCTGTTGGGTAAGAAAACAAATCAGGGAGTTTTACCTTGTATGGACAATAGTGGTATGGAAGCTGTAGACGGTCAGCACAGAGGTGACCAGCGCAGAGAATGCAATTGCCATTCTTAGGCCAGAAATGCCCGAGACCCAGTGACAAATAAAATGAAACACTTTGTACTATTGCTTGGCGAGATATCATGTGATTGTTTTTGTCACTGTCTTTCGGGCCGTCGTGTGGCGCCCAAATCACGCGTCGTACTGCAGGGTCTGCCATGTGGAGCCCCTGACTGCGCAACTTGGTTCAAGACCACTGCGAGAACAACTCGTACTAAAGCAAATACCAAAGATCATTCGCAGACTCACCGGCCTGAACAATCACCAGTGTGTTGTGGCATAAACATGGACGAGCAAACGATATGAATACATGAGATGGAATCTACAATCTATCAAGCGTCGCCGCTTGCGGCGTATTTGGAAGGTGTGTTTAAGACATCCTCTATCTAATGCAGTGGTTCTGACCACCGCAGGCCAAGGCGAGGCTTCGCAAAGTTGGCAGACAACAGAATGCGATTCAAAGTCGGAATCCCCAGACAGACCCTCGTTTGCTCCGAGAGGTCCTCCAGAACTAGCGCAATCGCGAGTACAGAAGCTTCTATCGCCATTACGGATACGCAGCCATCGGCGAACCAGGACGTTGACAACGTTGCAGGATGTATGCACTGTGAGAGCTTTAAGCCTTGTCCATTGGCGTCACTGACGGATAATCGCAGGCGGCAGTTAGCGTACGAGTCTCTACTTCTGAGAATGACCTTTTTCTGGATCAATTTCGATATTTGATCATCGCATCTCAACTTTTAGTTCACGAAACGAAACCTCCGGGTGAGACAAGATTTTCCAACCCGCTCGAAGATAAAGAAATTTCGCAGTACACTGCAAACTCGTTCAGCCTACAAGGTGCTACTATAACCGCTACGATATCTTTTCTCACAGCTTGGACATTAAATTGGGCAAGAGCAGGACCTTCTAGGTCTGCCATACATTGGTTAAACGCCTGCATTTTTTTGGTACTTTTGGCCGTCGTCGCAGTTATAATATATGGATATGCTCGCAGAAAAACCTCACAGCGGATTCGTAAGCAAGCCGTGGGCGCGCTCGCGCAACTGATCACACAAAGCCATGCCTTGGATAAGGTTGCGCGTTCGGCTGTGGGCCTCATCCAAGAGGTCGAAATAGTATCCAGAGGGTATGAGATGTGAGCAAGCCTCCTTTTTCTGTGCTACACCACCTGACAAGCTTACAGCAGCAATCCGCTACCGCCTGTCAGCCGCCTTGAATTGAAAGCGTCGGAGCGTCGATGTCTGGGCCTTCGAACAGGAGTTGCTAACGCGCTATCTTCAACAATCCATCGTTACCTCGAGGCTCACCAGGCAATGCTTCCGTTTGTTGGTCCTGTTGATATGCAACGATATCACGATATCTATGAGCTCTCTCGGCAAGACTACCAGGAGGTTATCCAGGGTTCACCCTCAGCTTTCGAAGATGACCCAGAGTCTTTGAGAGGGTTGAAGACATCATTGATGCGACTCTTTATCGTTCGACAAATACTGCTCTGTGACCTTTTAGCGTTGCCATCGAAGTCGTCGGATTCTGATACCAGATGGTGGTCTGTGGTATCAGATGAGATGGCAAATCTTGCAAGTGTGGTCAATGTCTCGGCAACTAGCATTGGACGTCTGATCAATGAAGAGAACAGTCGACAATGGGGTGACCGATTGGGGCAACGCCCGGAAGAGTCTGCTCAGGTTGGCGAAAACCGAGCCTCCGAAATCGGCGCTCCGATGACACCTGGCAAGGAAAGGACGCAAGCACAGCTTCGTCGTCTTGATGCATTATCACAAAGCATTCGAAGTTTGAATGCCAGGATGTTGCTTATGCGAGACGAAGCAAATGGCCTCATTGAAGATGGCGAGCAGAGCTCAGATATTAGCTCTGTTCTTACTAAACAGTACGATCTCGTTGGAGGGGACCTCAGAAACCTGATCTCGGAGTGGGAGCGTGGCAGCAATACCATGCTCCTCGGCGCTGGTACGCACGATCTTTTGTCTCTATCCAGATCTTCTAGTGGCCTAAGATCACCTCACTCCCCTGTCAATAGCTTAGGAGGGAAAACTGCTGTCAACGAAGGCAGTCCAGCTGAGGCATTGAAGCGACTGAGTGGAGACGGCTCACAAGCGCCAAGCAACGATGGGCTGGGTTCTGATGAGGAGATCTTTCAAGCTGTCTCGCTCCCGTACAAGCCAAAACGTTTGTCCATGACACGAGAGGAAAAACTAGCCAAAATGCAAGAGGACCGTCGAAAGCGAGCAACTCTCCGGGAAAGCAGAGACGCAACTACGAATATGTTACGGGAGCTTGAGACCGTGATCAAGCATCGTCCGCGGGCGAGGACTGCTTCCCGCATCACTACCGTGTGAAGTACAACACTTTTTCCTTACCAGGTAAATCAAATCAACCGCAAGCACTGGGACGAGGAAATCATCATATTTGAGAGCAGGAGCATCTCGGCGTTGGCTTTAGGCGATTCTAAAATACACGAGACCAACGACTACATAGTACATGGGGAGAGACATCATTCAGGGGGCGTTTTCTGGATTGTACGATCGTGACGACTGAAACCACTTCATCGGGTAGGATCTGCTTGAAGCATCTAGATGTACAATGAATTCGCTTCATAGAGATAATTGCTAGCACAGTCTGCTTTCACAGCAAAGTCATAGTCCATTTTGCCCTGATTACACTATGGAGGAAGGTTTAGGAACACATAATGTTCATGACTCTTATAGCAGACAAGTCTTCTCGGCCCGCCGTTCTTGCTTCCGAATGATCCGAATTCTATCAAGGCTGTCCCGAAAAAGGTATAGCTGTCGAGGCTTGACTTGGGCCAATGACATTGAATCCTGAATTACCAAAGTTGTCCTCCAACAGCTGGAACACTTTGGATTTGAGACTAAACATTTCTACATGTCAATCTGATTTTTCCGAACGTGTGGTGTATTCCTTCATAATAATTTATCATCCTCGATAGTGTACCTGATTGCGCTCGTTTCACAAAAGCAAATTTGGCAGAGTGGTTCCAGGGGCTGCTGGTCGGCTGGAGGCCATCACCATATCTGGTACGACATAGCGACGGCTGGTTCAATAGACGAGGATGCCGGCGAAGTCAAGATTCACTAGGCTAGATGCCTTCACGAAAACTGTCGAGGATGCTCGAATACGAACAACTTCAGGCGGGATAGTCACCGTCGCCTCGTTGCTAGTGGTCATCTATATGATATGGGGAGAATGGTCGGACTATCGACGAATATTGGTGCAGCCAGAATTGATTGTAGACAAGGGGAGAGGTATGTGTATATCTCGTATCTCACGTTGACCTATACTAAACCAAGGGCAGGCGAGAAAATGGAGATTCACCTGAACATCACCTTCCCACGAGTACCCTGCGAACTCCTTACACTCGACGTCATGGATGTGTCCGGCGAGCAGCAGACTGGGGTTGTGCATGGGGTGAGCAAAGTGCGACTATCTCCTGTATCAGAAGGAAGTGTTCCAATCGAGCGCACAAGCTTGGACCTTCACGCCCAAGACGACTCCGCGAAGCACATGGATCCCAAAAGTTATTGCGGATCTTGCTACTCTGCACCTGCGCCTCCAAACGCACAGAAAGCAGGCTGCTGCAATACTTGCGAAGACGTGCGAGAAGCCTATGCCTCGAACAGCTGGGCGTTTGGCCGAGGAGAGGGGGTTGAACAATGTGAAAGAGAAGGTTACGGGGAAAGGCTCGATGCAACACGCAAGGAAGGATGCCGCATAGAAGGTGGTGTGCGTGTCAACAAAGTGGTTGGAAACTTCCATATTGCGCCTGGCCGCAGCTTCAGCAACATGAACATGCATGTTCATGACTTGCACAACTATTTTGATACCCCAGTGGAAGGGGGCCACACATTCTCACATCAAATCCACGAACTCCACTTTGGGCCAAAACTTCCGGCAGAGGTGGTGGGCAAATGGAGTGACCACCATCATGACAATCCGTTGGATGCCACAGCACAGCAGACCGACGATCCGGCCTTCAACTACATGTATTTCGTGAAAGTAGTCTCAACGTCGTTTATACCCCTTGGTTGGGACGTCAAATCGTCCTCAGCGCTTCACACTGCATATGAAGATATGGTACCTCTGGGCCTCCATGGCTATGCAGGCCATGGGACAATTGAAACACATCAATACTCCGTCACCTCGCACAAACGGTCCTTGAGAGGTGGGAACGACGCAGCTGAAGGCCACAAAGAGAGATTACATGGTTCGGACGGCATTCCAGGAGTTTTCTTCTCGTATGACATAAGCCCGATGAAGATCATCAACCGTGAAGCAAGGCCGAAAACCTTTGCAGGCTTCTTGACTGGCATTTGCGCAGTTATTGGTGGTACGTTGACTGTGGCTGCAGCGATAGATCGAGGAGTATATGAGGGTAGCACCAGGCTGAAAAAGTTGCATCAAAGGTGAGATCATGCCGGTCTCGTTTCTATCTGATGCACGTTTCTGTTATGAAAAGCGATCAACCATAAGCGCGGCGTGTTTTGGATCTTTATCTACTGCATATTGAGGGCCTACATTTTACAATTGTACCCTCAATCTCGATATCTTCTCATTTCTCATAACCTCGCTTTTTCTACCTCTTTCTTCTTCTTCAAATTCGCCACCATACCCCAAGCCCACTCTCCGTAGGGCGCCATCTGCGCTGCATACACCTTCGCTGTCTTCCCACTCGCCTGCCTCAATGCATATCTCGCTGCAATTCCCTGCATAATCACGGCCCCTCTAAATCCACCAAATGCATTTCCCCACCCCAGGTCACGAGCTGGATCCCAACCTGCTGCCTCTGCGTACCATCTCACACACTGCTCCAGAGTTGGCAAGCCAGGTACAGCCCCCGGCGCAAACTTTGGTTGCGCAGTTCCATGGCCTATCTTGATCACCTCCTGCGCCGATTTTACGGAAGGTGATGCAGATGTGTTCATCCAGGAGTACGGACCTGTCAGATTGACCAAGTCGCTCAGTGGATTTCCGATCGTCGCCATCTCCCAATCTAATATTCCGATTACTCTGGGCTCTGTCTTGTGATAGACGAGATTATCGATCTTATAATCGCCATGGATCAGAGTGGCCCGGTCTTGGGGTTGGAGGGATGGTTCGGAAAAGAACGATACCATGTCATCGAAGTGGGGAATCTTGCCGACGGGAACCTTTGTGTCGACATCTACAGCACGGGATTGTGCGAGGGAGATTGTGCCGAAAGTCTTCAATTGACGGTTGTAGAAGCCTAAGGCTTTGCCGAAGTTGGAGAGGTTAACGGAGGGAGGGGAGACGCGGTGGAGGGAGGCCAGGGTTCGGATTGCGGATCGCCACCTGTGGCTACATGAGCACCTTTCACCTGATAGGAAAGAATGTGAAATGAGGAAGATCATACATTTCGGTTCTATCTTCTTCACTAACATCCGGAAACCATGCATCCATCACTATCCTCCCATCCATGAACTCCATGATATAGAAAGGTGTCCCTAGCACTCTGGCATCCTCGCATAGGCAGTACGCCTTTGGCACAGGTACTTCTGTCTTCTCCAGCGCATGGAGTATGCGGTATTCTCGCTCGACCTGGTGGGCTGTCTTGGAGAGGAGCGCCCCAGGAGGCTTCTTCCTCATGACGTATTTCTGGCCATTTGGTGAGACGAGCTGGTATGTTGGATTTGATTGTCCGAAGCCAAACTATATAAGACAGGAGAAGATCAATTGATCGACCTTTCTGATCAAAGGAGGAGTGTATATTTACCTGCTTTACTTCGAGAGGGGTCCTGATCTCGGGCACGTTCTTCTCAATGTACTTCTCCAAAGCAGCTAAGTCGATGGGCTGGCGGATCTCTCCCGCCATGTTTGCTGTCTACCGCATATAGGGGATGATGCGGTCGGGTAAAACACATTACTTTCAGCTTTCCATCAGCGCAAAGCAAATTGCTCCTCTAACTCCGCTCAGTAGAGCTTCGGGGAGACAGCTCCAGAAACTAGACCTCGGCTCACCAACCACGCCGAAAGCGGCTTTAGGGCTGTGCGACGCGTCTAATGACTTTACGCGTCTCCCTGCAAGAAACATAAACCCGCGAGAATACTCAGATCTGAACCACTCTCCCCACTTCAATCCTCAAGGCATGACCAGACACTCCACACCTCACCCCTCCACCATCTCCAATAAGCACGCTCCACCATCTGCCCCAAAATCCCCCCTCGCCAAACGCCCCAAAATGTCCCCATCAACAACGGCAAACAACGCCTCCTCCGTCCCCGTCCCAAAACTAACAACCACTTCCCAACCCCCCCTCCTAATCAAAAAGCTCTCCCCGAAAGCCACCATCCCAACCCGCGGCTCCACCTTCGCCGCCGGCTACGACCTCTACTCTGCGGCCGAAACCGTGGTCCCCGCCCGGGGGAAGGTGTTGGTAGATACCGAGTTGGCTATTGCTGTGCCTGAGGGGACTTGTGAGGATTTCCTCCCCCCATAGAACCTAGAGAGGATCAGAGGCTAACGATGTTTGTTGATGATGTATTGATGCAGATGGAAGAATAGCCCCCCGCTCGGGTCTGGCGTCAAAACACTTCATTGATACGGGGGCGGGGGTTATTGATGCGGATTATAGGGGGCAGGTTAAGGTTTTGC
>JAABUK010008013.1_pt1 | contig 15002 bp, 20 predicted proteins | sample 5559141 | NCBI WGS metagenome assembly JAABUK01 (sample SAMN10711869, study PRJNA513367) | rock metagenome | isolation source: Antarctica rocks | place: Antarctica: Victoria Land, Pudding Butte nord | collected 2016-01-03
AGCTCTCACGTAGCTTTGCACGCATTGATGTGCTAAGGAACCACAAGTGATAGTGCCAGCCTTGCCTTTGCCAGTAAGCACAGCCTGTGACATCTATGTATGGTGGCACCGCTTGCCAAAGATTACCCATGCGCTGAACAATATGGCTTTTGTAGCACATGAGCTTGTCACTGACATGTCATGAGCATTGCTGAACCGGCAGACACTGTTCATACTTTTGAAAGCAAAATAAATAAAATTTGACAAGTGTTGTGGTGCACCAAATGTGCTGTTGATGATAAATGCTGCCTCACTTGCAAGCGCTCATCTCATGAGTGCTTGTATGTATGTGTTTACTCCTGTCCAAAGTTTCAAACCCATACATGACACAGGACATGCATTTCAGCCGCTAAAGCTCAGGCACACACTCCAAACAAGAGACTTTGAGTTCGCAGTACCTAATGCTTGTGGTCACACCCGCAAGGGTGCAAGCTTCAGCTTACACTGCCTCTTTGGTGTCGACCTCACTGGCTGTGTAGGCAACTTGTCAGCTTTGGCAGGACTTTTGCTTTCACTCCCAGCTTTTCTCTTGTGACCACCAGCGGCAGCACTCCAGTCAAGCTTCTTCTGCTTTGCATCAGATGCCTGTGCTGTCTGGCCATTCAAGGCAGATTTTGATCCCCCCCTTGCAGTGCCCCCAGGCAATGTTGCTTCGGGCTCGGCATCATCCTGATCTGCCCCATCTGGAAACGCCCCTGGCCCTGCCCTGACTGGTACAGCCCCAAGGCCCTGGTTAGCGCCCTGGCCTGCACTGTCTGGGCCAGCTCTTGCATCTGGAGCCCCGCTTGGCCCTGCCCCAGTAGCATCTGATCTGGCAATATGCATATCGTCTGAGTCATCTGGTACGGTCACGTCATCAAAACCAGACTGAGGCTCCTTGGTCTGTGTGCCAAAAGGTTCACCTGAAGCTGCTTGTTGTGCTGTGCTGGCCTGGGCCTGAGCATCCTCATGCTGCTGTGCACCTGCGTGACCATTGCGCAACATTGGCGCCAGACAGTATCAGTCACTGCTGGGAGAGCAGCAACACTCATGGCACTCATCCTCTTTGTGTCCATGTGCACAAATGTACCAACAGGCATTAAGCAGGAGGCTGCCACATCTCAGATTGTGCACTAACAAGGCTCACGGAAGAAGCAGGCTTGCACTATGACAGCACTATGACAGCACACACACACACACACACACACATACACACACACACACGCACACACTCATGTACATACACATACACACACACACAGGGCACACGCATACCTACAGCTCTGCTTGCTTGCTTCTTCCTTGCATGACTGGGACTGGTGCCAGAAGGAGAGCTGGCATGGGACGGAGACTTGCCCTTGCTGGGTGACTGATCAGCATATGCATCCTTCAGCTTCTGGATGTTGTCCTTGCTGACGCTTGCATGGTCAACCATTGGCTTGGGATAGTCTACACCTATGCGGCAGTTGGCCTGCTTCTGATCTGCTATGGGCGCCTTCCACGGCTCATAGATCCACTTTGCAGGGAAGTCCTGAAGGAACTATGCCATGCAATTGCAGACTGAAGAGTCACAGGCTTTGCATAGAGGTGGCATTTTGCAGACCAGACTCAGGACCTGTGCATCCACTCTGCTGGAAAATCCTGAGGTCAGCATTCCCTCACCATCAATGTGAACACATGCATGTGGGTGCACTAGCGGCTACCTGTGTCTGATCTGCTTGTGTCATTCTGGTGTGGGTTGATGACGGCAATGACCAGGCAGAAGCTATGCATGAGGAGGCAAGCTGTGGGGTCATTCCAGCTGTACGAGCAACGCAGCAAAGCCTGACTGCTTGGACACAAAACGCTCATCAGAAGATTGCCTCAAAGCTGCCCTTGACTCAGCCACTGCTGCAACATGCTGTATGTGTAAACAGCACACCTGGGCAGCCCTGTATAATACTTGGCTTCTCATTAAATTAACGCTGAAAGGCGTAGTCTTTCCTTTTCTTTTCTGTAAACAGCACAGCTTACTCACCTTGAGCTCAGGCACGAACTTCCTGACAAAGTCTCCATTGGGATCATACTTGCGCCCAAAGGTGATAGGGCTGTACACCCTGTGATACTGATAGAAGAAAGCGCTAGCAGAAAGCCACATCCAGTTTGCGTTGTTCAGGCTCCAGTCATCGTCTATCAGCAGCCGGTCAAAGACATCTCTGCCTGCTGTCCAGGGGCAATATAGATCGCCACGAGTGAGGAAGCAAGCCACCGCATGGCGTGCTAGGTGATGCATCCAACCCTGGTGACACACTGATGTCAGCAGGCATGTGAACATGCATGTGGCGCACATGTGATAATATTGCAGTTGTGATGATAAAATCACAACCAGCTGGTTGCCGTTCAAATGGCTTCATATCACATACAAGGTGCATTTGCAAGCAAGAGGAAGAAACAGAATGAGGAATGGGTAGTCCACCACTAGCAGGAATGCACATGAACAGTTGTGCAGAGAATTGCTGGGACAGACAGGCGGCAGGTTTTGCAAAGATACGTGCAATTGCTTTGCATTGCACATGCAGGTCAGGTGAAGGTAATGGTGCTACTCACATGGACCTGTAGCTGTCTCATGCAAGCATCTATCCTGCAGAAACATAACCAAGGCAAGTGTCACTTGTGCAATGTCTGCAGGAACGCGTATCATATGCAGCATACAGAGCGATGCAACAGTTGAGGTAATCCCATGCTTCAAGCAAAGATGGTCTATGAGATATCATTCAGGCTGCGTCAAAGCATGCAGCCTGACATGCATCCTGTCAAGCATAGTCTCAGTGCCATTCTAGACTTTGAAAAGCATCAAGGGTACATGCCTTCATGCCAAGTACCAGCTTATTGCAGCTAGGCTGCATGAAGGATTGCCTACAGAGCCAAACCGTGACCATCACACTGTAGTGCTTGGTTCGTCCTCATGTTTCATGCACAAGGTGCACATGTGCAGACAGTCATGCGTGCACAATCAGCTTGACAGGTAAAATCAACATGCGATCAATTGGACTGATAGATCACATATGCATCAGATGCAGTGTCACCATGGAAAGCCTGTTTTGGCAGCTTCCCAGGCTGCAACCTTCTCAGCATTGTCCTCCCAGGGTATCTGCTTACAGATAGGGTTGTCCTCCATTTGGTCAAAATTGGGAGTGTTGGCCCCCACGAAGTAGAAGAACTCGCGCCACAGCAGCTGCCCTCTCAGGGACACTGGTGGTTGGCTTGGTTGCTTTGCACCAGCCTCAATCTAAATCCAAAAGCTCACATCATATTTGTGACGTGTTTCTCAGCACGATTGCAACCATGATCATGATTGATGATGTTGTTATCGTAAATGGCAATTAGGCATAAGTGACTGACTGGGCATGCTCACTGAGTATGATGTGGCATGTTGAAGCTAACACAAACATTGCACTCGAGAGTGTGCAAGTTGATGTACAAAAAAAGTTCTTGTACAGTGGCAAGCATTTCCTGGGCAGCCGGTATAATTCTTGGCCTCTCATCAAATTGATGCCGAAAGGTGTTGTCATTTCATTTCGTTTCTTTTCTGGCAAGCATCTGTTGCCAATGGCGTTTGTAGCCAGTGGCCACAGACGCTTGACTCTGAATGCAGCAGCACCTGCTGAGTTGGCAGGACCTGAGCGAGGCATGTTTGTCTGCACCTACACTCTGTATTGTCTGCAGTCATAACATCAAAGCACTTGCTGAGTTGGCAGCACCTGAGTGAGGCATGTATGTCTGCGCCGACACTCAGCATTGTCTTCAGTCGTGCGACATCAACATGGACAGCTCACCTCCTGCAGGCGCTTGTAGAACACACGCACAGACAGGCAGCCGAACTTGAGGTAAGGGCTGAGCACTGTCGTGGCAGGCTCCAGAGCTGCAGGGTTGCCCTTGGGCTTTTCAAATTGCACCACCCATGCTTTGTCTGCTATGTGCTCTTCCATCCTTTTCAAAGCCAAAGTCTCTCCTCCCTGGAGCACACAACCAGCTCTAAGAGCACATTACGCTGCCATTGCCTATGCTGTGCTGTGCTGTGCTGTGCTGTGCTGTGCTATGCTGTGCTGTGCTATGATGTTCTGTGCTGGTGATGTGTATGTGACAAGAAATCATTATGATGTCCTAACATATGTGCAAGCACATACCAGAACTGAGCATGGGCCATGACAAGCATGGGTCCCCCAAGGTAGGACCACCAGGGCTTGAGAGATGCCAATCAGGGAGACAGCAAAATCTCAAGTCACCTTGAAGGGAGATGTGGGCGGATCATGGTAGCCAATGTCAGTCAAGTTGGGGACACCATCCTCTGTCAGCCCAACTGTGTCCAGTGCCTTCTGTGCATCTACAGAAATAGGCGGGAGCTGGCTGGAGGGGTCACCCACGGGAGCGCCTGGGGGTCCTGACTTTTGAGCCAACCTTTGAAATGCGCTGTAGGCAGTGACCACCTGCCCTTTGTTCAGCTGCAAGAGTTTTGTTGTGTCCTGTACATCATACACAGTAGACACCTGACTCTTTCTGCAATATATCCTGTTCACAGCAACACTGCAGTATGTCCTGGTGACAACACCGCAGTAAGTCCTGGTGACAACAGCACTTCAGGCAGTCATTCACAACAAATCCAACAGTCAGTCACAACACTACTTGTGTGAAGACCATTGACCATGCTACCTCAAGTTCACCAGGCTACACTATATTGTGCTGTCTGCAGGACTAGGATTGCACTAGCAGTGCTTCCAGTGTTGTATTCTTTGACACAAACATATGCAGCATGCTGATTGATCACAAAGACGTTCTCAAGAGACCTCACATAGTATATAGTATCCAGATCATGGCACAAGCCTCAAACATGCTTACACAGCAACAACAGCATGGTAAATATGTGCATCCTGAAGAACTGTGATGCTCAGTACAAGATGAAATTGATGATGTGCCAGGCGTGTCAGAGTACTCACATACAAGGTATGACTGACAAAGGAATGCCATGGAACTCCTGCAGCTTCAATACCCTCAACCATGTTCTTATCCCTTGCCTTGGAGTAAGGCTCTGTATCAGCTTCAAAACACACCTTCCCAATATTCCAAGCCTGAGCAGACAGGCTTGTTAGAGGAGTCATACATGAGACCTTTGGCTGGTGCAGAAGATTTGATGGCCTTGGCAGCTTACCTTGATAAGCTTTGGGACAATGTCAGGAGGGTTGCCATGTACAATGATGAGTCTAGACCCCCGAGCTTTGAAGCTGGCGTCCAAATCATGCAAGCTTTCCAGCAAGAAACTGAACCTGTTTGTGCCCACTCTGCACAACCAAACAGCACATCTGCTGGGGCCGGCAGCATCGGTTGTTTGGACTCAAGACGGCTTGGATCGCTTGGACTCACTTGCCGTTACCAGCGAACCATGGGTCAAACACGAACACCGGGTACAAATGCTTGCATCCTTTGAGGGCTTCAAGCAACGCAGGGTTGTCGTGCAGACGCAAGCCCTGCGCAGAAACGACTGCTTGTCAGCCGGATAATTGCGTTTTGCGGACCAAATTGTTATGCACAGACATATTTCAATGTGTGCTGGTGTGAGGTGGCAAGCCCTCAGACGGCAACCCTTGACAAGGACTTCGTGCACAAAGCTGGGGAAACTGGAGCAGAAGATCTTGTGCTCACCTTGCGAAACAACAACAGAGAGTTCATCACAGACGCTGGATGCCTTATGACAGAGAGTCTGCGAGATATGCGGTTCAGCTGCAGATCAGATCGATGCCAATAGCTCAACGAGCTTGAAGTCCAGACACGACAGCACTGCTCCGAGACCAACGACAGGCCATGTGACCCTGCTGCGAACGACTTGCGTGCATGCTGCGCTCATGCATTGTCCCTTGCATGTGACCTACAACATGCAAAACGATCAAGGTGATCATTCTCAAAGTTGGATAACATTTTGGGTGCCACATGTTGATTTCACAACCACAAGGTACTTGGGCAAGCATCCAATATTCCGACATGTTTTTCAAGTCACAAGCCTAGGGCTGGTGGTACCGATGACATGCTATGTACTTGATGAGAAATAGCAGTCAAGTTGCTTGCGTTACGAGACGTGAACGCAAATGGAAAACATTGCAAAGCAGGAAGAGTTGTTGCTGAGGAAAAAAGAGGAAACAAATTATTCATAACAATATCTATGCTACACGTGGGTGACTGCCATTGACATTTCTTTTGCATCGTACTCATGATGATCACTGCACCCTATGCAACCAGGGCAACTTTTTCACCGGCGCGTGTCCTGTCCTTCAACCGTACTGAGGTCTCCAGAGACTGAAGGTACGCAGGGCTGATGTCTTCAGTGACATAATGCCCTGCATCATCATTCACGTATGTAAGTCAAGTCTGATGCCAGCCAGGTTATCTGCAAATCTTTCTGCACGTGCAGTGATGTATGGCATACGGAGGATGCATGCATCAGGCAGCTGCTGTGCCGGTTATCCCAAATCATGAGCAATCAGCCAAAACACGCCAAAACTCACCTGTGAAGCAAGAAGCCTCAAACTGCTGGATGTCTGGGTTCAGACTTTGTGCCACTGCAAGCAGATCATCTATACTTTGGTACAACAAGCCATCAGCGCCCAGAACCTGCATTTCACCATCTAAAAGTGAGACAATGTTGAAGGACCAGAGACCGTTGCTGCATCAACCCAAAAACGCAGGATTTCTAATTCAGCAACTACGAAGAACCTTTTTAAAGCAAGAACGTACTGCTGTGACTGCTGTGGTGTGAAACACATATGATTGCTTGCCTGTGACCAGTTTTGCAACACAGACACCACCATAGTCACAGAAAAGTTGTCATGCAAGCTGCTCAACGCCGTGTTTTGACTCGACAGGGTGTGAATTGAATGCCAGAGGCATCGATGTACAAGAAAGCATGAAACCAGCATTAGACCATTGTCAGCATACAGCAGCAGCAATAGCATAGGTCTCACTCATTGGCGCCTGTCTGTTGCAGCTGAGCAACATAGTTTGCAGAAGATAAGACGTAGGACTTTACCTTCCGGATCTCTTCTTCGCTAAGATCTGTGGCCACAAACTCCTTTTTGGTTGGCATGTCAACCCCATACACATTGGGGTACCGCACAGGAGGTGATGCACTTGCCAGGTACACCTGCAAGGCATCCACCGGCTTGCTGTGTGAACTCAACACTGCATAGTCATGTAGTTATGCTGTAGTATGCGCTGCACCCATGGGCACAGCAGCATGTCCATACCACTGGACCAGCAACAAGTATCTGCCCAATTGTTGAGCTGCCTTGCCCTGCCCCCTCCCCCTTGAACCACACCCGGTGCCCCCGCCCTCCAAACAGCTCAGACTTGAAGTCTGCTGGATGCATTGGGTGCATTTATCACAGCAGCACAATGTAGACAGTGTCCAATGAAACATCACACATTGTCATACATTGCCACAGCATTTCATCCCATTGCAGAGGAACTGCAACTTGGATGGATGCCACTCCCGTTCACTTCTCTTCACAAGACACAAAACACATTAGCCACGACTTGCCACCAAACATGACATACTATTGTCCCTTGTGAGCATCAGCTTTGCGCACCCCACAAGGCACTTCACGTCATCAGACACCCAACACGGCCATACCTTCTTGGCTCCAGCTTTGCGCACCATGTCCACAATCTGTGACATGGTGGTGCCACGCACAATGCTGTCATCCACCAGCAGCACACTCTTGCCAGAGAAGACAGCCGGCATGGCGTTCAGCTTGCGCCGCACTGACAGCTCCCTGGTGCGCTGGTCAGGCATGATGAAGGTGCGCCCCACGTATCTGTTTTTGACCAGGCCCTCTCGGTATGGCAGGCCCAACTCTGCTGACATTTGGATGGCTGCTGGCCGGGAGCCGTCAGGAACTGGCACTACACAATCTATGTCCCAACCTGACTTTCTGAAAGCATGGCAGATGACACATGAGCTAGATCCACGTGCTGAGACCATGTGTGGCAAGTGTGATCCTCAGAGGAAGCTGAGCTGTGGTTCCCCACATGTCATATGCTCAAAGCAATGAATGCACAGTCTGTCAGGAAAGGCAGAGGGCGCAATGCTATGCTTGTGAGAAAGAGAATTGTACAGATGGCCCTATGCAGGAAGTAGCATGCTGGCTGCTTGAGACATCATGAGATATTGTAAAGCACTGCTTCAGCTTGTGCACTTGAATGTGGCAGGCTGCCAGAGCAAGAATGGCATCGAGACCACATTCAGAACCAACCTCTCAACCAGAGAGGAAAACAGACATATAGACAAGTACAACATGTGATTAGCAGTGCACACCTGATTCGTTCTGATAGCCGACTTCCAAGGCCCAGCTGGAAATTGTACACTGACATGTCATTCAGCACTGAGTCTGGCCGCGACAGGTAGATATACTCAAAGATGCATGGACATGTCTGTGAGTTGGTGACACACATCCTGCTGACGAGCTGGCCTGCATTTGTCAAGATGCATTGCTACAGATTCTGCAACATCAGTTTGGACAACAAGATGGCAGTGTGCGTCAGCACTGCTTTGTAGTTCAGAGTTGACTGCTGCACAAGCAGTGTCAGGGCAAATGGGGCAGCAGGCAGTGCAGAGGCAACTCTCACCATCACAAGGAGTTCACCATGCTGCACACTGGAGCAGCCTCATGCGTACTGAAACAGCCTCATGCTCCTGGCTGTTGAGTACACACAGGCAGTACAGCATCATGGCAGGACAATAAGGAGACATTGCACAGTAAGGCGCTGCCGCTTGATGTTCTGAAACAGTACAAACCAAGACATGCAAGAAGCCCCCCTTACTGCAGTGCACGCGCCAAACCATCGAGTAACAGCACTATTTTGAGTGATGCTCTCTGCCATATGGCCGCTCACCGTCTTCAGTGATGACAATCATCTCGCCAGGCAGGACATCTCTGACCCTCTGGAAGCCTATGGGCCCAAAGGCGCAGTCCTCAGAGGCGACACACCACTCATCACCATCATCTGAGGTCCTCCTGCCCAGCACCAGCGGCCTGCGCCATCATGTCATCCAACTTGGTGATCATCATAAGACAGTGAGTAGTGCGCTTTTTGGGATCCAAAAAAATGCTCCAGTTCCAACAACCAGTGTGTTATAAATCAATTTCAAAACCCGTTTTGTAGTTCAAACCTCAACCCAGAAACGCATCCTGACATGCTATCATCGAAGACTTAGCTCCCAGGCCGAAACGAATGTGTGTCTTGACCGAGTGTTAGGTATGCCCCGCTCTGGCTGGCTCTTTGCATAGCGCTACGCCTGCAGCTCCCTGTGTGTTTTAGACAGTGACAACACAGCCCTGAACAGCAGGCCTGACTGTTGCCGGCTGAGGCTGCTGCTGCATTACTGCATGATTACATCAGCTTATGGCTGCACAGCTCAAAAGAGATAGACTCATGGTGCAGGGCAGTTTTCATGAGCAGCAATGCAGTACTGTTGCAATGATGAATCTGAGTGCTGGCACTGGGGAGTTGTGCCCTGGCCATGAGGGATTCTAGCCTGGCAAAACACAACCAGGCCTAACCTGGCTGCATTGCATACCTGATGCCAAAGGGATCTCTGAAGGCAATGAGGCCAACACCAGCAATCATGCTGATGCAGCTGTACGCGCCCTTCAGCAGCTTCATGGTGGCTACCCCTGCCTCAAACACCAGCTCCATTTTGTGGTTGGTGGGGTCACATGCCACGCCTTCCTGACTGCACCGCTGGTGCGCTCTGTGAATCTCATCTGCCAGAACATTCAACAGGACCTGCAGGAAGCATGGATCATCAAGCCTGATCATTCCACAGCAGGCTGGAGCTTTTAGGAAAGAACGACCCTTTTGCTTTTTTGGCTTGAGCAGGAAGTCTGCTTGCAGGCAGGTCCGAGCAACATGTAACAAGCACGTTGGAGCATGAAAGCTTCTTGTATGTCAGGTAGCAAATGTGAACAGACCTGTGTGCAACAAAGCAATATTGACAACACCCTGGCTGTTGCCATGAATGCCACTGCCAATGAGCACACCATGTGAGCATGAGGATAGCGGGTTGACACGCAAGAAGTTGAGTGGAAATGCGAGCATGACCTGTGTAATGACACTGTCTGCATGTGAGCTGCATGCACAATGAGATCTGCAGGAATGGTCAAACAGCAGCCAACACAGAAATGAAGCACACCTCTGAATCCGAGTCTGTCCTGAGATATCTGTTGAAGAAGCTGCTGCTGCTGTTCAACAGCACCTTCAGCTCAGCTGTGTTGGTGATGTTGCCATTGTGAACAAGGTACATGCCCAAGGGACTGTTCACAAAGAAGGGCTGGGCTTCCTGAACTGACGCTGTGCCTGCTGTGGGATAGCGCACATGCCCCAACCCCACATTCCCTACTCAAACCCAGTCATTGTGTCAAGTGCTGCAAATTCTTTGCAGCAGAAACTTGATAGCTGCTTGAGTACATCATGCTATGACTTGGCTGTTGCACATGAAGATGAGTAGCAAGCATGATCTTGAGAGATGCATCTTAGCAAGAAGTGCAAGTAATTCCATACAGTCCAGCAAGTGCTGATGCAGAAACAGATTGCAGCACATACTCAGCTTCAGCAGTGACAGACTATCTGCTGTCTGTTGCCTCGCAAAGTGCTACATGCAGAATGTAGCACTCTGCGAGGCAAGATCAACTTGTTTCATGTGCGTTGCTTAGGAAAGCATGTTTGTATTTGTGACTCATCACACACAGCTGACTTGCCTTGCAGCTTGTCCATTGTCTTGGTATTGTTGAAGACATCCTTGACAAGGCCATTGGCTTTGTACTCAATAAACTTGCCGTTCTTGAGGGTGACCATGCCAGCGCTGTCCTGACCACGATGTTGCAGCATCAGCAGACCCTCATAAATCTCAATATTGACCGGACCCTGCAGCAGACACTGCCTGTCTGAGCAAGCAGACTGCATTTAAGACTGCAACTAAGCAAGTGCATAATATGGATGGGTTGACTGCTAGGCTTCTTGGGAGAGGCTGAGCCAGATGACCCACGGAACTGATGTGGACTGCTGCAGTAATCACTGACCTTGTGCTTGTATATGCCGATGATCCCGCACATTCTTGGCGTTTGCCTGACCATCCTATGGCACAGACAGCAGGGCATGTGTGTCTGTTGTGCACTGCCATGCTTGCCACAAATACAGCACCATGTGGCAGGTTCACAACCTCCTGGGAACACTGTGCTACCTGTGACTGTTCCTTGGCAGTCTGCTGACTGCAAGGGGACTCTTCAGCTGCAGAGACCATGCCTGCTGCAGATGGCATTGCTGATGCAGAGACGGCAAGAAGCTTGTGTGTCTTCTCCGCGAGAGGCTATGGCAGCACTGCGACCTTGCGTCTTTGACCTGGCTGCAACTTGAGCGATTTGAAATACTCTGCAGCCCTGAAGCGCTTGAGTGCATCGTGGAATGCAGTCGCGATACGGTGCCCTTTCACGGTGTGTCAGAGGTCATGCATGATGCTCCTGACGAGGCAAAGTGAAGCGAAAGCAGCGGGGCCGTAACTTGATCTTGTTGAGGGGGTCAAACTAGCGGCTTTAATAGCCCCGTTGACGAGCTCGCCCGATCAGCAGTTATAGCAGTGCAAAGACACGGCGATATGAGGCGGCGGATTAAACAGCGCTGACAGGAAGAACGTGACTTTGACCAGTTCGCGCACAGCATGGCCGGCGGACCCAACGTCTAGTTGAGCGAGGGAGGGTATCAGGGTTTTGCTCGCAGCCCGGCTGACGGACCCCGGTGGATCACGCACGGCGTAAGCGGCATCCTTGAGCAAGGAGCAATTTCATGTACAAACCCCTCCACTGTCGGCAGTATTGTCAAGAGCCGCGTTGAGCCTTTTCAGAATAGTGTGAACGCAGCTACTTTGCCGAATTGACAGCATGGCTGTCGACTTTGACTACTATCAGGCATTAGGGTTGACCAGGTAACGGTGACGCTCGTTTAGTCCTGGGCACATGCAACTTCTATTGCGAGTTCTCTGCCGTTGTGCTGCTGTTAACACTGACTGGGTTTATATGCAGGAATGCCACCGATGTGGACGTGAAAAAAGCGTAAGCAGCGCAAAACCCTGTTAAGCTAATCACGCCCTTGACGCTGAATTCAGATGGTCCTTACAGGTTCAGAAAGCTGGCTCTGGTATATCACCCAGACAGGAATGCGTCAGACACAGCAAAGCAGGACTTCTTGCAGATATGCGAAGCCTATGACATCCTCAGCAACCGTGAGCTTCCTGCTCAAGTCTAAAACTGTCTCAGCACACTGATCAGAGTTGCTTACATGACTCTACCTCTTGCTGTGCAGCACAGCGAAAAGGCATTCTGGACTTGCATGGAGAGCAGGCTCTTAAAGCTGGCATGGCGGAAACTCAGCCAGGTAGCTTACACCGATGCTCTATGTCACCCTGTTTGCTTACTTCCAGAATGACTATGAAGCAGGTCGTGACAGCTTGTGTTTCATTTCACCCTGCTCTTCCAGGCACAGGCTGGGCGGGGTACAGCTTTGATCCAGTCAGCGGTCCTGAGCAGGTCTTCAGCAATTTCTTCGGCACCTCCAATCCATATGAGGCTTTGAACGGTGGGCAGTCACACACTTCCACCCTGCTTTAACAGTACTTCTGTTGTATAGCATGCATGCATCAGAGCACTCAGTGCTGATGATGGACACTGCAGGGCTGGCTTCAAGCTTTGAAAACATGGCTGCAACACCCAAGCTTGAACTAGGCAAGCAGAGTACAGTAAGCCCCTGCCCTTTTTGCATCCTTGCAAATTGCCTTGTGCTTTGGTTGAGGTGCGCCATCCTAGCACTCATAGCGTACTCACGAGATGCATGGCTAAAGTCTTTGTGATGTCTGTGTGGAAATGCTGTTCTATTAGGGCAGTAGTCGAGACATCTATGCTGTGTCAATGGAGACAAGCATTGGCCCTGATTCAGCTCTCAGAGCCTCCTTTTGTTGCTGCAGCATTCATTGCTGCTGAGTCTTGAAGAGATGTATCATGGCTGTGTCAAGAAGGTCACGCATGAGCGTCAAGTGGTGAAAGCAGATGGCACATCCGCCACCGAGCAGAGAGAGCTCAGCATCGATGTGAGCTTCTTTCTATCCTTTTGCATGAAACTGAGCTGATGACATTGCAATCCTTGCCTTGCTGTATACTGGGTTCCAGAGACAAATTTGTACTGTTGCCCTCAGCCGAAAGCTCTTGAACAGGCAAATGATGCCCATTAACTTGTTGCCATGTCACAGTAAACATCTTGATCCACTCTGCAAAATCACATGAGCATTGCAGCTGGCAGAGCTGACACATGCTTGACAGGCGTGGCACACTAGCTTGTTGTGCCCAACATCATGAAGCCAATAGCAAACATGCTGCGTACCATCTCACAAGCCTCAATTGGTGTCCATACTCCTTGTGACATTCTGCGAGGCATGTTGTGCTCAATCTGAAGCTTGCCCTGCATCCTTGGGCTTGTGCAGAGAGCATGGCTTTGTGATCAGTCCTGCAGGAACCTGTAGTACCATGCTCAGTAGGCCTGTTCACATCTGTAATGAGTGATGCCTATCAGCAGCACCCAATTAGCCTCTTACTCTTACAGTTGCCAGACAGGCAGTTCTGTGAGCAAAGCAAAGAGTCTGTCAACGCGTCTGGTATGCATTACTTCATGCCTCTACGCTGGGGAATCCAAACTACAACAATGGCTTGTAAGGGCTCAGGGCTCAGCAGACAGGAGCAGCCTCCCACAGATGCTTCATGCATGGTGTTCGCATGCATGATCATGGCCTTAGCTGAAGGTGGCTGCATTTGCGTTCAGGTGAGGCCAGGTCTGCCAGAGGGAACACAGTTTGTGTTTGACAAGGAGGGAGATGTGGGGCCCAAGAACAAGGCAGGCCCTGTCATGTATGTCCTGAAGGGGCAGCAGCACCCCAGGTTCACCTGCAAGGGTTCAGACCTGCTGTATACTGCTCAGATCCCCTTGTATCAGGCGCTGTGTGGAACAGCCTTGCCAGTAGACACTCTGGATGGCAGGCAAGCTGCCTTCTCTCTTGTCAGGAGCTTGTAACAGTGCAGGAAATTAGCCTCCTGACACACTAGCAATGCACCTTTTACCTCAGCTCTGCTACAGAGTTGTATAGCCAGCAAAATGTCACAGTGGCAGCATTGTCTACTCTTAAAGATATGGTGCGATAGTGATGCCGCTTTTGGCCATAAGCTGACTGTGTATGGAAGATTTCGTAGAGGTTTTTTGGGTCAAGTAGTGAAGCCAAAAAGTGGAATATGGCATTGGCTGAACAAGGAAAGCCTGTATATGCCTGTGTTCAAAGCTGCGTGCAATGTCTTATTTTGGCATGCCTGTCAATGCATACAAACTTGACCTTTGTATTGCAACCTTACTGCATGATGCAGGACGCTCAGCGTGCCTGTCACAGATATTGTCAGGACTGGTGACAAGGCGCTTGTGCCTCAGGAAGGAATGAGAAAGGCTTCAGGTGGCCAGGTCAGCTCTCACTTGCCCACTGTCAATGGTGGCTCTACCTGTCTGACCTTGCAACCTAGCTCCCCGGCATGCGCCATGAAACAGCTACTGCTTGAGCAGTATGGTTTTCCACATCAAATGTTGTGGAAGACCACCAAATGGTCTGGGTCAAGGAGTGCAGAGGTGGCAGTGTAAAATGCACAGGCAGCAGCATCGGCTTTTCACAGTGAGCTAGTTCTGAATGACATGGCTTGTTATCTGCCTTGTCCACTGAAAACAACACTTGTAGATGAAAAAGACGGCTATGTGCAGGGAGACTTGCACATCACTTTTGAGGTGGTGTACCCGGTATCGCTGACCGAGCATCAGAGAACAATGCTCAAGGCAGCCTTCTTTCTACCTCAAAAACTGGATGCCAAGCAGACCAAGGCTTT
>JAABUK010008014.1_pt1 | contig 15002 bp, 17 predicted proteins | sample 5559141 | NCBI WGS metagenome assembly JAABUK01 (sample SAMN10711869, study PRJNA513367) | rock metagenome | isolation source: Antarctica rocks | place: Antarctica: Victoria Land, Pudding Butte nord | collected 2016-01-03
TCATCGCCCTCGCGCGCCGACGCATCGACGTCCTCTGGGCCCTGTTACGCGACCAGCGCACCTACACCGCGCAACCACCGGTCAAAGCCCGAGCCGCTGCTTGACAACAACATTGAGATTCCCAGTGGCCGACCTCGCCGCGGTCGGCAACATGAGCCGGTCGTTGGGAGATCATCGTCATCGCCGTCAGCCGACCCCGACGCTCCAGCCCCTGCACACGTCGCCTGCGACGGCGACGGCGCCGCTTAGCAGGCCGGGTGACGTCCACGGTGGGGTCGTAGATGGCTTGGTAGATCTGTGAGTGTCGATGCGGTGCTCCTGGATGGAGAACCAGCAGGCTCGGTGTCGGTGACCGCAGCGTTGGCTCGTGGTAGATCTGGCCGCTTTCGGCGTGCCTTCGAGACGACCTGCCCGCTGCGGCTGCCGGCACCGGCCTGTCCCACCAGTTGGCCTGATCAGAAGCCTGTCCGCCGCTGGCGTGACCCGTCACAGATGTGCCGCTCGGTGATCCCATCCAGGCCGGTGCCGACCATGACCCGCACCCAGGAAGGAACAGGTCAATGCCCAGTTTGGCAGAACGTGTCGATGCCGTCGTCGGTGTCGACACTCATCGCGACACTCATGAGGCCGAGATCGCCGACGCCACCGGCACTGCGATCGCCACCATGAAAATCAGCAACGACAGCACAGGCTTCGCCGCACTGTTTGCCTGGATCGCCGAGCACGCACCCGGTCCCCGGATTGCGGTCTCCCTAGAGGGGACCCGCAGCTACGGAGTGGGACTTGCCCGGGCGTTGACCGCAGCCGGGGTGATGGTACTCGAGTGCGAGCAACCCAACCGCAGGCAGCGGCGCGGCAAGGGCAAGTCTGACCCGATCGACGCCCACCTGGCCGTGTTGAGCGCTCTGCGCTTGGACGCTGACCGACTACCGACGATGCGAGCCGACGGCGACCGGGAGGCGCTGCGCATTCTGCTTGGCGCTCGTCACGACATCGTCACCGTTAGTACCGCACAAACCAATCGGCTGCGGGCGCTGTTGCTCAGCGGTGGTGACCGCGACCGGCAAGCGGCTCGTGGCCCGCTCACCGATGCGGCGCTGACAGCGCTCGCCCCGGCGGCCCCTTTCCAGCGACGCAAGTCGTGAGTACGCCGTTCGTCACGCAGAGATCCGGCGCCTGGCTCTCGCCGTGCGCGAAGCGGACCGGCAGCTAAGGCTCAACCGCAAACAATTGCAGGCCATCGTCGCCGAGCTCGCTCCCGGCTTGATGGCCCACCACGGCATCGGACCAGTCAGCGCAGCCCAGGCCGTCGTGAGCTTCTCCCACCCCGGACGCTGCCGCAACGAGGCCGCGTTCGCGGCGCTGGCCGGCACCTCCCCCCTGCCGGCCAGCAGCGGCAGAACAGTCCGGCACCGGCTCAATCGCAGCGGCGACCGAGCCCTAAACCGTGCAGTCCACACCATCGCGTTGACCCGAATGCGCAGTTGCCCGCGAACCCGTGCCTACGTGACGCGGCGCACGGCCGAGGGGAAGAGTTCACGCGAGATCCGCCGCTGTCTAAAGCGGTACATCGCCCGAGAGCTGTATCGCACGCTCACCCAGGCCATGACCGCCGAGCCGACACCCCAGGCGACCTATTGACAAACATAGAAGCGTCGACTCGGTGCACAGGTGCCGCTCACGTTGGCCGGGGAACCGTTCACGCAGGTCGTGCCCGACCTGCTCGGGGCTCCACCGCTGACCCAGCAACGTGAGCACCACCGCCCGCAGCTCGTCATCGACAGCCACGCGTCGACGGCGCGGCCGGTGCACCCGCTCGGCCATCAACCGGTCAGCCGTGCCCGGCAGGTAGCCCCCCGCAGCGTCGCTGTTGCGGCCAAGCTCACGGCTGATCGTCGAAGGGTGCCGACCGACCGCTACGGCGATCTCCCGCAGTGTCTTTTGCTCTCGGTGCAGGTCCGCAATCGTGGTCCGTTCCTCCAACGACAGATAACGAGGATGCCGCGGCGTGGCCGACTTGAGGATGCGCACGGGCGGATAGTGCACCGGCTCCCCGCCCGTGTTGAGGATCGTGCGCCCGAACCGCCACCGTGTCCCCGTCCGCCGGTTGATCCCCACCACCCGGCACGCCTCAGAATTGCTCATCCCCCGCTCGATCAGCCGGATGAACCGGTCCTGCCGTTCAGTCAGTCCCCCCCGGGATGTGACATCCGCGACCTTCCCACCGCAACCTCCACCAACGCTCGGTGTTGCGACGTCCGCTGGAATCTGCCCGGTCTGAGTTGGCTCCAGGCAGGACGTGCGATGCCGCTCTTCACTGCCGTGCTGCGCTTATCGATGGTCGCTATTGTCCGGTGCCGGATTGGGTGGTCGCGGGCCCGTTCGCTTCACCGACTGCCGTGGTAGCGGCCCCCTGGCTGACGGTGTATTCGCAGGGGTTGGCGATCTTGTGGATGAGTTGCTGGGCCTGGCCGACGTGGCGGGGCACGGAGACGTCGACCCTGTCGTTGCCGCCTCCGGTGGCGATGGTCGACCAGTGAAGTTGGGGTATCTGCTGGATGCGTTGAGCGAGCCGTCGAAGCTCAGCAGCGGGGTAGCGCACTGTTTCGACTTGGACGGTGATGGCGGGACCGACCGCGGCTTGCAGGCTTTTCTGGACCCGTGCGCTGTCTCTGGGGACCTGGACCACGAGGGAACGAATGTCGTCGCCGGCGCGGAGTTCTCCGGCTTGATCGGGAGGGAGCCGTTGTAAGTAGCGCGCGGCGATCTGCTCCGCGGCATGCATGGCCTGGGTGCGGTTGCCGATGAGGCGCTGTTCTTGCTGGTCCAGCAGCGGACCGTACGAGGAGTTCACTCCCGATGATCCTGCTGAGACTTTCGCCTCGAGCTGTTGCACCCATCCTCGGTCCGCGCGGAGCCCCAGTTGGCGGCGCTGCTGGACGGCGCTCACGGCATACGGGTCGCCGTCCCAGAAGGGGGCCACCCGGAAGTGCCGCCAGAGACGGTTGCCGATCGTGCCGAGGTCGGGCATTGGGAGGGCGACTATATCGTCGGTATGGGGAACCGGTCTGCGATTGGCACGCTCGTCGAACGGAACACTCGACAGCTCGTCCTCGTCCATCTTGGCCACGACCGCTCCGCCGTTGCGCTGCGCGAGGCGCTGATCCGCGTGTTCGGCGCCATGCCGGAACCATTGCGCCGTTCGCTGACCTGGGATCAGGGCAAAGAGATGGCCGGCCACCTGGAACTCACTGCCGCGATCGGCATGCCGGTCTACTTCTGCCATGCGCACAGTCCGTGGCAGCGCGGCAGCAACGAGACCATGAACGGGCTCCTGCGCGACTACTTCCCCAAGCGCACCGACCTCTGCGTCCATACCGCTGAACGGCTCGCCGTCGTCGCGGCGGAGATCAACGCCAGGCCTCGCAAGACTCTTGGCTGGGCACGACCGGCTGACCTATTCGAGCACCGCAGCATGCTGGTCCTTGCTGGACCGCTGGACTGACCAACACATCCGCTCTTGCCGATGAGCACCGCAGGCGCGACGATGCCGATGACTGTGCGTCCGTGATCTCGCAGGCACTCGCTCCCGGCCGCTGTCCCAACTGAGCGCGCTTCTCTTCACGAGTGAATGAGCGCATCGACGATTTCCCGTTGAGCAGCGTTTTTCGGCTAACCGGCGAGGATGACTCCATGGACTGGCCTGTCCGCTTTCCCGCGGAGATGAGCGCGGGGCCCACCTCGGTGCGCTCCTATGACCCGGCCGACGCCGCGGAGCTATTCGAGTCGCTGGCGGACGAGCGCGTGTGGGAGCACATGTCCAGGACCATTCCCGCCGATGCCGGCGCACTGGACGAACTCCTCCGGTCCAAGCTCGAAGATGGCTACTGGGCGACCTTCACCGTCCGGCAGGACGGACACGTCGTCGGCATTACCTCGGTCCTATTCGACCCCCACAACCCGGCAGGCGCCGAGGTCGGCGGAACGCTACTCGACCCGGGTGTGTGGGGGACGGGCGTCAACACGGAGGTGAAGCGGCTGCTGCTCGCGGTGATCTTCCGCAACGGCGCACAGTGGGTTCAGCTGCGCACCGACGAGCGGAACGGACGCTCGGCTGCCGCGATCCGGAAGCTCGGTGCGACAGACCTCGGCATTCGCCAGGAGCACCTCGTTCGCCGGGACGGCACACGCCGGCGGAGCCGGGTCTTCCGCATCGACCGGCCCGGACCGTCGATGCCGGCACCATAACAAGGAGCTTGCATGCCTCACCCCCGAAACGGACACGCGGCTGGTGCGGTCGTCGACCACTGCCGCTATTGCCACGGCGTGTCGACGACCGCGTTGAAAGATTGGTTGAGGCACATCGCGACACCGTTGCGGTCCGAGAGCCAGCCGACCCCCGCCGCCCGCTCATGGCCGCTTTACGGGCGCCATCGGATGATCCCAACCGGGTATCTTCAAACCTCATCGTGTTGCGACGATCGCTGGACTCTGCCCTCCCATTCCCAGCGCTCGGCAACGAGACGGTCCGACAGGTGACCAGGGCGATGGTTAACCACACCCCGGGCGGTCCAGGCGTCCGCTTGGGATTTGCTGTTGCTGTCGGGATTTCGCTGGAGCACGTTGGACTTTAAACGGCGTAGGCGCCGCGCAGCCGGTTCTGGGTGCCGTCGGCGATAAGCCGAGGGTCGCCTGGCAACCGCGTCAGGGGTGGACCGCGGCGAGAAGGTCGGCGACGACGTGGTCGGGGTGTTCGGCGCGCATGACCTCGCCCATGACCGCGACGCCGTGGGCGCCTGCCGAGATGAACGATCCGGCGTTGCGAGAGGTCACCCCCCCGAGCGCGAGGGCGTTGCGGATGGGGTGACGGGTGGCTGTCTGCGCGGTACTCAGGATCCGGTGCAGACCGCTTGCCCCGAGAGGGGGTCCGTAGCCGGGTTTGGAGGGGGTGAGTGCTACCGGGGAGATGGTCAGGTAGTCGCAGCCCTGCGCGGTGGCGAGGACGATCTCGGCCGCGGTGTGGGTCGAGCGGCCGAGCAGGGCGGGGCGGACCGTCGGCAGCGGCTCGTCGACGCGTAGGTGCAGCCCCTGGGCCGGTGTGATGCGGTTTCCTCTGGGGTCGCAGGAGGCGAAGAGCAGCCGCGCCCCGGCCGAGGCGCAGAGCTCCTGGAGCTGGTCTGCCAGGCTGGCGCGCTCGTGTCTGGGCAGGTCCCGCTCCCGCAGGACCACTGCCGCGGCGCCGCCGTCGACGGCGGCCTGCACGGTGGCCGCGAGCGGGCGGCCAGGCGGCAGGGCGTGTCGGTCGGTCAGGACGTACACGACACCTGCCGGGGCCGGCGACGCAGGCGGAGCGGTGCTCATTGCCCGATCAGGCCCTCGGTAGGAGAGGACGCGCGCGCAAGGCGCCGTGTCGGGATGCGGCCGGCGCGGTGGGCCAACCGCCCGGCGGTGACGGCGTGTCTCATCGCTGCTGCCATGCCCGCGGGGTCCTCGGCCCTGGTGACCGCGCTGGCCACCAGGACGGCGTCGCAGCCGAGCTCCATGGCCATCGCCGCGTCGGAGGCGGTGCCGATGCCGGCGTCCAGGACGACCGGGACCTCGACCGCGTCTCGGATCAGCTCGATGTTGTGTGGGTTGCGGATGCCCAGGCCGCTGCCGATGGGCGAACCCAGGGGCATCACCGCGGCGCAGCCCAGGTCGGCCAGGCGGCGGGCCAGCACCGGGTCGTCGTTGGTGTAAGGCAGCACGGTGAACCCATCGGCGACCAGTCGCTCCGCGGCGCCGAGCAGCTCGGGGCCGTCGGGCAGCAGGGTGCGGTCGTCCGCGATGACCTCGAGCTTGACCCAGGAGGTCTGCAGCGCTTCGCGCGCCAGCCGGGCGGTGAGCACCGCTTCCCGTGCGGTGTAGCAGCCGGCGGTGTTCGGGAGCAGTCGCACTCCACATCGGTTCAGGACTTCCAGGACCCCACCGGTGCCGCCCACCGACACGCGCCGGATGGCCACCGTGACCAGCACCGTCCCGGACGCCCGAACGGCGCTCTCAAGCGCCGACAGGCTGGAGGCGCCCCCGGTGCCGAGGAACAGCCTGGAGCCGATGACCTCACCGGCGACGACGAGGTCATCCCGCAGCGCTGCGCGGCTTCCGTCCTCGATCCCGGCGGGCAGCGCCGCGGCGGGACGCATGTTAGCCGCCCTGCATCGCGGTGATGACCTCGACCTGGGCGTCGTCGCTCAGCTCGGTGGTAGGCCAGGCGGACCGGGGGACGACGGCGCCGTTCAGTGCGAGCGCCACGCCCGTGTCGGGCAGCCGGAACGACGCGACGACGCTCTGCAGGGTCGTCCCGTCCACGACGTGCGCCGCTTCGCCATTGACTGTGATGATCATGCTGTGACCTCCAAGGGATGGACCGCGCCGGTGTCGAACCGGTGCGGGTCGAAGGGCCGGACGACGGGGATGACCGCCCGGCCATGGACCAGATCGGTCAGCGCCCGCGCGGTGACCGGTGCGAGCAGCACCCCGCCGCGGTAGTGGCCCGTGGCCAGCAGCAGGCCGGGCAGCGGACTCGGGCCGATGAGCGGGCCGTTGTCGGCGGTGGTCGGACGAAGACGCGCCAGCGTCTCGACCAGCTCCAGCTCGGCGACCTCGGGGACTACCGCGATGGCTGCGCGGAGCAGCTCGCGCACGCCGCCTGCGGTGATCCGCAGGTCAGCGCCGACATCCTCACTCGTCGCGCCGAGGACGATGCCGCCGTCGCCCCTCGGTACGAGATAGACCGGGACGCCGGCGACCGTGGCGCGCACGGTACGGGTCAGGAGGCCATACCCACCGCGGAGCCGCATAATCTGCCCTTTGACCGGCCGCACCGCCGGGACGGCCCATCGGGGAAGGCCGTGCACGTCGGCCGAGTCGGCACCGGCAGCCAACACCACCTGGTCCGCGCGTTCGACGGTGCCGCATGTGCCCTCAGCGGTCAGGCTGCTCACCCCGACGGCGCCACGCTCCGAGACAGCGACCGACACCCGGCGCCGGTGCAACCGGACCCCAGCGTGCTCGGCGGCGACCAGCAGGGCCTGCACCACGCGCCGGTTGTCCACGCTGTGGTCGGCAGGCAGCAGCAGCGCAGCGCGCGTCTGCGGGGACAGCGCCGGTTCCAGCGCGCGGGCCTGGCGGCCGCTCAGCGACTCGGCCTCCAACCCGTGCCGGCTCAGGTGCTCCCCGACTCGGCGCAGCGCCGCCGCGTCGTCGGCGTCGTGGCCCACCAGCAGCGAACCCTGCTGGCGTAGGCGCACGTCGATGCCCGAGCTCTGCGACAGCCGGGCTGCGAAGTCAGACCACAGGAGCGCAGAGCTGAGCCCCAGAGCCAGCAGGGCGTCCTCGCCGTAGACCGTCTCGCTGGCGGGGGCCAGCATGCCGGCGGCTGCGTGCGAGGCTCCCTGGCCGGGCTGCTCGTCATACAGATCTACCGCGCACCCGGACTCGGCCAGGGCCCACGCCACGCTCAGCCCGATGACGCCCGCCCCGACGACCGCCACGGCGGGTCCACCGCGCCGGCCGGAGACCAAGCTCACGTCGGTGCCGGCAGCGCGCGCAGGAACGCAGCCGTGGCCGCGGCGGGGTCAGCGGCCTGCGAGATCGCGGTCACCACCGCGATGCCGTGCGCGCCGGCGGCCAGCAGTGCCGGAACCCGGCCAGGGGTGATGCCTCCGATGGCGATGACCGCCAGGGCCGTGGCGCGGGCCACCGAGTGCACACCCGGCAACCCGATCGCGTCCGGCAGCCCGCTCTTGGTCGTGGTCGAGAAAGCCGGTCCAACTCCCACGTAGTCCGCGCCGTGAGCCCCGGCGGCAACCGCAGAGGCGGCGTCACGGGCGGTGCTGCCGAGCCCAGCGCCGCACAGCAGCCGGGCAACAGCCAGGGGCAGGTCGTCCGCCCCGAGATGCGCCCCGCAGGCCCCAGCCGCCATGGCGATGTCCACGCGGTCGTCGACCAGGACGTGCGCAGCGGACGGCTCGGCCAACTCGACGACTCTGCGGGTCAGGTCCAGCAGGCCTCGGTCAGTAGCGCTCTTGTCGCGCACCTGGATGGTCCGGGCGCCCGCCGACAGCGCAGCGCGCACAACCGCGAGCGGGTCACGGCCGAATCGGGCGTCAGTGAGCACATGCAGTCGAGGCAGCCCCGCGGTTGCAGCGGCGCCTGATGACGGGGCGCGCAGACACGGCCAGGGTCGACGTGGACGCAGCTGCCGGACGGTCACGGACGGCCACGCCTCAGCTCGCGGGGTCGGTTGCCGGCCCGGTGGAGGTGACCGTCTGTTCGAGCTCGGCCATCGGGAGGTACACCCGTGCGCCCTCGTCGAGGAACTCCGCGGACTTCTCGGCCATGCCGGCCTCCAGAGCGGTGGCCTCGTCGAGTCCCCTGGCGGCGGCGTAGGACCGTACGTCCTGGCTGATCCGCATGGAGCAGAAGTGCGGTCCGCACATGGAGCAGAAGTGAGCGGTCTTGGCCGCGCCCGCGGGCAGGGTCTCGTCGTGGAAGTCACGGGCGGTGCTCGGGTCAAGGGAGAGGTTGAACTGGTCCTCCCAGCGGAACTCGAACCGGGCGTCGGACAGCGCGTCGTCCCAGGCCTGGGCGCCAGGGTGGGCCTTGGCCAGGTCGGCGGCGTGGGCGGCGATCTTGTAGGTGATCACCCCGTCCTTGACGTCGTCGCGGTCGGGCAGCCCGAGGTGCTCCTTCGGAGTGACGTAGCACAGCATCGCGGTGCCGTACCAGCCGATCATCGCCGCACCGATCGCGGAGGTGATGTGGTCGTAGCCGGGAGCGATGTCGGTGGTCAGTGGCCCCAGGGTGTAGAACGGCGCCTCGGCGCAGACCTCCAGCTGCAGGTCCATGTTCTCCTTGATCTTGTGCATCGGGACGTGCCCCGGCCCCTCGACCATGACCTGCACGTCGTACTCCCATGCCACCTTCGTCAGCTCGCCCAGGGTTCGCAGCTCGGCGAACTGGGCCTCGTCGTTGGCGTCGGCGATGCAGCCCGGACGCAGCCCGTCGCCGAGGGAGAAGGTGACGTCATACGCCGCCATCAGCTCGCACATCTCGCCGAAGTGCGTGTAGAGGAAGTTCTCCTCGTGGTGGGCCAGGCACCACGCTGCCATGATCGACCCACCGCGGGAGACGATGCCGGTCTTGCGGGTCGCCGCCAGCGGCACGTAGCGCAGCAGCACCCCGGCGTGCACGGTGATGTAGTCGACACCCTGCTCGAACTGCTCGACCAGGGTGTCCCGGTAGACCTCCCAGGACAGGTCCTCGGCCTTGCCGTTGACCTTCTCCAGGGCCTGATAGATCGGCACCGTGCCGATCGGCACCGCGCTGTTGCGGATGATCCACTCCCGGGTGGTGTGGATGTTGCGCCCGGTCGAGAGGTCCATCACCGTGTCGGCGCCCCACCGGGTCGCCCAGGTCATCTTGTCGACCTCCTCCTCGATGGAGGAGGCGACAGCGCTGTTGCCGATGTTGGCGTTGATCTTGACCAGGAAGCCGCGGCCGATCGCCATCGGCTCGCTCTCGGGGTGGTTCACGTTCAGCGGCAGGACAGCACGGCCACGGGCCAGCTCGTCGCGGACGTACGAAGGGTCGACCCCCTCGCGCAGGGCCACGAACTCCATCTCCGGTGTCACCACCCCCCGCCGGGCGTACCCCAGCTGAGTGACCGTCCGCCCGGGCAGCCCCCGCCGCGGCCGCCGGGTCCCGGCGAACACGCTGTCCAGGTCCCGGTCGTCGCGGTCCTGGCCGCTGCGCTGAGCTCTGAGCCCGTTGTCTACCGGCCGGACCGGGCGGCCGTCGTACTCCTCGGTGTCCGCGCGCTCAGCGATCCAGCCCTGGCGCAACAGCGGCAGGCCGAGGCGGATGTCGGTCCGCAGATCCGAGTCCGTGTACGGACCGGAGGTGTCGTAGAGCACCACACTGTCCCCGGTGCTCAGCGCGACCTCGCGCATCGGGACACGCAGGCCGGGCCGGCTGCCCTGCAGATAGGTCTTGCGGGAACCGGGGAACGAGGCACCGACCGTGGGGCTCTGCTCCGTCACGCCGGTCCGGTGGTTGTCCACAGTTGTCATCAGAGGTTCCTCCCTACGCCGGTGCTAACCGGGTCAGGTGCGAACGGTAAGCGGCCGGTCCTGCCGCCCTCTCAGCCTCGGTACGCAAGGCTCCCGCGGGTCACCGGCACCCTAGCAAAACAAACCCAGCCCGGCTGTTCTAAACCGTCCGTCCGATGATGGACGCTGTGGTGCATCGCTCAGCGGTGCGTCGGCGGGCCACTGAACGGCCTACGCGTCGACATGACGGCGTGCTTGTCGGCGGAGGCTGTCGCTGAAAGGGTCGTGGGCATGGTGGGTGAGCCGGTCACCAGCGTCGAGTGAAGGCGTTCTTCGAGCGGGTCTGGTGAATTGGGACGACATGGGTTCCAGCTTCTACAACGCGGGCGTGATCGACGCCCTCGTCGAGTGTGCCCAGGTCGGCCCGGCCAGCAGGGTTGTGGACCTGGGTGTGGGGACCGGTACCGGTTTCGTCGCGGCCGGCTTGGCTCCCGTGCCGGCGGCCGAGTCCGTGGTGGGGGCGGACAGCTCCGCGGCGATGCTGACCCTAGATGGCTCGGGGTCCGTCGCGGTGGATGGTCGCGGTCAGCGAGGCGCGACCGTGACGTCCGTGCGGTGACCGGACTGCTTGGCGGGGAACACCATGCTGAGCGGTATGACCGGCTCACGCTGCCGTTCGTCCAGCAGCACACGCCGCTGCTGGACGCCGGTGCGGTGGTGCCCGATGCGGGGCGGGTCTTGGACCACGGCGCGGGGACCGGGGAGGTGAGCCTGGAGGTGCACCGCCGGTTCCCGAGGGCGGCTGTCACCGCGGTAGACACCGATGCTCGGCTGCTGGACCGACTGCGGGTCGGCCGGTCGAACGCCGAGTGGCTGCAGGTCCTCACCGGCACCGTCGACACCGTCGATGTGGGGGTCGCCGTTGATGTGGTCTTCAGCCAGCTGGTGCTGTCGCTGACCACCGACCCTGCGCATGAGCTGCGCGCGCTGCGCGGGCTCATGCGCCCCAGGGGTTTGCTGCGTGCTGCGGTGGTCGGCGGACCGGAGCGGATGAGGGCGTTCGCGGGGTTCTGGGCCGCTGCTGAGGCGGTTGTTCCAGGGGCGGCGCCAGCAGTGGCGTACCCGCACCCGCGGTTCGCGGATTCCGAGATGCTGCGCGGCGTGGCTGTCGAGGCCGGCTGGGCCGACGCGCGCGTCGAGCCCGCGGACACCCGCCGGACCGTGGCCTCGGCGCAGCTGTGGGAGTGGTTGTCGCTGACGTTGCTGCTGTATACCGCCGACCGGCGCGCGATCCCGCTGCACGACCTGGGATCCGCTCTGGTGGAACAGCTGCGGCTGAGTGTGCTGAGCCAGTTTCAGCAGTTTCGAGACGCCCGGGGCTGGTTCGACGTGCCGACCGGTGGGTGGCTGTTGACCGCTACGGCCGGCTGATAGGGGCGCGAGGCGTGCGGCGCGTGCGTCTTTCAGCCCGCGGCAAACCACCGTGAAAGCCGCCGTTAGCATCTGCGGGTGCGCGTGTTGGTGCTGGGAGGGTCGGCGGAAGCCAGAGCGGTCGCTCACGAGTTGCACGAGGCAGGCGTGGACGTGGTCTCCTCACCCGCGGGTCGGGTGTCACGACCGAGACTGCCAGTCGGAGCGCCGGGACCCCCACTCAGGTCGTGCTGTTCGCCTCCGCCGGCGCCGCCGGCTCCTCCCTCGGCGCCGCCGTGATCCTGCTCGCGTTCCTCGCTGGCCTGATCCTGTCCGACGTCGGCATCGCCGGCGTGTGGCTGACTGGCATGGTCGGCACCCGACGGCTCGCCACCGTCCAGATCAGCCTTGGTGCCCTGACCGGCCTGTCCTCAGTGGCCGTCGGCAGCCTTTTCATCGCCGGATACAGCGCCGTGCTCCCAGCACTGTTCGGAGGCTGACGTCCCACCAATGACTCCAACGGCCGGGACCGGCAGGTGTAGCCAGATGGGTTCTGCGTGGATCCAGCCATGGCGCAACGCGATGATGCAACGGGGAGGCGGCGGTGGACCGCCCGGACGGCGGCGGCGAGGGCGAGGACGCAGACGTGGACCAGCGTCCCCGTGGACCTTCCTCGTTGACGCGTCCGCGGCCACCCTCGAACGCGCGTCAAGGTCGAAGAGAGCGGCTCGGCCCGACGGAGTCGTCGTAGATTGGTACAGCAGTGCGCCGCTCGTTCGACATGCGTGTCTGTGAACCGGCGAATGGTGCCCGGCTGGGCGATGAACGATGGCGTTTCTGTGATGACGGGTTCTAGGACTTGGCTGGGTATCGGTCTGACTGGCTGAAGGCGGCGGACTCGCTCGGTTTGGGCCGTGGTGCCTGCTAAGGCGCGCGGTCTTCGTGATCCGCGCGTCCGGGTCGGTGAACGAGCGCTGCGCCTTGGGGGGAGAACCGGAACCGCCGGCAGCGGTTGCTCCCCCGACGGTGCCGCGGCAAGGAGTGGGCCGTCCGTGGGGCTCGCAGCGCCCCGGTGATCGGCTCGAGGACGATCATTCCACTCGTACGGCACGTCGAGGCGTGTCCGACTGTGCCCGGTTCTGGCCGGATGTGTTGGGCTGGGTCGTGCGGAATGCGTGCGGATCTTCGCCGGAGATCTTGGTTTGTGCTGGTCAGGGGCTTGGGTGGTGCGGTCTGTAAATCCGTTGCGAGAGCTTCGAAGGTTCGAATCCTTCACCTGCCACCGAGCGTTCGAAGGGCCGCTGACCAGGGGAGACGCTGGTTTGGCTTCTTCACCGTCGTCGGTGAACGACGGCAACGTGAGCGCGGGGAACCCGCCGGCGGGCGCGCTAGGCGCTTGATTCTGTGATGGGCATGCCTGGTAGACACCTTGCATGGGTCACTATTGGCCATATTGTGGTCGGCGCGGTTTCGGAGCCGACGCGTATGGCGTGGGACCAGGCGATCATCACCGCGGCTGCGACGACAGCGCCGACGTCGGTCAGGGCTAGCAGCTCAGGTGCGTGCCTGTTGATCCGGTCGGTGATGCGAGCCCGGTTCGTCGCTAGATCGGCGTCGAGTCCGGAAGCGGCGGGCTAGCCTCGGTCATTCATGACGTCCTGTGAGTGCGGGCTGGGGGTGAGTCGCTGGGCCTGGTGGGTGGCTGGTTGACGGTGGGTGTGCGGTATCACCGCGTGGCGCTGCGGTGCGGGTCTCCGGGGTTGCTGTCGTGGGAGGACGGGTGGGCCGGCTGCTTAGGTCGGCGCCGGGATGGCCGCGATCGCCGCGAAGGTGGTGGCGATCTGTTCGGCCCAGGGCCATGTGGTGGGGATGCGGAGCCGTCGTCGTCGACCGCCGTGAGTGAGGCGGGCGGGGACGTGGAGCAGCCGGTAGCGCAGCGCTTTGGGTTCGCACGCGCGCAACCGGTCGGGCAGGGCGAGCAGTCGTAGCCAGGCGATCAGGTCGGCCGCGATGGTGGTGAGCATCGTCCAGGCCTGGTTGATGGCGAACTCTCGGGAGGGGAATCGGCCCAGGCCGGTGTCCTTGGCGTGCCGGATCCGGTCCTCCACCCGGGCGTGGGCGCGGTGGCGTGCCTCCAGGAACGCCAGCTGCCCGGTGGTGGTGTTGGTCGCGACGGCTTGGTAGCGCCACCCGTCGGCCTCCTCGAACAGGGACAGCTGCGCGCCGGGGTGGGCCGTTCCCGGCGGATGATGACCCGCATCCCGGGCGGCCACTTCTTCAGGTCGAGCATGCCGGTGACCTCGGCGACGTCGCCGCCCGCACGCAGGTCACCGTCGGCGTCGATGGCCGGGTCCACACGTTCTTCGGCACCGCCGCGATCGCCTCACGGACCGGCCCGGTGATCGCGAACCCGACCGGATACTCAACACTGCGGCCCCGTTTGGTGTCCTGGTCGGTGAGCCAGTCCAGCAGCCCGTGGGAGGCGCCGGCCCCGTCGGCGCGAACCAAGAGTCTCTTGCGGTGGGCTGCCGGGACCTGCGTGATCGCCGCGGCCAAGACCTGGATGTGGTCACTGGTGGTGTTCGAGCCGGCGTTACCCGGGCGCAGGACCGCGGCCAGCATCTCGCTCGTGTTGTCGCACCACACCCCGAGAGGGTGGTAGCCGAAACCGCCCTTGAACGTCGCCGAGGCAGCCTGCTTCTCACTGTGCGCGGTGACCAGCGTCGCGTCTACGTCGAGCACCACCACCTCACCCAGATCGGTGTCGGCAACCCTCGAAGGGGGCACCCCACCGGCGGCGACGAGCTGGGACCAGACGTGCCGGCGGACCCGGGCCCGCGCGGACTCGACCCGCTTCAGCATCGCCGGGCTCAGCTCGTCCAACGCCCGCCATACCGTCGGCGCCGACGCCACCGGACCCAGCACCTGCTGTTGGTGGCGCAGCACGTCAATGTCGGAGATCGCCTCCCCGCCGTCAGCCAGCAGCACCGCGACATCGACCAGCACCCGCCCCCGGTCATGCACCGGACGGAACGAGGCCCGCGCGGTCGCCCTGGACAGCTCCCCGGTCAGCCCCACCCGGTCCGCCAGCAACCGGGTCGCAACACTGCCCGCGTGGGCGATCACCCCGCGCCCGTCAGCGGTGACAGACAACCCAGACGACCACGTCGTATGCTGCACCTGCGAAGTGCCTTCCCATCGAGCCTGCTGAACCGTCAAGAAGTCCAGTATCTCGTTGCGCGACAGGCACTTTCGCGCTTCCCGGCACCGTGTCAGGTCACGACACGCGAACGCGGCGCAACAGCTGACGTCATCGGCGCTGCCTCGACAGGCGCAAGGACGCCCGGCGCCGGCCCGTATGCCGTCCCCGCGGTACAGCATCACCGAATTGGCCCTATGGAACCACTGGCCGTGGGCATGCCTACTGCCAGCGACAGGGGAGGGTTGCAGCCGGTGGTGGTCGGCTTACGAGGCGGGCGGCGCATGCCCATGCCATTGGTG
>JAABUK010008016.1_pt1 | contig 14996 bp, 18 predicted proteins | sample 5559141 | NCBI WGS metagenome assembly JAABUK01 (sample SAMN10711869, study PRJNA513367) | rock metagenome | isolation source: Antarctica rocks | place: Antarctica: Victoria Land, Pudding Butte nord | collected 2016-01-03
CATTTCTAACCACTGATGAGAAGCTAACATACGTGACAAAAGAATTGGCAAATCTCCTAGATATGCTGGATGGTGCGGAAGATTGTAACTGGATCTACAAGGCCTTGATACAACTCTGTACATGTCATAGAGCGTTGAACAACGCATGGCCTGTTCGAGAAGGCCAGATTCAGGACTGGATTGCTCAAGTCCGGATGCTGGACCCATTAAGAAAGGGAAGATGGAACGATCTCGAACAAAGCTTGCAGCTCTTAAATTAAAGCCATGCTGTAGGACCCATACTAAGATTGGAAGACATTGCTTCCATGCACCCCAAGTTACTCTCATCTATGTTGCTCTCCTTTCCATAGCTTATAGGAATTCAGAAGCCGTAGTGATGTAACTCCCTACCTTAAGAATTGAAGACACTGTGGCGCTAGCGCTCTGGGTAAATAAGCCTGCATAAAATTGGAATTTCAGCTTAATCTACCTCTTTCCATTTTTGACAAACGATCTCAAACGATATGGATTCCATCGTCTACAGCGAATAAGTAGTTCGTCCACTGAAGTTCCGCATAAATGTGAGGATTCGGATCAGGCTGCTCACAGTCAATGAATGAAGAGCCAAGCTATGCAGAATAGAGATCAGGAATTGAGGTGAAGGGGCTTTGGCTTAGCATTTCAATACTCTCTTTCACCACATGAAACAGGCTTTAACTTAGCAATCTGCAATCTTCCCTCTCTCACCCTCACTAAACAGAACTCTCTACTTATCGGAGAGCTTCCAAAGTCTATGCGGTGACTGATTAAACCACAAACACCGAGCCTAACTCAATCTATAGTGCGCCGGATCTCAACCAACACCGTTCTTCCAACCGCGCAAAGTGAGCACCAGCGATGTAGCATACATACTCTCGGCAGTCCCAAAGCACAACCTAACAAGCACCACATCAATTACATGAGAATTCTCCTTCGCAACGAGCCATAACATATCAACTTATCCCTCCAAGGGGCCTTGTACTCGAGCCACCGCTTCGGCATACTCAACTCCCACCTACAGTAGCAATCTTCTGTTCGGAAAGGGGGAACTAGGCGAGGAAAGTCTCTCTCTCAAATTGCAAAAAAAGGGTATTTGTTGAAAGGGCGCGGTTGTAGGAAGGAGGAAGGGGGCTATTCCTATAGAAAAGCTGGGGAAGGTGGATTATGTAGATTGCCTTGAACGTGTGAGATTTTTTGGTTCATCGATTCTTGTGTTATTATATTTTTCTTACAAGCGAACTTTCGAAATCGAGCAAATCTATCTCTAGCTTTGCTTGTCTGCCTCTTGCCACACAAACGTTGCAACAGGACTCGAGTCGATGCTTGTATCGTGTTAGAAGAATTTATGGGACGTCCGTTTGCACATCTTTATCGAGACTGTTTGTTATTTACTAAGGTTTTACAACTCCTCGTGACGGCCACGTAGAATGTAGCGCGGTGAGATGGGCGGAGACTAGATTGAATTAAATACATGTGTGCGCTGCTTGGCCAGTTAATCATTCTATCTGCAACCATCCCCACAGTCTACCCCAGATCCCAGTACCGCCTCTCACAGCGCCTACTCTTGACTCATTTAATCTTCTTATCCACCCACCGAGAGTGATGTTTGTTCACGTCGTATTTTAGCCATCATTCGTCGTCTGAATTGACCTCGTCCTTCCCTTCAAAATCCTCTTCACGTTCCACCTTGGCCGCATCCTCGACGCTGATATTGTACACGAACTTGAACACCGGACCATAATGGTGGTGCGCATGCTGGTCGCGATAACGGTCCGACAGAAGTAGGCGAGCAAACTCGTATTCGGTCTCATGGGCTGCCTTGTTTCGTTGCTTCTGGTATTTCGCCAAGTTCTTCACTGTCTTGATGTATTTATGGTCCAAGCCGGTGTCCTGCTCCCACTTCCGTTGGGATTTCTTGGTATCAGGCATGTTTGTGGCAAAGGCCTGGTACCGGTTTGTTGAATGGGCGTTGTCATTACTGCCTTCTGATAAGGGACGTCCTTGTATTACAGACACTTTGTCGATGAGTTTGACAATAAGGTTTGCCAAAAACATCTTAAGTCTCGCACCATCGTGTGCTTTGTCCTTGGCATCGAGCGCTGCGACTTTTGCCTTAAACTCAATCATTTCGGTATCCCTCACTGCAAATTGAACCTTGAAGGCCTCCATTTGAGCTTGGTATTTGACGTTGAGCGCTGCGATCTGGTCTTTTAAACCGGGAATTTGCTATTCAAAGTTTAAGCGATGCGTGAGTAGCTCTTTGATCTAGTTATACATACTTTGAGATCATTACGCAGTTCGTTGTTTCGCTTTTTGGACTCCTCCAGGATCTCATCGAAGGGATATGTCACACCTATGACATCGCGATCTTGATGAGAGGCTTCGTTCTTAGCATGATACTCCAATATTGACTCGGTACCCTCGTCTCGGGGTTCGTATCTGAGTTTCTTTTGTTTCTGAGGAGTAAAGGTGATCGACGAGTGTCTCTTGAGAGCAGATCTCCGCTCTGGGTGCTGAATCCACTCTTGGGTTGACATGATAGCTGATCGATCGCCCGGACGTGGTGGGGTTACCTGAATCATTAGCTTGACCATGATGACGAAATGGTTTCAGAAGCAAGCGTGGGCAAAGGAAGGACCAGGCAGGGCACAGATAAGTAGAGCAGGATGACAGAAGAGTAATGACTTACATCGAATAAAGTGGGAGAATAATACCTCTTTAAGGTGTTAGCGGAGTGTGTTGATTCTCAGTTCGTACCCAGCTGGAAAAGAATCTGTTGTGGATAGTTATGGATCAGGCAGAAAGAGATATAAAGTGTAGTTGGTAAAGTGAAGAGTTAAGTCAATGAATCGTGAAAGAAGATTAGGATAACATCCATGATAATTCACAGTGAGGGGTTCACTGATTCGACTCATGAATTTCAAATCCTCTAACACAACGCATATCGGCGCTCCATGAGACCCGCAATGCTACCAAAGTTCATTTGATAGTATAGACGATACCTTAATAAAATGATTGCCTGTATTCCAGTTTCTACATGTTCTTCATTAGCCTACACATGATGATTTCAAAACATCTTCGTACGACCAGGAGTAGAAGATACGTAGCTAGACCTGAAACTCTGTTGGAATACATTGATATATTGGTTGTTGCTGTTAGGAGGCTATCTACGGAATACGGAATAGGAACTCTACTAGCGGGCCCCAGCCCTACCAGCCCTATGAAGCGGAGGTTACCAACCCCCCTATTTCCAACAAACTCAAGCAAATCGACACGCGATCACACCTACTCTACTCACAGAAGCGAATTCCCTGTTGTGCGGTCAGTACTTCGTCACATCCCAAGTAGGGACCGGTCCAATGATTGTGGTAGTACTGTGGTACTTCTTTTCTCTTACTGACAGCAAGATTAAGCGGGTATTGTTCCGCTGCTCTCGACCTCAGTTACTCCAACCGAGGAGACTGGTCGCATCCTCCCAACCGAGCGACCAAAATTGATCCTCACCAAAACGTATGTAGAATACTTTAATCTCAAGGATTTATCTCTCGAACTCTATCAAATTCTCATGAAAAGCTCATAAGCATCTATATTATAGAATCGCAAGTTTTTGAACCGCATTCATGTATGGAAAGTGGTGAAAATTAGAACTCTCCTCCACATGTTTTACGACTTTTTCTTCCGACACCGCAAAGGCTGTCAGTGACGTCAAAGCTCTCAGTAGGATCAGCCCTATACAGCTGCCTGAGTACTTTGCCCACGTTTTTCGGTATCCCTTCTGCTCAACTACTGTCTGATCTCCTCTACCATTTCCAATCAAGCACGATGTTCAAACACGTTCCTTGGGCATCTCACGAGGGAGAACAACCCCAGGAAAAGCAGAATGAAGATGGAGGAGAGTCCCTGACAACGATTCTCGACGCTGAGCAGCGGGGCGAGCTCACCATTCTCATTGCAAGTGCTACAGCTGCTATGCGCAAGACTATTGAGTCAAACTTTGATCCTACTGTAAGCTGGCTGCCCAGCGACTCTATCAATTGTTGCTTTTCTGATCCACCTAGGCAACTCTCTCTCTTAAGCCTGATCACGGCCTCTCCGAAGAAGAAAAGATCCTGAAATCCGGAATCGACCCCGGATCCGTTGATGTCGACCAATCTGATCGCGAGCAAAAGCTCAGAGAGAAACGACAGAAAGAGCTTGGTGCCCCAGAGGTGAAAGAGTTGAAGAAAGCTTCTTTGGAGTTTTTCGACAATTGGCGGATGAAGGTCATGGAAAGGGTGGGAACGGTGGTTAATTCCAAGGAGACTGCATCGTCGCAGATGAAGACTACTCCTGCGCCCAAGTCCACCCTGAATTCTTCCCCAGATAAGAAGATAAATCCCGAGACCACGAGATCCCAGAACGTTACGCCTGATTCTGTCCTAACCGCTCTATACCCTCCAGTATCGACTCAGCTTTCTTTGCTCGAAGAACCCACCAAGATCTTGATTGTACATTCCATACTCCTCCTTTTGCTCTCCCTCGAACACTATGTTGCTCCGTCTCGCGTACTCCTCCTCTACCTCACATCATCCCTTAATCTACCACTCTCGGTCCTCATATCCGACGAAGAGAAAGTCGCAAAAGGCCTTCTTGAAGCTGCGAAACAAATGTCCGGAGAGACCGAAGCTCAGAAAAAAGCAGAAGAGAACAAGCAATTGAGGAAATGGAAAGTGGGTCTAGCGTCCGTTGCCGGTGCCGCACTTATCGGCGTTACTGGCGGACTAGCAGCGCCATTGGTTGCAGCAGGTGTTGGCAGTGTCATGGGCGGACTTGGACTCGGTGCAACAGCTGCAGCAGGATATCTAGGTAGTGTGGCTGGAAGCACATTGATTGTGGGAGGTTTATTTGGGGCATATGGAGGCAAAATGACTGGGCAGATGATGGACGCTTATGCGCGGGAGGTTGAAGATTTTGCGTTCCTCCCTGTTCATGGAAGTCACAAAGACCAAAACGAGAAGCTCGCGGGCACGAAGCATGATAGCAAACCTCCCACAAGCTTCGACCAAATAGACGCAGCGGCAGACAGAACCGCCGGTCAAGAACACCTCACCCATACCGAAAAAGACGCCGTCTCCGACCCCTCCTCCCGCCGCCTCCGCGTTACAATCGGCATAACCGGCTGGCTGACCTCCAAGCCGGAAATCCTCACACCCTGGCACGTCCTCGCCCCCACCTCCTCTGAAGTCTTCGCTCTCCGCTGGGAACTCGAAGCCCTGCTCAACTTAGGCAATTCCTTGACCACCATGGTCAGCAGCGCGGCCTGGGGTTATGCAAAACAAGAAGTGCTCAGGCGCACGATTCTTGCGAGCTTAATGGCGGCAATGTGGCCGCTGGCGCTACTGAAGGTATCTAGAGTCGTAGATAATCCGTTTAGCGTTGCAAAGAGCCGTGCGGATAAAGCGGGCGAGGTGCTCGCTGACGCCCTTATCAACAAGGCCCAAGGCGAACGCCCCGTTAGTCTCATTGGATACTCACTCGGCGCCCGTGTCATCTATACTTGTCTCCAAACCCTCGCCCGCCGCCGCGCATTCGGGCTTGTCGAGTCCGTTGTCTTGATCGGCGCGCCCACACCCAGCGATACTAGCGACTGGCGTATCGTTCGCAGCGTCGTTTCGAACCGTCTCGTGAATGTTTATAGCGAGAACGACTATGTGCTTGGTTTTCTCTACAGGACGAGTAGCATCCAGTATGGAATTGCTGGACTGCAGAAGATTGAAGGGTTGCCTGGAGTGGAGAATGTGGATGTCAGCGAGAGCGTTAGCGGGCATCTGAGGTATCGTTACCTTATCGGTCACATACTACAGAAGATCGGATTTGAGGGTATTTCGGCGGAAGAAGTGCAGAAAGAAGAGCATGCGTTGCATAAGATGGATGAGGAAGAAAAGAGGAAGATGGACTCAGAGGGTGGAGCTAAAGAGGGAGGCGAAGAGGAGGAGGCAGTGAAGATGGAGAGGGAGGTGCAGGAGAAGACCGATAAGGGGCTAGTGTCTAGTACGATGTCGTATGTGCCGAAGAGATTGAAAAGAGGGAAGACACAGCATGGAGATGAATTGTCGAGAGCAGCGGAGACAAAAGCTATGCTTGAGCAAGATAGGAAGGCGGAAGCGGAGAGGAAGAAGTATGAGCTGCCATTGAGATGAGCTGAAGGGGCGTAAAGAAACAGACTGGGATTGTCATGGAACGTAAGGAATGAACTTAGACAGCACTCCTGCAAGGATCGTTGATGATTTAATTAAAGGTCTCAGAAGGGAAGTTTGATGACGTTGAGGGAAGCAATGTATGGCTCAGCTGGTCTGGGAGACTCAATATAGGTAGTCCACGCATATTACGCTATATACACGAAATACACAATGATGCTATGTATGCATCACGTCCGAAACTAAAATTCGGTTCTTCAATTATCTATGCTGGCAGCGATATTGTGAAACCGTCATGTAGATTTGTTTGTCAGGCAGCTAGATTCGCAGTGAACGGTCATTTTGTGCAAATTAATATGATAGATTCTTATTATTCAGCAAATCATTTTTGTAGAACTGATTTGAGTAGATGTTTAGAAAAGACAAACTTCAGCAGTGTGAAATGATTGATATTAGAAGATATGCATAAGTTCAATGCACATTTATTTATTTTTCAACTTCGGTTCAGTGTTGTTGATGTATCAAGCAGTGTAATTTTTACTGATCACAGTCAAGTTCTTTCATCGACAATTCGAGGATTCGGCTCGTCATATTAGCAGTTTAGCACCTCTGAGCGAATCTTGCTTGAAACCTTGCCGAGAATCTTGAAATCTTGCGGCTTGAACGAAATATTGCAGCCGGCCCAGCCACCACCCTACCCACCACCCTACTCACCATCCTACATGCTCCCCACCCGGGTTTTAGCTCGCGGGGGGTTGGAAAAGTTGAACCGGGGCCCGAGGTCAGAAATAAGACTTGACGTCGGGTTGGAAAAGCTTTGGGGCCTATGCGAAGCATACTCTACATATATCAAGACCATTAAGCAAGACCACAAAAAGATCCACATCCAGTCACTGAAGGCCTCGACTGTGCATATGCGCAGCATCAACCGAGCATAGTAAAGAAGCATCAATGAACGACGAAAGCATCGACGCTGAAAATCGAGTGGATGAGATAACATGTAGTGGCTAAATGATTTGAATGTGAGAATCGCAGTTCGCATAGTATGCCGCGCACTATCTACCAAAAAGAAAACTCATGAGAAAAGTGATGATGCAAATCAATGAGCAGAACGACGCGAATGAAGAAGAAAATGCACGAGATAGAATCTGACGAAGATAAACGTGAGCGATAGCTTGTGAATGAGCATGTCACATTGAAGTTGAGTTCCTGTTCCCATATGTTGTGCATATGCACAGCTACAAATACTTCGCTCTTGCGGTTTTAGTCAGAATATCGCGCATGAGCGAGGCATATGTCTGTTCTGTTCTCTAGCTATTTTTAGCTTAATAGAATCAAATTCTTGAGCCCATGATTGTTAGCATATGCAGAAAGCTGAGCCGGGGTTGGAATAATTTCGAGCTCATGGTTAGCATATTCTATGCAGAAAGTTGAGCCGAGGCCCGGAGAAAAAAAAAAGTTCCGGCCCTGGCTCAATTTTTCCAACCCCCGGCCAGCTGTAACCCCTTACTGTCTATGTGGATATTTCTTTGAAGACCGGTCAATAATGTCATTGTTTACTAAACTCTCTGCACCCCACTCGTGCGTGTCTAAGTGAACAACTAGTAACTTCATTGAAGATTTCAAGCGATCAATTATGTCGAAGTAACCAAAACCGTTGATCAGTGGTATGCAACTAGAAATACATTTTTGAGGCCCCCTAACCAGCAAGCTATCGAAGTACAAAATGCCTGACATCAAATTTGAGGTCTAAAGTAGCTTTGATTTGGATATCTTGGTCTACCCATGACCACCAGGCCACCTCTTACTCGCAATGGTATCCTCCTATGGGTTTCCGCTTTCTTCTTTGCCAGCCGAGAAGGCTACCTTCTTCTTAAGGTATGCTTTCACAGCTCCTATCTCATTTGGTGCGAAAGGCGTAGGATTCTGTTCCACCTTGGCTGCCACTTCGACAGTCATGCCATAAACCCATTCGAACAATTCACCGTATAACCGATGTTCATCCTCGTTCCTGTAACGGTTCGACAGTAGCAGCCGCGCAAATTGGTATTGTGTTTCGTGAGCTGCGTCATTCCGTTGGATCTGATGATGTTTCAAGTTCCTCACCATTGTAAGAAAGAGGGGGTCAAGGCCGGTGTCCTTCTTCCAAGCTGCTCTGCCTCTATCGTCGTAACGCAATTTCTCCGCATATTGTTGATACCGATTTGTGGAGTGCTCGGGATCATTGTTGCCTTTTGGAAACTGTTCGCCTCGTATCTTGGCTAACTTCTTGACCGCTTCGAGTAGAAGGTTTGCCACAAACATTGTCAGTCGAACGTTGTCAATGGCTGCAAGTTGAGACTTGATCTCGTCCACCTCAGCTTCCAAAGACTTGATACGACTATCCTTCTGTAGGTCCTTATCTTCGATATTTTTAACCAAAGCGCCCTGCTGTAGATCCTTATCTTCGAGGTTTTTAATCAGAGCATTCTGCTGTAGGTCCTTATCTTCGAGATTTTTAATCAGAGCGCCCTGTTCTGTAACCTTTTTTATCAAACTGGGGATTTTCTATTTAGAATGTAAGCGACGTTGAAGGTACTACCGAGCTTGCTATACATACTTTGATCTCCTTTTGCTGTTGTTCTCTTAGCTCTCTTGTCTCCTCGAGGAATTCGTCGAGGGGACATGTTGCACAGATCTCATCACGGTCTTCGTAAGAGGATTGAATATCAGTGTGATAGTCCAGTATAGTCGAATGGGTTTTCTTGTGTCGAGGGTCCAACTTGAGCTTCTTTTGCTTATCCTCGTCAAAGTCGAACGATGACTGTCTCTTCAGAGCAGATCTTCGATCCTGGTGCTGAATCCATTCTTGAGGAGACATATTTGCTGATGGATCGTCCGGGCGCGGTGTTGTCAACTGAAACATTATCTTAGCCATGATAACGCAGATGTTCAAGAAGCAAGCGTGAGCAAAGCAAGGACCATCCGTGGATGGATGAGTGGAGATGGAAGAGAGCAATGACTTACATTAAATAGGTTGAGAGGATGACACCTCTTCAAGGTGTTAGCAGAGTATGTTGTAACTCAGTCAAAGTCTTGGTGAAGGAGAAAGCTGTTGTGGAGTGATGTAGGTAAGAGAGGAAGAACTTTGAAGTGTGGTTGCTTAGAAGAGTTGAGCGGATGAATCGTATGGAAGAGTCACAAAGAATATAAAAGCCAGGATGATTCACAGCGATCGTCACTGATTGAATATTGTACCCGAATGAGTGTGAACATCTCCAACACAACGGACATCCATGCCCCCGCATGCATGCTATGAGAAACTCCTCAACAAACCTAATGTTTTGAATTCACGTGCCCCCTTTCTAGATCGCGACAGCGTCAAATCTTCATATCTTAAAGTCTGGTGGAAATGGTAGTCGGGATAACTCCATTCGTTCAGAGGGATTATTGAAGAAAGCTCGTGCAGCGTAGACCAGAAGGCGTACGTCAAGTGTGGGAGAGAAAGCAAAAACATGTGGTTCGTTTCTATGTTTGTTGATCCCGCTTCCACTTCCATTCCTAAATCCTTTCTTGCGATATTCCACCCGTACTCATATGTCCACCATAGAATCTGTTGAATGCGGCTTCGTCAGCGAGGTTTTCCCCTTCAACCTTATTCCAAGTTCATGGCTGAAGGTGGTCAGGATGTGAGACAGTCTAGCCTCTTGCACAAACGCCTGAGAGTAACCTTACCGGGAGTTGGGGGACAATGGGATCGAAGAAAGCTCTATGCCTCTGACAGTAACGAGAAGGCAAATCAACCTCCGTGTAATCCATTATGCGTTAAGATGGCGGTATCAGTCGCATGAAAGCACAGATCGATGACATTGCAACAGACCCCTTGTACGTCGAAAATGATTGCTGGCGGCAGAGCTCCACGGCATCGAGGTTTTGATTGGTAGCTATGATTGGTACAGAATGAACGGTTTTAGCTGGTTCCTTGCATATCTAGCTGCGAATTTTTGATAAACAATATTCTACTACTTGGATTATTCTAAAAGAGATGCCTAACTATAATCCTGTCCTGTGTACTTACGTCCAAGTTCTCTCCCTCGGTCATCTTGGACGATTCCCGTCTCCTCTTGAACAAGTCTAGCTTCTCGTCAGGATTTGCTGCGTAAAACTTCAGCCGCGGCCTCATCATCGCCTGCTCGAGCTCCCGGGGATCGTGGTATATAGACGGGTTAAAGTGGTAGTTATCACGTGCGGGAAAATCATCGATCGTAACCTTTTCGAGGCCCCGTACCTCGCGGAGTGCCACGTACCCATCAGGCTGATTATCAATGATCGAGGTTTTCAGAAACTTTAAGCCTTGGCAGGTCTTCAGAAGGCGGAACGCCCGTTTTGAGTCGCTACCGAACCAGTAGAATTTAATGGCCGTAACGTGTTGGCGACGGGGGTATCCGATATTACGCAGAAATCGGTACAATCTATTTGTAGACGTGAAGTAGAAGTTGTTGTATCTGTAGAAGATGTGGAAGGCTTCGATGTAGGTTTGTCTTGAAAGCAGGAGAATCGAAAGATGCCATTTATTGCAATTTTCACCGTCTATACTGGTACTGATGATATCGTCGCCCACAACAACGGACTTGTCCGAACAAAGAACATACTTGTAAATGCGGTCTCGGATCTCCGGAATACATGGCAGTTGCTTCAATAGCGAATGCTTGTCAACTTTTGCAAGAAGCTGCTGCTCGGGCTCCAGCGACTCTTCTTTGGCTTGATTCGGAAGCGGTGGAACAGAGGTTTCGACTCTATCTGGCTGGCTTTTACTAGCTTCGGCTCATCAGCAACTGCATTGTGCATCGTTCTAACATCAGAACCACATATAGAGGTACTCGCCCATTTCTCATACGATCAACTTGCGACTTTGCACGCCACCTATTTCGTTGAGAGGTTTTACTCCGTATCACCTAGTTTCCGCGCACACTGGGACAGTCTGGGAGTCCGCGCAAGAAAAAGGAACCACACTAGTACTAGATTGGTAAGCAACCCACTAAGATATCAGGTTGGTTGCCTCAGGTTGGTTGGTTCCATAGAAAGTACATACTCCTCAGCTACCCACTGGACGTGTTCTTGTTCCAAATATGACTGCTCGTAGTACTAGTGCCTCTAAGATCAAGCTTAACCAGACTGGTCCGAGAAGAAGTACTTAATAGTTATATAGATTTCATGCAGCAAGATATCTCGTCCGCTGTACAGTAGGACGGTACAAAGCCTATATTCTATTCGGCAGCCCAACAGCAGTTCATATTTGTTCACGAAGGCTAGACTAGACCTTGACGCCATGAAATCGTTGATCTTAAGAGCAGCAAACCGCTACCTTAGATATAATGACTACTTATAAAATAGGTGGGCCTATATTCTATCGAAAGCATCTCTAAAGTAGTGTTCTCTATTTAGCAGCGTGTTCACAACATGTACTTATCATCAACAAACACTACTTGGAGATCTTTCAGTGCAACAAGCATACGCTACAAAAGCATACGATGATACAAGCAGTTCATTGGAGAGAAGTCAGCCTGTTCCACGGGTCGGGCGGTTACCGTCAGCGACGGCGTCTCGTCGACCGACACCAACCCGACTCTCAAGGCTTCGAAGCGCTACTCGCCAAACAAATTGAATCATCGCATCGAGCCTGAGTATTACTTAAGGATCACGAATCTAAGAGTAACACAGCTTATAACGGATTTCAAAGGTAAGATGGCGCTGCCGTCCAATAGAATCAAGATATTTTCACTATCTACCCTTATCTAAACTTTGCGGAGGCAGACTTCCTAGTACGTGCAGAACTTGTCTGCCTCTCATTGTGTTTCGTTCTTTGATTTTATGGCATCTCATTGCTTCTTCCATCCTTCGCATGGTATCAATCATCACACCCACAGAGAGAACATCCTTGTCCCCCGTCTGCACCATAGCACCCTTTATCTGTTGTTGTCTCCTACTTGATTCGCTTCGGAGTTCTCTAATGTTGCATTTCCATTGAAAGATGCAGCCACGAGCTTCGATCAGAATAACCCCAGCCGTGCGGGGATGGACCGAGCTATGATCCTATTCTCTGGGTTAATTAAAAGTTGACGGCAGCTTGCATTTGCTTCCCGAATAACAAGCCCATAGCGTCTCCAATACTGCCTTGATGGTACTCAATGGAGAGTATTCATCTCGATCTACCTATCGATCTTCGTCCATATGTGGCTTTGACTACCAATTGCGGACAAATTATTATTGGCCTCCCTACCATAGCCTTGACGATCAATTGTTGAGGGGAATGCTTGACTGGAAAGATAAGAGGCAGACCTGGAAGTTGCTAGATTGAAGGTTTAGGAGCCAAAAACGGCATGTTCAAAGATGATCTCCTGGAGACGCGGGAGCGATCGTATTACAGAACTGAGATTGAGAACTACGTGGCACATGCATCTCGGAAGATAGACTTTATCTGCTGTGTGGTGATGGCATGTGATAGAAGAACTCCTTGAGCCAGCTACAATAGAGCATCTTCAAGCACACTTTCCAAACCGAAACGTAATCGCAAAATATTGAGAACAAGTTGTTTCCCTGAAGAGATTTAATCTTTCACAATGTGCCCACCACGATCAAGAAGTACAAAGCAGCCGCCGTGCAGGCCGAGCCTGGTATATCTCGCTCGTTGTCAAGGACATAGAATTACTAAAGGCTAAAATTGTGTAGGCTGGTTTGACCTCGAACTCTCCGTAAAGAAAACCATCCACTGGATTAACGAGGCAGGGAAAGCAGGATGCAAACTCGTTGCGTTCCCAGAAGTCTGTATGCATGACCTTCTCCTCTTGACTATATGTTCCTCGATTTACGGGCTATTGCTGATTTTCGTTACAGGGATCCCAGGATATCCATACTGGATGTGGAAAATCAACTATCAAGAATCTCTCCCTTTTGTTAAAGCTTATCGCCAGAATAGTCTGCCTTCAGACTCTGATGAAATGCGGCGGATCCGCGCTGCTGCTCGCGAAAACCAGATCTATGTCTCAATGGGCTACAGTGAGATTGACATGGCTTCTCTGCATCTAGCACAAGTCATGATCTCGCCGACCGGTGATATCATCAACCACCGCCGCAAGATTAAGCCTACCCATGTCGAGCGCTTGATCTTTGGAGACGGAGCAGGAGACACATTCGAGAGTGTCGTAGATACCGACATTGGCCGAATCGGACAGTTGAACTGCTGGGAGAATATGAACCCCTTCTTGAAGGCTATGAATGCTTCCGCGGGAGAACAGGTGATAACTTGCCTCACCACTTGGGGAACTGTCACTAATCGTTCCAGGTCCATGTCGCCGCCTGGCCTATTTACCCCAATAAGGACACCTTGAAATACCCCGATCCATTCACCAATGTCAGCGATGCTAACTCCGAGATCGTGTCACCAGCCTATGCTATTGAGACTGGAACTTTTGTACTAGCCCCATTTCAGCGTCTGTCACAGGAGGGTGTAATCAAGAATACCCCAGAGCACATTGAACCGGAAACCCCAGACAGATACAATGGCCACACCAGAATCTTTGGACCCGACGGAGCTTTACTTGCTAAACCAGACAAAGACTTTGAGGGCTTGGTGACGGTTGATGTTGGTCTTTCTCCACGTCCAATGTTCGCAGAAGCTAAAATCTTCATAGATTGATCTCGACGAAGCTCATCTTAGCAAAGCTCTTGCCGACATTGTACGCTTGCTGCGATGCTATTTGTCTCCCGTTCCACCTCACAAGCTAATATCTTCCAGGGCGGCCACTACATGAGGCCCGACTTGATTCGACTACTTGTCGACACACGCCGTAAAGAACCCATTACACACTGTGACGAGGGCGGGAATGTTGAGAAATACAGCACCCAGGATCGAGTGGGCTTGTCCATGCCGCTCGACCCACCGAAGACGGATGCATTTGCAGTCAAGAAAGGTACGAAGCACACGGAGATTAAGCAAAACGGTTACAATGGTCTTGTCAACTAGGTAGAGATGCAACAAGGAAACATAGGAGACTTTCTAGAGTAGCAAAGGATATGCAAAAGTATCTGTAGTTCTTGACAGCAATCAGATCAATCGTTGAATACCGTTATAAGATTGGTTTTTTATGGTGTTCGCTCTTAATTGTTCGGTGTCCTTGTTTTGTAACCGAGCTGTGCTAAGTCTATTCCCGGGCTTAAACAAGTCACATTCCGTGATACAAATACGACTGAACACTGGTTGTACGATTCAAATACAACGTACTCTGTTTTAAGGTTAGAAGATGTCGTTCGTACTCGCTGGTACTGAATCATGTTGGGTCCGAATCATGATAACCCCTAGGACGCGCTTACAAAGAAGCGCCCGGCCGTTGCGGCGTTTGTTTAATTCCGCAAGCCTTGTTCTTGAGCTTTCTCAACTAGCAACCACACCTTCTATGCACTTCTGCACGGTGACTTGATGCGTACTCCTATATGGCGAGCAGCCAGGATTATCCATAATCACACATGCCCTCAACCTTGCCGGTTCATCGTTGGTCGCCGCTTTCCTCTTCCTCTTCCTCGCCGAACATTCTATTCTTCACCGAGCCAGCGCCGCGAAGATGATCCTGCGATCGCACCAGAGGCAACATGGAACCATATCGCCGAAACCGGGACGCCCATTTCCGATCCATATGACAGTACCCAAGAGGTGGAAAGTGGCCCAGATGGGGGAAACGGCGCGCCACAGAAGCCACCCAGGCCTACAGACAGAAGCTACTATGGCTCGGGGATAAAGAGAGCCAATAGGGGCATCAACAAGAAGAA
>JAABUK010008017.1_pt1 | contig 14994 bp, 16 predicted proteins | sample 5559141 | NCBI WGS metagenome assembly JAABUK01 (sample SAMN10711869, study PRJNA513367) | rock metagenome | isolation source: Antarctica rocks | place: Antarctica: Victoria Land, Pudding Butte nord | collected 2016-01-03
GTCTGACAGGAGCTGACGGGTCAGCCTCTTCTTGCGCTCCCGCAAACCTTCTTCCGGGACCTGCCGGTCGGGCTCCACCAGACCCAGGCCGACCCGCAGCAGGGTCCGGTTACCGACCGCCGTCGCCAGCGCACCTTCGAAGTCCTCCTCGACTGCTGGAACCGGCATGGCCCCACTCTACCTCGGGCATACGTTTGACATAGAACTACGTCCCATGTACTTTTACGTTCGACGAAGGCGATGACGGGGTTGGCACCTGCACACCTTGCAGTACGGATCTAGCGGCGCGTCGAGAGCCGCGGCGCGGTCGACGCCGTGGAGCTTGCTGTGCCCGCCAGGACCGTTTGGCACTGCTCGCACCTGCCCCACCAACCGGTTGGCTCGAGGCCAACCTGAACGCACCACCCGATACCCGCTGTTCGGCACGACACCCAGCCACTCACGACAGGAGGGCCGTCATGGCTATTGACCAATCGCCCGCAGCGCCCGCGCGAACGTCTCACCGGACGCCGGTCCAGGACGGTGGCGGCAGAGCGCGCACCGGACCCCGCATCGCTAACCGGTGGATGGCGCTCGTCGTCCTCAGCCTCGCCCAGCTGATGGACATCCTGGACGGCACGATCGTGAACATCGCGCTCCCGACCGCCCAGCACGACCTCGGGTTCTCCACCGGCGACCGGCAGTGGGTGGTGACCGGGTACGCGCTGGCGTTCGGCAGTCTGCTGCTGCCCGGCGGCCGGCTCTCGGATTTCTTTGGGCGGCAGCGGATGTTACTTGTCGGCATTGCCGGGTTCGCGGTCGCGTCGGCGGTCGGTGGCGCGGCGAACGGGTTCGTGATGCTGCTGGCCGCGCGTGTCGCCCAGGGGGCGTTCGCCGCGATGCTCGCGCCGGCCGCGCTGTCGCTGCTGTCGGTGACGTTCGCCGGCGACCCGACCGAGCGCGGCAGGGCGTTCGGGATCTTCGGTGCGGTCTCGGGCATGGGCGGGGCGTTAGGGCTGCTGCTGGGCGGCGTCCTAACGCAGGACCTGTCGTGGCGGTGGTGCTTGTACGTGAACGTGCTCATCGCGGCGGTCGCGTTCGCCGGTGCGATGCTGTTCGTACCCGACGCCGGCCGACCGGAGCGCACCAGGCTCGACGTGTCGGGGACGGTGGTCGCGGTGCTCGGCCTGGTCGGCATCGTCTATGGGCTCGGCAACGCCGCGGTGCACGGCTGGGGGGCCGCAGAGACACTGGGACCGCTGCTGGTCGGGCTCGGACTCGGAGTCGTCTTCGTCCTAGTCGAGCGCCGCGTCCCGGGGCCGCTGCTCCCGCTGTCGGTGGTCGTGCACCGCAACCGGGGAGGGGCCTACCTGTCGGTCGCGATCTCGGGGATCGGCTCCTTCGCGGTGTTCCTGTTCCTGACCTACTACCTGCAGCAGACGCTCGGGTTCACACCGCTCAAGACCGGCGCCGCGTTCCTCCCCATGATCGTGATGCTGATCATCGGTGCCGTCATCTCGGGCTCGGTGCTCCTGCCGCGCACCGGGCCGCGTCCGCTCGTCCCCGCGGGATGCCTGCTTGCTGCAGCCGCGATGGCGATGCTGACCCGCATCGGAGCGCACTCCAGTTACGCCGGCATCGTCCTGCCGTCGCTCCTCGTCTTCGGCCTCGGCTTCGGCTTCATCTTCGGCCCGGCCCAGAACGTCGCGACCAGCGGCGTGAGGTCGCAGGACTCCGGGGTGGCATCGGCGATGGTGAACACAGCGCAGCAGGTCGGCGGCGCCATCGGGCTGGCCCTGTTCAGCTCCCTGAGCGTGACGGCAAACAGCCGCTACCTGACGGCGCATGCGTCGACCGCGACGACAGCGGCCACCCGCGTCGCCGCAACCCTCGCCAGCGACCACTTCGTGTTCTGGACCGCCACAGCCCTGTTCCTCGCCGGCGCAGGACTGTCCGCCCTCCTATTCCGCAGCGGGACCGTACCCATCGACCCGAAGATGCCGACCCGCACTTGAACCTCTCGAGGGCGCCAGTACACGCGAGACGGAGGGACCTGAAGTCCGCACCGCCCTGACCCGCCCGTCCCTAACTGCGCCTGATGCCGAGGGGAGGCCGTAACGGACCTCGACATGGCACCCGATGCATCCCGACGGACCACTCCCCAGGACGCGGTCCGACCACCCGCCCAGACCTTCTTGCGACCCGGAACCACGAGACGCGCAGCACGCGCGGAGAGACAGGAACACGATGAGAGCAGCCCAGTTCAGCCGGTACGGCGGCCCCGAAGTCCTCGACATCGTCGAGCTCCCCGACCCGCACCCCGGTCCGGGGCAGGTCCGGATCCGCGTGCATGCGGCCGGCATCAGCGCCACCGACCCCAAGCTCCGCCAGGGCGTGCTGAACTTCGGCGCGGGGCTGCCGCAGACGACGGGCCGCGACGTCGCCGGCGTCGTCGACGAGATCGGAGAAGGTGTCACGGACGTCGCCGTCGGCGACCGGGTGTTCGGCGCGTCCGACGACGGCGCCGGGGCGGCCGAACTGGCACTGCTGACCCACCGGGCGCCTATCCCGACGTCCCTGGGTTTCGTCGACGCCGCCGGCCTTCCCGTCGCCCTCGAGACGGCCACCCGTGCCCTCGACCAGCTCAAGGTCGCTGCCGGGAGCACGCTGCTCGTCAACGGCGCCGCGGGGGGTATCGGAAGCACCGTCGTCCAGCTCGCCGTCGCCCGCGGCGCACGCGTCATCGGCACCGCCAGCACCGCCAACCACAACTACCTACGACTCCTCGGCGCGGAACCGACGACCTACGGCGAAGGCATGGCCGAACGCGTTCGCGCTCTCGCACCCGACGGCGTCGACGTCGCCCTCGACGTCGCCGGAAGCGGCGTCCTCCCCGACCTCATCGACCTCGCAGGGGGTCCGCAGAACGTCGTGACGCTCGCCGACTTCGCAGGCTCAAAGGAGCACGGTGTCCTGTTCAGCAATGGCTTCCATGGCCACGCCTTCCACGCGCTCGCCGAGGTAGGAACGCTCATAGACGCTGGACGGTTCTGGCTTCCGGTCGAGCGCACCTACCCGCTGACCGACATCGCCGAAGCGCACCGCGTCAGCGAAAACGGCCACGTCCGAGGCAGGCTCGTCCTGGTTCTCGCCTGAGGGCACCACGACGCGGACACAGACGGACACGCCCAGCGACGTCGACCCAGCACGTCCGGCGACCCGCTGGGGAACGTGGCCGCCGACGCCCCCGAACCGTGGCGCTTCCGTCAGTGACCTCAGCCAGCATCCCAGCGGGGCGCGGCAGCCCGACCTCGCAGAGGTCGGCACGCTACGCCCTGGCGGTGGCGCGCCTAGGGGGTCGTCCGCGGACTCTGCTCGCCGGAGCCGCCGTCCTCGGGCGCCGCCGCCGTGGTGCGGCGCGGGTGAAGACCTTGCGCGCGACCGTTTACCACCCGACAGCGAGACAGCGGCTTGTCACGCCACGCCCCCTGGTGTGCCCGCGCGATTCGTCACCCCTGAGCTACCGTCACCCTGCCCGCCAGCACCCACCAGGTCGCGCTACGCCCGGCCGGCACCCCCACTACCGCTGCCCCGCTGGTCGCCGGGCCCACCCCCGTGCTCGCCATCGCCGAGCTCAAGTCCGCCGGCCTCAAGCATCTGCCGTCGGGGCGGTTCATGGCCAACGCCGCCTGGCTGGCGCTGGCAGTGATGGCCCACAACCTCGGCCGCGCCGTCGACCTGTGCGCCGGACCCGAGCTGGCCCGGGCTACCGCAACCACACGGCGCCATCGTGTTCACCATGCCCGGCCGCCTTATCCACACCGACCGGCGTCGACGACTGCGACTACCCGTGCACTGGCCATGGGCCGACCCGATCCAACGGGCACTGGCCCGCATCCACGCGATCCCACTGCGCTGCTGACCACCGACCCCCGCCCCGACGACCAGGACCCGGAGAAGCCGGCAGAACCGCGCTGCCCCCAGCTCGACCACCCCGACACCGCGGCCAGATCATCACCGCCCAGACCGCGCCCATGATCGACAGTGGACGCCAGCATCCCACCGCGAGCATCGCCATCGGGTCCTCGGGCCGGCTCGAGTCGACCCGGATCGGGTCGGCCAGGTTCCACACCCAGGCGAGGACTCGTCGGGCGGCGTGCTCGGCGACGTCCTGCTCGGTCCGGGCGTTGTGGGTACGCCACCGCCGGGCAGCAGCCTTTGGACACGGACACCGGGCGGCGCAGCGCCGTTTTCCCGTACACCATCACCGGGCAGCTTGCCGCCGCCCGACGCACTGACCCCGCACGCCGGGCGGGCCCCACAATCCCGCCGCTCGTGTACCGCCGTGGCCCGGACCGCGGCACTGGGCTGTAGTTCTGCGGACCGCTCCTCAACCGCGAACGGTGGGGCCAAGAGCGATGAGGCGGTGAGGCGGTGAGGCGGTGCTCAGCGCCCGTTCCGGCTGGCGACAGAGTCAAACTCGGGCTTGGCCACGTCGGCGAGCTCGGGGTACGCAGCCTCCGCCCGTCGCTGCAGCTCGCCCATCGAGCGCCGAGCGGCCAGCACGATCACGATGGTCAGTACCACGGTCACCACGGACCCGACGATGGTGACGGTCGACCCGACGCTGGTCGCCGCGGCTCCGAGTCCGTAGGCGCCGAAGGTGTAGATCCCGGCCCAGAGCACGCCACCGACGGCGTTCGCGGCCAGGAACCTCGACCACGGCATCCGGTTCAGCCCGGCGAAGAACGCCGCGTAGGTGCGCAGCACCGCGACGAACCGCCCGAGCAGGACGACCGGCACCCCGTGGCGCTCGTAGAGGTACCGCCCGACCTTCAGCTTCGCCGGGTCGAGGTGGAGGCGGTGACCGTGGCGGGCAACGAGGCGTTGCCCACCGACCGCGCCCAGCCAGTAACCGCCGTTGTCCCCGAGAACCGCCGCGGTCGCGGCGATGGCGGCGACCGCGGCGACGTTGAGGTTGCCGGTGGAGCCGGCGTAGAGCGCGGCGGTGATCAGCGCGGTCTCTCCCGGCAGCGGGATGCCGATGCTCTCCAGCGCGAGGTAGCCGTAGCTCTGCACCAGCCCGGTGATGTTCAGCAGTGTCATGTCCGGTCCTCGAGGTCGTGGGGGTGTGCTCCGGTTTGGCCGAGGGCGCGGTCGGGCGTTGCGGGTGTGCTGCCACGTGGTCCGTCGGCCCGCCGGGCGGCCAGGAACGCCACCCAGCCCGCGACGAGCACGAGCCAGAAGGCGACCAGGCGGTACAGCAGCACCGCTGCGATCGCCTCCGGGACGCCCAGGCCCACGGTGATGAGCCCGGTGGCCATGGCCGCCTCGACCACCCCGAGCCCGCCTGGAGTCAGCCGGAGACCGGCGACTCCGGTGCCGGCGACGTAGGCCAGCGCCAGACCCGTCCAGGGCACGGCCGCGCCGACCGCGGTGATCGCCGCCGCGAGGCAGAGCACGTCGGCCACCCAGTTGAGCAGTGCGAGGCCCCCAACGGCGGCGGTGTCGCGCCGGCCGAGGCGGTGCTGGGTGATCCGCCGCAGGAAACTCCCGACCGAATCGGCGGTGCCGGTGGGCGCGGGGCGGCGGGTGACGCGGCGGGCGCGGGTCATCACACCGGCGGCCGTGCGCTCGAGGTGTGAACGCGCACCGGGGTTTCGCAGGAGGCGGAGGAGCGCCCCGGCGGCGGCGGCGGCGAGCAGTGCCGTGCCGACCGTCAGCACGGTAGCCGTGGTGTTGCCGGTCGCGGCGGCGCTGCCGACCACGATCAGGGTGAAGGTGAGGGCCGAGGCGACACCGGAGATCAGCAGCGTCCACCCGGCTGCTGCACTGTCTGCCCCGCGCCGCATCAGCTGCCGGAACGTGTACGCCGTGGCGATCTCCGGCCCGGCGAGTGGGAGGGTGACCGAGACGGCGTTGGACGCGTAGGTGATGCCCAGCAGGGCCCGGAACCCCACCGGGGTCTGCCGGGCGCGCAGCAGCCGGTGGTGCACGAGCGCGGGCGCGGCCATCGACACGAGCTGCGCGACGATCACCGGCGCCACCCAACCGGTGCTCAGGTGGCGTAGCGCGGCCGACGACGCCACGAGCGATGGCCAGGAGGTGACCGCGAGGTAGGTCAGCACCACCGTGGCCGCGCCTGCCGACAGCACCCGGCGGACGCGGGCGGGGCAAGTCGTGGCGGGGCCCGCAGAGTCGCCCAGGTCGGGTGGACGAACAAGGACGGGGACAACGCGGTGCCCTACCTGGGTTGTGGTCATCGCGGGTCCCCGTCCTTCCCGGTGGCTTTCGAGTCAGGCGTCGCTGCGTCGGACGCGCACGGCAGCAACGGCACCGAGCCCGAGGGCCCATGCCACCAAGACGCCGAGGCCGACCCAGGGGGACAGGCTCGTGGAGTCCGGGACGCTGCGGATGAAGCTGCCACCGGCGTTGCTCGGCAGGTACTGCCCGATGTCGCGGCCGACCTGCCCGAGCAGGCTGCTGAACAGCCCAGGGACCACGAGGACCAGCCCGATGACGGTCACGATGGCTCCGGGGGTGCTGCGGATGATCCACCCGAGTGCGGCGCCGATCATCCCGATCAGGGTCAGGTAGACCCCGGTGCCGATGACGATCCGCAGCACGCCGGGGTCGCCGAGCGACACCCCGGTCCGGTAGGAGGAGATGAACGCCTGCGCCCCGAGGAACGCGACCAGGCAGCTGACGACCATGGCGACCAGGGTGACCGCGGTGAACACCACGAGCTTGCCCGCGAGCACCGGGAGCCGGGTCGGGACGGCGCCGAAGGTCGACCGGATCATGCCGGTGCTGTACTCGCCGGTCACGAAGAGCACCCCGAGGGCACCGATGAGCAGCTGTCCCAGGTAGTAGCCCTGCATCGTCGCCGAGGGTGCTGCGTCCTCGGGCTGGATGCCGGCTAGGTTGCGGGTGTTGTAGGCCACCAGTCCGGCCGCGAGAATCATGCCCAGCACGGCGGTACCGAGCACGGCGAGCGTCGAGCGCAGGGTGCGGAACTTGATCCACTCGGAGGTGATCACCCGGGGCAGGGTGACCGGGTGGGCGAGGGTGTCACCCGCGGGTCGCTGTCCGGTGTCGGTGGGCTCCAGGGTCGTGGTCATGCTGCGGTCTCCTCGGTCGGGTGGGTGGTGGAACCGGCGTGGTAGGTGACGGCGTCCTCGGTCAACGCCATGTAGGCCTCCTCCAGGGAGGCGCCCTGGGTGGACAGCTCGAGCAGGGTGATCCCGGCCCCGGCGGCCGCGATGCCGACTTCGTCGCTGCTCAGGCCCTCGATCTCCAGCCCGCCGGGAACGGGGCGGACCACGGCGGTGCGCTGCAGCAGCCCGGCGAGCTCGTCGGCCTGCGGTGAGCGGACGCGCACGACGTCGGTGGCGGCGTCGGCGATGAACTCGGACATGGGCTGGTCGCGGAGCAGGCGGCCCCCGCCGACGACGATGACGTGATCCGCGGTCTGCGCCATCTCGCTCATCAGGTGCGAGGAGAGGAACACCGTCCGCCCCTCGGCGGCCAGGCCGGTCAGCAGGTGCCGGATCCAGCGGACCCCGTCGGGGTCGAGACCGTTGACCGGCTCGTCGAGGATGAGTGTCTGCGGGTCGGCCAGCAGCGCGGCGGCGATCCCGAGCCGCTGGCCCATGCCCAGCGAGAACGCCCCGGCGCGCCTGCCCGCTACCCCGTCGAGGCCGACGAGGTCGATGACCTCGTCGACCCGCACCCGGCCGATGCCGGTGGTGGCGGCCATGGCGAGGAGGTGGTTGCGGGCGGAGCGCCCGGTGTGCACGGCGCGGGCCTCCAGCAGCGCTCCCACCTCGTGCAACGGCCGCCGGTGCGCGGCGTAGGGCTTGCCGTTGACGGTCACCGACCCCGAGGTGGGCGTGTCGAGACCCAGGATCATGCGCATGGTGGTCGACTTCCCCGCCCCGTTGGGGCCGAGGAACCCGGTCACGCTCCCGGCCTCCACGGTGAAGGTGAGGTCGTCGACGGCGGTCGTCTCGCCGTACTTCTTGGTCAGTCCTCGTGCTTCGATCATCAGGGTCCCCTTCAGGTTTCGGTGTGGACCCACCCTCTGTCGGCGCCGGGGGCCGCGTCGTCGCCCTAGCGCGCCGTCGTCGCACTACCACCGACGTCGCAGCACGCCGGGGTCCTACCGCGGGTGCGGTAGCCGGGGCGTGGCGCGCAGGGAGGATGCACCGGCACCCGGGCGCGCCTAGCCTCAGCCCATGCCCGCACCCCGCGCCCGAACGCCCCGACCCGGCTGGGCCGACGTCGGGCTGGGCGTGCTGGTCACGCTGCTGGTCACGGTGGGCAGCGTGTCCGAGACCGGTGACGCGCCGTTGGTCCGCCCGCAGGACTGGGTGAGCTACGTGTTGTTCGCCCTGGGTGGTGCGGCGCTCGTGTTCCGGCGCACGGCGCCGACCGCCACTTTCGCCGTCACGCTCGGCCTGGGTCTGCTCTACCAGGGCTTCGGCTACCCGGGCGGGCCGCAGCCGCTGGTGGTCGTCGTCGCCGTCTACACCGTGGCCGTGGCCGGGGACCGACAGCGCGCGCTGGGCTTCGGCCTGGTCGCCGCAGCGACGCTGGTGACGGTGCGGAGCGTGTTCGTGCCCAACGGGTTCGCCTCACCGCTGCTCGTCGCGTTCCCCATCGCCGTCGTCGCCGCGCTCTACGCCGGCCAGGTCGTGGCCGGTCGCCGCACCCAGCAGCTCGAGGCGGCCGCGGCGGCGCTGCAGGCCGAGCGTGAACGGGAGCGCGACACCCAGCGCCGGGTCGACGCCGAGCGGTTGCGCATCGCCAGGGAGCTGCACGACGTGGTGGCCCACAACATCTCCCTGATCCACGTGCAGGCGGCCATGGGTGTCCACCTCGCCGACACCCAGCCCGAGGCCGCCGCGGAGGCGCTGCGCGCCGTCAAGGGTGCGTCGAAGCAGGCGCTGGGCGAGCTGCGCCGCATCCTCGACGTGCTCCGCGCCCCCGAGGACGCCGAACCCACTGCCCCCGCGCCCGGCCTCGCCGACCTGGCCGGTCTCATCGACAGCACCCGCAGCGCAGGGCTCCCCATCGAGGTCCGGGTGATGGGGACACCATCGGAGGTCCCTGCCACCGTGGACGTGGCCGCGTACCGCATCGTGCAGGAGTCGCTCACCAACGCACTGCGCTACGCCGGCAACGCTCCCACCCGGGTGACCGTGCGCTACACCGCCGCCACGCTCGGGGTCGAGGTGGCCGACGACGGCCGCGAACCGTCCGACGCGGCGCTGCCGGGAACCGGGCACGGGCTGCCCGGCATGCGGGAACGGGCCGCCGCGGTCGGGGGCACCGTCGCCGCCGGGCACCGACGGGGCGGCGGGTTCGTCGTTCGCGCCGAGCTGCCGCTGCTCACCTCATGATCCGGGTCCTGCTGGCCGACGACCAGGTGCTGGTACGGGCCGGGTTCCGCGCCATCCTGAACTTCACCGAGGACATCACCGTCGTCGCCGAGGCCGGTGACGGTGCCGAGGCGATCCGGCTGACCGAGCGCCACCACCCCGACGTGGTGCTCATGGACATCCGTATGCCAGGCACCGACGGGCTGGCCGCGACGGGAGTGATCCGGCAGGCCAGCGTCGCCGCCACCCGGAACACTGCTATCCCTGACACCGCCGCCCCTGATACCGCTGCCCCGGACACAAAGGTCATCATCCTGACCACCTACGAGTCCGACGACTACCTGTACGCGGCGCTGCGTGCCGGAGCCAGCGGGTTCCTCCTCAAGGACACCGAGCCCACCGAGCTGCTCCACGCCGTTCGCGTCGTCGTCGCCGGTGACGCACTGCTCTCCCCCCGGGTCACCCGTCGCCTGATCGCCGACGTGGCCTCCCGACCCGCCCCGGGCCCGCGCAGCGCCCCCGCCGCGCTGGCCACCCTCACCCACCGGGAGCGCGAGATCGTGGTGCTCGTCGCGGCAGGACTGAGCAACCACGACATCGCGCAGCGGTTGTTCATCAGCCCCCACACCGCGAAGACCCACGTGAACCGGGCCATGGCCAAGCTCGACGTCCGCGACCGCGCCCAGCTGGTCATCATCGCCTACGAGAGCGGCCTCGTCGGCTCCGGTCGCGGAGAGTGAACACACAACTCATCTTGTATCAGATCATCTCAACTCGTATGATAGGTGCCATGAGCTCCCTTCCCGCGCCTCCTCCCTGGGCCGGCCCGCTCCCCGAGGCCACCCCGCCTCCGGGGTTGACCGTCTACCAGCTGCCCACCGGCACCTACGAGACCCGGGCGGCCTTCGCGGTCCGCGGTGGGTCGTTCCGCGACAAGCGGCACTTCGCGGCGACGGCGATCCTGGTGGCGCACCCGAAGGGTGACCTCTTGATCGACGCGGGCTTCGGCGCCGGTGTCGCGGCGCACGTCGCCATGCTCCCGCGTTTCATGCGGGCTCCGTATCGGACAATGGAGACGGTGAGCGGGCAACTCGACGCCGCCGGTTACGACCGCAGCCGGCTGCTCGGCGTGCTGGTCACCCACTCGCACTGGGACCACGTGAGCGGTCTCGACGAGCTGCAGGTGCCGATCTGGATCAACGCCGGTGAACGCGAGTACGCCGCCGAGGATGTCGACGGCAAGGTGTTCCGCAGCGTGTCGGAGGGACACGAGATCCACGAGTACCGCTTCGACGGCCCGTCCTACCTCGGCTTCCCCTCCAGTCACGACGTGCACGGCGACGGGTCGGTGGTCATCGCCCACGCCGGGGGTCACACCACCGGTTCCGTGGTGGTCTTCGTGACCGTGCCGTCCAGGACGCGGTACGCGTTCATCGGTGACCTGACCTGGCAGCTCGAAGGCATCACCCGTCGGGTCGAGCGACCGTGGTTGCTGAGCAAGCTCGCCGACAGCGACCGCGACGAGCTGCGCCAGGGCCTGCTCCGGGCGATCTCGCTGACCGACGTGATGCAGGTGATCCCGGCCCACGACCGCGACGCCTACGACGGGATCCCCCACCTCCCCGCCCGACTGGCCACCGCACCGACCACCGAGCCCACCGAGCACCCACCCATTCAGCAGCCACACTGAGGACCCCGATCTCCCCGCCCCAGGAAGCAGCACACCAGCATGCAGAGCCGACCGTCTCAGCGTCCCCCGGACCGGGCTGAGCGCACCGCATCCAGCACGGGGCCCTCGGCCGACTCCGAGATCACCTGGCTCCTGCACCGAGCGGCTCAGCGGATGCGCAGCGCGACCGGTGAGCAGGCGGAGCGGCACGGCATCGCGCTCCGCGATTACATCGTGCTCAGCGCCCTGCACCTGACCCCGAATCTCACCCAGGTCGAGCTGGCCAAGACCCTGGGGTTGGACAAGACGACGCTCATGTCCCAGCTGGACCGCCTCGAGCAGAGGGGCCTCGTGGTGCGCCGCAGCGACCTCCGCGACCGTCGTGCGCGCATCCCGGAGATCACCGCGCAGGGCCAGACCGTGCGCGCGCGGGTCGCCCGCGCCTGCGCGGACGTCGAGGCAGCAGCCCTGAGCGGCGCCGGCCCCGACCAGCAGACGCTGTTCCGGCGGATGCTCGTCGACATCATCGGCGACAGCGAGGACCCCGGTTCCTGCCTGTGACCGACCAGCCGCTGCCCTGCCCCGGCTCGGCCACCGGGTCGACTGCTCGTGCCCTGCCCGATCTCGTCTCAACGTTCACTACCCCACGTCCGCTGCCCGAGGGAACACCCGATGACTGATCGGATCGCCGCCGGGCGAGCGGTCTACGCCCGGAACTTCGGCGTGACCGAGGCGGAGTCGGAGCGGATCCTTACCTCACGCGTCGGTACAGACTTCACTCAGGAGGCCTTCAGCGCCGCAGGGGGTGTCGGGTGGCAGAGCGAGTCCCTGACCGATCGCGACCGCAGCATCGCCGTCGTCGCTGCGCTCGTGGCCCAGAACGTGACCGACGAGCGACTGATCACCTACCTGACGCTCGCCCGCCGCAACGGCGTCGACGAGCGGGGGCTCTCCACCCTGATGGTGCTGCTCACCGCCTACGTCGGGCAGCCCTACACGTCGGTGGCGATGGAGGTGGTCCGCCGCTCGGCCGCCGCGGGTGGAGGTTCTGCGTGACTGCCGTGGAAGAGCCGGCACCGTCGCCGTGCTTCGCCTACGACAACTGAACGGGGTGTCGTCCCGGCCGCATCGTCCGGGTGATGAGTGCGGTGCTGCCCGCGGCCGCCGACGTGCACAGCCAGGTCAAGCCCTCCGCGAAAGCCTGGTGTGCCACAACGTCGACACCCTCCCGCGACCCGGTCGGCGCTGGGTCGTGCTCGGCGGCGACTCGATGTCGCAGAGCATCGGTGCCTCGGCCTACGACGCCGGCTGGGTCGGGCAGCTGGCCGCCCGCTTGGCCACCACTGGTCACGCCCTCGGGTCGTCAACCTGTCCGCGACCGGCGCACGGGTGACCGACCTGCTCTCCCAGCAGCTCCCCGCCCTGGACCAGCTCGGGTCGCGGGACGACGACCTGGTCACGGTGCTCGCGGGGTCCAACGACCTCTTCGGTAGCCGGGCGGGCCGCACCCGGCTGCCGGAAGCGTTCGCGGAGCTGGTCGACCGCGTCCCACCCGGGTCCGTGGTCGCGACGCTTCCGCAACCCACCGGTGCCGCCGGCCGAGCCAACCAGCACGGTCGAGCGCGCCGCCAGAGCCGGCCCGATCGTCATGGCCGACCTGCAGGTCACCGGCCCCCGGTCGTGGCGGCGACGATTCGCGGGCGACTTCTTCCACCCCAACGACGCCGGGTACGCCGCCATTGCTACCGCCTTCGAGCCCACGCTCGGCGAGGTCCTGGCCTGAGGCCGTCTTCCGAGCTGGGGCGTCACGCGGGGTTGTCCTCCCTGCCACGGTGGAGCCTGCTGGACATCGCGTCATCCCACCGCGGTAGACGACGGGCGTCGAAGCGGTGCGCGCGGGGGACGCGGCGTTGTGGTCGGCTGCCTAGCGTGGATCGCACACCACCGCGACTCCGAGAGGACATCTCATGTCATCGATCTCGATCGTCCTGCCCGGCGAGGGTGAGCCCGTCGACCTCGGCACGACGACGATGCGCATCCTCGGGGACGGGCGCACCACCGCCGGGCGGATCGGCATCACCGTGGCCACACTCGCCCCGCACACCGACGGTCCGCCGCAACACCGTCACGGGCGGCACGACGAAGGGTTTTACGTCATCTCCGGGACCGCCCGCTTCACCAGCGGCAACACCGGGTACGACGCCCCCACCGGCACCCTGGTGATGATCCCGCCCGGGGTCCCGCACACCTTCGAGAACCCCGGCGAGGAGCCGATGGTGATGCTGTCCACCTTCTCGCCGTCGTTCTACGTCGAGTACTTCCGGGACATAGCCGCGATGATCGCCTCGGGCCGCGCGATGACCCCGGAGTCGGTGGGCGAGATCATGGCCCGCTACACCACCGAGCCCGCGGCCAGCAGCCTGGACGTCGAGTGATCACCGACGGCCGGCGGGTGCGGGAGCCGGCTCCAAGCGGGACAGCGGGTGGTACCTCGGCCGCCGCCACCGGACGACCACCGGCCTGGCGCCCCAGCAAGCGGGCCCACTTCATCAGCGACGTCGCGGTCTTCGTCGTCTTCCTGGTGCTCTCCGCGCCGGCGACCACGGGGCTGGCCGTGCACGAGTGGCTCGCGGTCCCGTTCATCCCCATCTTCCTCGGCCACCTCGTCACGTCGTGGCCGTGGATCACCGCCGTGCTGCGGCGGGGCGCCCGGCCGCGGGGGCGGCCGCGGACCAACCGGACCCTGGACGTGCTCCTGTCCGTCGTGATGGTCACGGCCCTATACTCCGGCTTCGTCATCAGCGTCGACCTGCTGCCCTCGCTCGGTCTCGACGTTGCGCCGCACGACTTCTGGGTCAGCGTGCGCTCCGCGTCCGCGACGCTGATCGTCCCGCTGGTCGCCGCCCACCTCGTCCTGCACTGGCGGTGGGTGCGCCGCAACGTGCTGCGCCGCCGGAGCACCGCAGGGGCACCCGCATGAGGGGCGGCGACGGTGTCCCGTCGACGAGCCTGCTGGCCGCGGCACGGGCCCGCGGCCGACGCGGTGGACGCCCCGCCAAACTCAGCCCGGACCAGTTCGCACTCGCCCAGCGCCTGTATGACGCCGGGGAACACACCGTCGCCCAGATCGCCGCCATGTTCACCGTTCCCCGGAGCACTGTCTACGGTCGCCTCGACAAACCCCGCTCCCCGGCCGCCACCTGCATCTGACGGGCCACGAAGTCCACCGCCTCTTGCGGCATCTCCGAGCGGCCCCGAGGAAACCGACCCGACCGCGTATAAAACTTCAGCAGCAGCGCGAACCCCAGCCTCGTCGCACCACGCTTGCCGGCTACGTGCTGCTGCTCATCCTCCAGCACCGTCCAGTGCTCGACGAACTCATCCACTTCCACCGGCAGCCGTCCCGTGCAGCCCATCCTCCCGCCACGGCGTTATCCACCGGCAACGCTCAGCCACAGAGACAGCCAGATCACCGTGGTTTGGGGCTGGTGACAGCATTCTTACCGACACCCCAAGACGCTGCGATGAGCCACACTACGCGTCGTCGCGATAGGAGAAGCGGGCAAGACCGTCACGGGACCGCCCGGCAGGGAACCCGCGAGTACCGAACGGATCGCCATCCCCTTGCGGGTGGCGAGGCGTGCCAGTCCCGCCGGAAGCGGGGTTGGTTGGCGTCCCGTTCGGCTCGCAGCGCTCGGGCTGATCCTCTTTAGCGCTGCAGGACCTCGCGGAGCGCTGACAGTGCTCGGGTGACATCTCGCTGTGCTGAGGGAACGACTTGCCGTAGGAGCACGAACGCGTGGACGTTGCCGGCAGCTTCGAGGAATGTCGTTGGTACGCCTGCGGCGACCAGGGCCGCGGCGTACGCACGCCCTTCGTCGCGGTTGGGGTCAGCGCCGGCCGTCATGATGACGGCGGGCGCGAGCCCGGCCAGGACGCCGTTGATCGGCGAGGAGCGCAGGT
>JAABUK010008021.1_pt1 | contig 14984 bp, 4 predicted proteins | sample 5559141 | NCBI WGS metagenome assembly JAABUK01 (sample SAMN10711869, study PRJNA513367) | rock metagenome | isolation source: Antarctica rocks | place: Antarctica: Victoria Land, Pudding Butte nord | collected 2016-01-03
AGAAATAGAATGAGAATCGAAAACATTTATTATCTTAGCATCACTCTTCTTAAAATTAATAGAATTTTTAATATTATCTTGATTTTCTATTATTTTACATTATTTTAATATTAGAACTCTAACTTTTTTATCTCTTAGTATAAAGATATTATGCACATATCTTAATAAAAGTATAAGATATACTAATTATTATACTAATTAATAGTAATCAAAATTAAAAAGTTAATGAATATTTATATTATAAGAGAATAATGAAAAAGTAGTAAGATATATATTAGTTAATCTGCGTTAAAACTTTTTTATTCATTTTTTTAAAAAATTCATTATTTTTTATGTTAAGACTTTAATAAATACTTAATATATCTTATTAAATCTTTCATTCTACTTTTTCTATTTATATTTCACCTACTTTTTCTTTTATAACATAACTTTATTCAGCTGTTATACTAACTTTAATAAGTCTTTTTTACTTATAATAATGATTAATATAATTAATATCTTAATCTATTATTTAGAATTTATTAATCTTTATACTTTTATATTTATCTTCTAAATTAAAAGTAAGAAAATAATAAAAATTTCACTTTACTTATATTCTACTTATCTTTTATACTAATCATTATTATAATATTAACTTATTTTAATAATAACTATCTTAATATTATAGAATCACAGTTTATCACTTCTTAAAGTTAGAGATAATAAATATAGATAATAAAGTTTAAGTAAATTAATAAATATTTTTAATTTATAATATTAAATAAATATAGCTTTTCAGTTTTAGAATAATAATTAATATTAAGAATAATTGTAAGAAGAAATCACACTCTAAGAAAGATAAGATAATAACGAGAGAAAGACTTATTACTATTACTGTAAAACAATTTAAAAAGATAGATGTTAAAGCTTCAGATTCTAAGAAGAATATTATTAGAAAGCTAAATAATAAAAGAGATTTCAAATCTCGCGTTAAAAGAGTTATTAGAAAGATCTTAAAGATAAGTAATAAAAAGATTATAAATTCTTTAAAAACTTATTATATAAAGTTAGAAAATAAGTTATAATAATAATTAATATAATATAAAAATATATTAATAAATATTTAATGAAAGTATTAAGAAAGATTAGACGTTATTAAAAAAGTAATGAGCTGCTTATTCTCAAAACATTATTTTAAAGATTAATAAGAGAAATCATTTTTAGTAAGATTAAATCTTAAGTCTGAAGATAATAAGCTTTTATAATTAATATAATATAGAAGTTTATAAAAGTATATTTAATATCTCTTTTTAAAGATATAATTATTCTATTTCTAGATTATAATAATGATTAGCATAATTAATAATTCAAGATATAAATCTTTGCGCAATTCATGCTAAAAGAATTATTATTTAAAGCAAGAATATGTAATTAATTAAAAGACTGAGAGAGAAAAGATAATACTTAAAATAGCTATTAATAATTAATTAGTTATAAATTGTATAGCTAATAAAGATATTATAAAATGTCTTAGCTTATAAAAGTCTTTAATTATTATAATGATTAATATAATTATATATATTCTTCTTATAAATCTAAAATCTCTACACTATAATATTTACTTCTTTCTAATTAGATTAGCAAAAATATTTCTTGATATTCTTGACAGTCCAATTAAGAGATCAGATCGAATCGAATCTAATTTAATTCGATCTGATCTTTAAAATCTTGAGATCAAAGACCGGATGATTTGATTTTAGATAAACTGAGACCGGACCGGACCGAATCATTACGCAGTCTAATAATTATATTATGCTCATAAATTGAGAATCTCTATTTAATATAATTATATTAAATAGATTGTGAATTCTTTATATATTCTTATACAACATTCTAATTATATTCTTCGTGATTATATTCTTATTAATAATTATATAGATAATATAATGTCTTTCTTTCGTTAATCGATTTATCACATTAAGAATTGTATTAAATCCTTCTGATTTCGATAATTTTATTACAAAATTTATAAAGATATTCTTTTAAGACATCTTAGAAATCGAAAGAGATTACAACTTTTCTTTTAAGCGTTATCTTCTTATCTTTAATCTTTAATAAAGATAATAATTTTTCAGATATCTCTTAATTACTTCTATCAATCCAGAAAATTAATACAATTTTCGAATTAATCGCAATATCTTCAATTCTTCTATATAATCTATCTCTCAACTTTCATAAATCTATTAAATCATTTACATCCGCAGCTCTTCTAACTCTATCAAAATAATTAATTTATCTCGAAAATAAAGTAGATCTCCTCATTTCTTATATAGACTTATCTGATATTTATTATAGACATTCTCGATCTTATTTTATAAGATCTCACAAATCTTCTTTAAATCATAATTATTTTTATTCATCTGCTTAATATTCTTGTTTAGTATTTAAATCTCTTGCGTGATATATATTATCTTATAGTTCTTCTAAACTTTCTTAAATAATATCTTTAACGTTAATAATATTTAATGCAAATTAGAATTATTCTTTACTTTAGAAATATTCTTCTCTCTTCTTATTAAGACATCAGTCCTTTTATTAATCGTCTTTAATTAATAAACAATTTTAAAGTTGAATTGCGTTAAAAACTCTACTCATCTCATCTATTATCTTATTAACTTCTTTATTAATATGAAATACTTCAAAGTCTTATAATTTATAAGCACTTTAATAATATCTTCTTTAATACTCTATAGCTCAGACTCTCATTCCTTAAAGCATTAAATTATCATCAATAATTCCTTATTATATATGATATAATTCCTCTCTATTAAGCTCATACTACTTAAATAATAAGTAATAAGATTGTTAAAAACTGTCAAGACTAGCTATAGCAAGGTCTAGATATTAGAGAGTTGTGAATAGAAATCACTGTTCTCACATAAAAGGATCAAGAGTAGAGTGTAATTAATAACATAAATTGATTATAAAAGAAGAACAGAATTATGAAACTATGAGATATAGCGTTATTTATATACTCAAGAAGAATTATTACTCATAACTGCTCACTTATAAGTCTAAATGAGTACTAACTGATTATTCACAACTACTCACTCATAAGTCTAAGTGAGCATTAGCTTATTACTTACAACTACTTACTCGTAAGTCTGAATGAGTACTGACTTAATATTAAGTCTTAAATCACGTGATCTAACTAATCTTTCTATTTTAAAAGATTCCGTAATATTATCTCTCTTTTAGTTAATCTTTATTTTAAAGATTAAAAGTTAGGATTAAGAGCTTCTATAAGAGAAGTTCTTCATCATTCTTTCTTCTTACTATATTCATTTATTAAGTGAGTAAGTCTTCTTCTTATTATCATCAGACTTTAATAAAGAGAGTGCTAAAGCTGAATTCTTCTACTAAAATATCCTGCTCTAATTATACTCTCGCAGATACTTTATATATCTTTTTTACACAATCCTCTAAATACTCTAAATACATTTATTGTAGTTATTATTATAATGAAAACTTTTCTAATAATAATTTTAATAAGTTAGATTAAGAGAAGAAAAAATTGTAGTTAACTTTTCGCGTTTCTTATAAAAGATCTTTAAAAAAAACTGCGAAGATTATAAGTCTTTAAAGACGAATTAAGTCTCTAAAAAAGACGCGGAAAATTATAATATTTTGAGAGATTAAGTCTTTAAACGAGCTTAATTAAGAAGAGAAATATTTAGAAGAGAGAGAGTGATTAATCAGTGCGGGATTAAATATCATTTCTAATAAGACGCAGCTAACTATTCTCTTTGATTTTTCTCATATCAAGAATTCCGGCGATGATAATTCTTAAGAATCGTGAGATTGAGATTTATTTTCAATTCTTATATGTTTTCTAATGTGTTATATTCTAACTATTTTATCAGATAATAAGTTTTGTCTTTAATCTCTTAATTATTTAGCACTTGTTTTATCTCATACTTCTAATTCTAATTATTTAGATGAATTAAAGTCTGTTTAACGTTCTTTAATGCAGATTTTAGAAGGAAAATATCGAATACAGAATAAATTCTTATAATATTTGAGAGTTTGAGTCTGTAAATTACTTTGTCTAAGACTCTCTAAATTAAGTAGAGATCGAGTTTTGTATAATTTAATTTTACATTAAATCTTTTAATTTTAATATTTTAACGAAGTAAATATATTAAATCTCTCTCTTTGAGATTTAATCCGTCAATCCTCTTAAAGTTATAATAGATCTCGAATCTTTAACTAATAAACTTAAGATCTTTTGTCAATTCTTAATATAGACTGATTAATAGTTGTACGCTAATAACTACTTTTTATACAAGTTATTTCACTTCTCTTAATTATTTATACAAAACAAATTTATATTCGTAATTTGTGTAAAATAATAATACTTCAATCACTGCCGATATACTATTATACGCGAACTGCGTTAATAATAGAAGTACTACCCAATTATTCTGATGATAGTTCACGTAATATTGTAGATATTATTTTAGTGTCTGATTAATTCTTTCAGTTTATTCATCTATCTGCGGATAATAAATAATTAATAGTTTATACTTAATCTTAAGCTGATCTATTAATAATTTTCAAAATTTGAAAGTGAACAGTTTATCTTAATTAAAGAGAATTTTCATTAATATATCATGATTTGCGAATATTGTTTATAAAAACGTGTAGATTAGATCCTCCGCATTAGATACTTTTAAATAGTTAATAAAGTATGCGTACTTCGTTAATCTATTAATAATAATCAAAATATTATTATAACTAATATTTGTTATTGAATCTTTGAATAAGAATAACTTAATAATGAAGTTCAACGCTATAAATTTTCAGGCTCTCTCTAATATCTTTAATAACTGCATCTCCCCGTATAATTTATATCGGAAGTACTTTATTTTCCAACAAATATTATAATTAATAATTCACTACCGAACTGCTTTATTCATCTCAGAAAAATAGTAGAATCTGAAAATACGTTTTAAAGTTTTTTCTATTTCTTAATACTTATAAGAGATCTTCTTATAATATTATCGAAGAATCGTCTCTTTAACTTGATTTATGATATATATCAGTCTCTTATATAGAATCAGCCCGCTATTCTATTATTAAAAGACTGAATATTTTTTGAGATTCTTTTAAATTTCACAAAATAAATACTCGTTTAAGTATAATCTGATAATTCGGCGTTTCTAATCTTAATTAGAGATCCGAAATATCGAAGTAATCACAGCGTGATTATATATTATAAATCTATCTGAGTTCTCACGTAAAACTGATTATAAAACGAATTTAATATCTCAAACATAATCTGCTCAACAACTCAAAGCATTAACTTTAACATTATCATTTCCTTTTTAATAGAATATCTTAAAGTTGTATATTAATAACAGCTTAGATTATTATATCTAATATCTATTTAATACTTTAATAGTGATAAAGTATAACAGATTTTTATAATCTATATAGATTTTTACAAAGTACTTAAATTCTTTTAAATATACTCGTCATTTATCAAACGCGGTAATTATAATTAGAAGTTCCTTATCGTAAATCTCGTAATTAAGTTTCGCAGAAATCATTTTTCTAAAATAGAAGACAACAAATCTCAATTATTCTTTGTTATCAGATTAACTTATACATATATCAATAATATAGTTTAATATATTTGTCTTAAGCATAATCTATCTCTTAGAATCAAATATTGCGAGAATAAAAACTGTTATAAATTTTTATTTCAGCTTCTGAAACAAAGACTCTACTTCTATTTCTTAAATAAAGAATACTTTCTTTCTAATCATTTATATTAATGAAGCAATTATTTTTAAGTAACCCATAATAAATCTTCGATAGAAATTAGCGAATTTAAGAAATGATTATAATTTCTTTATCAATATAGATTGCGATCATTTAAGTATAACTATAATCTTGAATTTATCCATCTGAATTCCTATAATTATCAGAATAAATCTAAGAAACTTGATACTTTATTTATAAAACTCGTATTTCTTAATCTTTACTAACAGATTTTTCGCCTAAAGAACGCGAAGCATCTTTTAAATATATTTAATATATTATTCTTTAATTTCAAAATATATAAGAATATTATTAAGATAAGTAACACAGAACTGATCTAGATATTCTCTAAAAACATTATTTATTAGAGATTGAAAGAAGATTAGAACATTTATCAACTCAAATAACATAATCAGATACTCGTAATAATTATAATAAGTTCGGAATACTGTTTTTTATTTCTCTTCTTTTTTTATTCTTATCAGATTATACGCTCTCCATAAATCAAGCGTTATAAATCACTTAACTTTATAAATACAATTGTGTAATTTAGAGATGAGAGATAATGCGTAATAATTTTTTATAATTATATTATTCAGTTGTTAATAATTAACATATAAACGCATTTCTTCATTTAACTTCAAAACAAATAGAATTAAATATTCTGTAGATAAAGTTGAGAATTAAATAAACTCTTTTTTTTTTAATTCTTATTAAGATATTTTTGTAGAATCTTAAGTTCTTTCTCAGAAAGAGAATAAATAAATTTGTATGTAAGTTTCTTATTAAGTTTCAATAGAATTTCGTAATTTTAGAATTAATATTCAGATAACGCAGATACGCTTTTATTCTTTATAAACAAACGTTTAAATTCGTTATATTTAGATGAATACTTAGAAGATTTCTCTATTATTTCTGCTAAGTATTTATTATCAGATTTTATTTATATTATCTTAGTAAATAATATTATCACTGTGATTATTTCGCAGGCGCAGTTAAAAAAGCTAATAATTTGTTATTTCTAACTTACTTTCAGATTATAAGTTTTTAATTATAGAATTCTCAGAATAATATTATATTTAATTTTCATAACATCTAATATCATCTTTTTGATATATTATTATATAATTAGATTGAGTGAATAAGTCTTTATCTTGATTTATTCTTGATTTTACTTTATAGAACTTCTATCTACTAATATTAAGTGATAGAATTTATTCTTCTCTCAGATTAGCAGATGTGAGTAAGTCACGTACGCTGAAAAAGCGTAATTTTCGATGACTTCAGAATCTATTATAATCTTAACTTTTTATTATTCAATATTTTCTTATAAGATCATATATTATATATAACTAATATTAATTATTATTAGTTTTTAAGACTTAAAGTCAGATTCTTTATTAAGTCTTGAATACAAAGAGTCTTCTTGTTTTTTAACTCTTTAAATTAATAATTTCGAAAATGAGTATATTCTTTCTTTATAAAGTAACAATCGAGATTATCGCACGGAAAATATGCGTATAACTTGTGAGAGATGTAATACTTTCTATCGTAAATCACTCTTACTATCTCTGATTCTTTGAGTTCTTTAATTTACGTCATGCTTGCGTTTTATATTTCTTCGAAATAAACGGAAATATTAATCTTATATGAGTTAACTACTTCTCGAATATTGCTGTTTTAATAATAATGAATCTGTTTTTAATTTTAATTTAAACAGTCTTCTGTACAACATATTCTTAATTATAATTTTGACTTAATTCTTTAAAATATCTTTTCGAGTGTATATATCTTATGCTAATATTGAGATTCCAACTCGCAATTTATATTCATATATAACACTAACTTTTAGAACTTAATAATTATTTTCACATAATTCTTATTATACTTAAGATTACTTAATACTCACTTCTAAAGCACTTTAAAGATGGCGCTTAATAATTATCTTATCTTCTTTTATTTGAATTTCTTAGAATATTATTTTAAGTTATTCTTATCTAATCTGTAAATAGCGCATTAATTATTATAATAAACAGTTCAGAATAAATAGATATAAGATAATTCTGTGAGTTTTTAATCGCGAATCTATTCAGACAGTTTAACAACTATTTTTAACATCGATGTTTCGATATTAGCGCAGCTAATATCTTATATATTATCTGATTTGTTTATTCTCTATTTCGCCAATTCTTTCGAGATCGCGTGTAACTGTTATTTATTAAGATAACTATTAACTTAATATTCAGATTTCTCACAATAAAGATATAAGTTCTTTTTCATCCACTTCTCTCACTAAGTCAAAGAGAGTTTGCCTCGATTAGATTTCTTTTCAAACTTTCTCTGATTTGTGATATTCAAATCCATTTCTCAAAAGTATTAAACTTATTTGAATTAATATTCTTTCTTTCAATATTTATTTAGGATAAACGCTTAAGTGCGTTCTTATTCTTTTTTTATCTATCTTTTATATAGATAATTATTTATCTTGATAAATATATTAACTAAACTCTTTAATTTATCTAATCTCTTAATTCGAGTCAGCTTATTTTTGATCGAATTCTTTAATTCTAAATAATATTTGATTATAAATACTATATTATCTCACTTAATTTATAACGTAATCTACTAAAATTTAAATATATATTCTATTACTAAGTCTATCTATTAAAGTTTCTGAACTTCTTATTTAGTAATTCGTTCTTTATTCACTTCTTTATACATCCGTTTAATACACTTCTTAAAGTAAGAATAGCTGATAAAGATTCTTTTTATTTTCTTTTTCTTATCTTTAATTAGCTTTTTTAAGTAATTTATTAGATAAGATTCGAATTAATCAAAGACTCTATTTCTGAGATAAGTGACTGTGAATATTATCTTAACTTCAATCGTTCTTAATCTCTAAGTATTAAATCGAATATATATATTAATTTAAATTAAAAAGATTCGAAGTTTCTTTCTATCTTTATAAAACGTGTTAGAGATATTAACTTTTAAAAAGATGTGATTTATATCAGCAATTTCTTCTCGAAATTATTCTTATTTAGAGTGTGACATATTTATTTTAATAATTTCTATTATGATAGAGTGACTGATATCTAATAATAAATAGTTAAAGTATTAAGAACTGTTAAGACTAGCTATAGCAAGATTTAGATATTAAAGAATTGTAAATAGAAATCACTATTTTTATATAGAAGAGTTAAGAGTAGAATATAATTAATAATATAAGTTGATTACAAAAGAAGAATAGAATTATAAAACTATGAGATGTAACGTTATTTATATACTTAAGAGAAATCGTTGCTCATGACTGCTCACTCGTGAGTCTGAATGAGCACTGACTGATTACTCACGACTGCTCACTCATAAGCCTGAGTGAGCACTGGCTTATTACTCATAACTGCTCACTCGTAAGTCTGAGTGAGCACTAACTTAACGTCAAGTCTTAAGTCACGTGATCCGACTAATCTTTCTATTTTAGAAGGTTCTATAACAAAGATATAATTTCTCATTTAATTCTTTTTATAAGAGAATTTCTTTAATAATATGATTATTTACATTATATTTCACGTAGATCTTCTTTCTTAAATTAAAATGCTGAAGAACTAAATCAAATATTATTAACTTCTTTAATCTCTTAAATATCTTAATACAGAATTCATTTCATATTAATAAGATATTCTTTCTCAATAAATTATTTAATGATCTTATGATTTGATTAAAATCCTTGCAGAAATGTTGATAATAATTAATAAATTCAAGAAATTATTATACTGCACGTATATTTTCTGATTTAAACATTTTCTACTTCTAAATAATCTTGATTTGAGCTGAATCCAATCATATTTTATTCACATCTATCAATAAATTTAAGAATTTGATCTCTATTCCTTGTGTCACTGAATTGATTACATTTCCTTATTGAGAATAGTGTTGCCGCGTTTTAGCGTTAAATTTGCTGCAGTCTTGACAGAAGAAACATCAAAATCTTACAGCACTTTTTCATATTATTTTTATCTTTAATTGTCTGTATTAAGCTGACTATTATATTTAGAAGACTATAAATAGTATTATTAGATAGCCCTTGAAATTCTCTATAATCTTATCTTATTAAACTAGATTTATCTATTGATTACAGTTTAATACAGACAGTTAAAAGTAAGATAAATTAATTTAAAAGAATTTTTCTTGATTTTAGTTAAAATAAGAAAGAGAAGAGTGATTTTTAAATATTAAAATTTATAGATAATTAGATTTAACTATTTTAGAGATCTGAGAGTAATTATATAAAGTTTGAAGCTATTTAAAAGTTAGAATCACAGTATATTAAGTAAAAAAGAAGAAAATTTGTCTTGAAGTTTTGATGTTTCTTTTGCCAAGACTGCAGCAGATTTTAACGCTAAATCGCGGCAACGCTATTCCTAATAAGGAAATGTAATCAATTCAGTAACACAAGAGATAACGTAGAAGTCACATTTCTTAATATTCACTTGAAGTTCTACTTTCTTTAAAATCTTTAACATCTTCTTAATATATTATTTATATTCTTCTCGTGTGTTATTAAATATCAGAATATTATTCTAATATAATATCACGAATTGTTTTAATATACTTAGAAATATATCATTTATATATCTCTAATTAATTAAGAGTGTCAAACTCAATTCAAAGAACATTATTAAATAGCGATAGTTTTCATATATTATATTAAATATTGTTAAATCACTATCTCTGATTATGATTATTTTAATATAATGAAATGCTTAATAAATATTTATCTTTGTCAGAAACTTTACTTTAATAAGTTGTTTTAACATCTTATCAATTTTAAATATTAGATATTCATTCTTCTTTATAAGAATATTCAGATCTCGATAATTTATATAGAATTAAAGTTCTTCATTTAATTTTCAAACTAACAAAATCGGGAATGTAAATAATATATTACTTAACTTAATGAATCTCTTCTTAAGATTCTTCTCGATATATCTCTTAATTATATTAAGTTTCGCAGGATTCATGCGTTAATAGAACTGTCTTCTTAACAGCTCTGCGTTATTCTACAGTTCTATTTAATAATTATATTTATCTTAATATAAAGAAAGAGTATTTAATATCTTCTTTAAAAAGATATGTGCATATTCTTAAAATTTAGATGGAATTATCTCTCATAAATTCTTCTCAATCTTCTCATCATTCTTCTTCTACTTCTTAATATTCTCGGGAGTGATTATAATAATTTTCTTTTTAAATTTCTTAGCTAGCTTCTTAAATACTGCTAAACTTATTATCTTAGTATTCTTTAAATTAAAAAAGATTAAATTTCTATTTAAACTCATATTATCTTTTCATTTTCAAAATCTTCAAGACTTCATTCTTTTCTTTATGAGAGACTTAATTAAGAACAAAATTAATCTTAAATTGATCTTTATCTCTTTACACTTTAGAATTCTAATAGAAAACTATTTCATCTTCTATCTTAATCTATTTAAATCTAAATATATATACTTAGAGTTATTCTTATATAACTGATTATAATCAAATATATTCTTCTCTATTCAAGAATAATCAGAGTTATTCACATCTAACTCATTTTTATTTTTCGATATTTCATTATATTACATGTACGATAAAATAATTAGATTTCTATTATTATATTAATAATATTTTAGCTCGAAACTCATACTATCTGTAACTGAATTAAGTATATAATCATGCAATCTCATTTACTTTTTCTTTAGAATAATAAAATATATTGTTTAAGTTATATAAAAGATTTAAGATATCTATTAATATTTTATAATCATTATAAGTATATAAATCGTCTATATTATAATAGAATGCTTTCTTCTAATAAAATCTATTAATAAAATCTTCTTAATTAAATTCATCAGTCCGATTTGCAGTCTCTTATATAGATTCTTAGTTAGTTGATAGTTCATCACTATTATAAGTTAATAGTCAGTATTCATTAATATAGATATTATTAATGAACCTATCTTTTCTTCGCTCATTATAGTATCTATTAAAAACGAAGATTTCATCTAATCTCTAACTATTATAGAGATGATCGCAGATGATATTCTTAATTAACACTTCTATTTAAGCTTCTTCACAGTTATTTCTGCGCTCGCAGATCTATTTACAGCATCTTTGTAATAGACTACTCTTTTTCTAATTTCTTCGAAATATTAGAATCTTCTTTCTCAATTATTATTAAGCTTAAGCAGTTTCTGATTATATATTCTAATTATTAATATTTATAGCATCTAAACTCTTTATAATCAGCTTTCGATATATAGATGAACGCTATCTTTGTAAACTGAGTTTCATCTTTTAACTTTTTAATTAATCTTCTCTTTCGAGATTCTGAATCTGCTTAAATAGATTGAGAATCTTTCGCGTATTATCTTATTTTTCATAAATTCAACTTTAAAAATTGCAAATTCTTTATAATCTTCTTAATAGTTGTATATCTCTTTAAGATTATAATCAACTTTAAATTATCAAATATCTTTAATTTAATATCTCTAATCTAATTCTTCTCTGAGATATCTATCTTTGTGATATATTAAAAGAATTCTTTAAGAAAACTAAATAAATTCTTATTTAACTGATGTAGATAGTAATAATTATCTCGCGCAGTATCTCTTCAAAAGAGATCTTTAAACCGATTTAATAATATTTATAATAGACTCTTAATTATAATTATCTATAATATCTTTAAATAAGACTTTAGTAGATTACTAGTCTCTTTCTTGATTTTTAATCTTATATAGATTATACGATCTATTTTCGTAAGATATCAATCTTTATTCATAAGTAACTTCAACTTTAATACTGATAATTATACCGCGAACTACTGAGAAGTTCTTATCTTAAAAGTATTTAAATCTAACAGCTTCTCGCTCTTATTATATTAATCACTCGTTTATATATTAAAGATTACTTCTAATATTTCTTAAACGCTTTCCGCATTATTTTAATAAATGAGAGAAACTATAAATATTACTAATCTCACAAGCAGACTCTTCACTAATATCTTCTTATCTCTTAATATTTTTATTAAAATCTGATTCTTCTAAATTAGCTATTTTCGCTCAGCTATTCAAATATCTCTTTCTACTTCTTATTCTTATAAATATTTCTAGATTTTCTTCTTTAAATTCTTATTAATCTGATAAATTCTATTCACTTTCTTAACTTCTTTATTATAAGTTGTGATTACTTTATTATAAAAGTCGCAGAGCTTCTTAAATGCTAGTATTATATCGCTCGTATTACTCTATATTCTTTCAATAAACTCAGTTATCTTTTCTTCTTTTATTAGTTATCTCAGAGTTATAATATAAAGAACTTCTCTATCTTTCTTAGAATTCTTATTTAATAAAGAAGATCGTCATTAATTTGTAAAATTGAAATAGAATACAGAATCTTTATCTAATCTTTCTTAATTAAATCGAGTTATATTGATTTTTAATTAGCTCAGAAATTAAATTCTAAATTCTGCTTTTAATCATATTATTTTAAGTGCTCTTAAGATTCTTTTATTCGCGAAGTCTAACTATTAATTAATAGATTTCAAATCTACTTATTCATTTCTCAGATAGTCTTGCTTTTTTAAAGATATCTCTAATTTCTCTCTCTTTAAAGATAGATAATTGAACTTAATATATTAAGCTCGTTCATAAAATCTATCTTATTATTAAAGAGTCTAAAAGTAATTTAAAGAAGATCTAATAAAGATAAATTGATCTACTCGAAATTTAAATTAATTAAAGAATAACTGTTTTATATTTATCTAAATAATAAAGAGAGTGAACTTAAATATATTATAATAGCTTAAGCTAAATATATTTAATAGTTTATAAAAACGAATACTTAAGTTATAAAAACTAATCTAGCTTATAAAGAAGCTATAGAAGTATTAAATATATATTACAGCCGCTAATCTTAATACAGCTCCCGCGTTCTGAGATCTAATTAGAAGGCGTAATCCTAACGCGTTAAGTCCGCACATAAGTCTTAGACATTTCGCCGTATTATATATATAACGAAATAGTTAGATTTCCATCATCTAATCTATAATCATCTCTCGCGTACAACTATCCTTTATAATTATAGTAACTCGTGATAATAACGAGTCTTATTTATTAAATTAAAATATTCTTGAATTTATAATAATAAGTAGTCGTTCTTCTTTATAATCACATTTAAGATTTGAAAGTTAATATATATTCGTTATTTTCTATTAAACTTCTTAATAAATAGAACAGAAAATCTTTAAAAATTAAATGATTCTTTAATTAAACTTTATTTAAGAAGCTTTACAACTTATTACAACTATTTAATTAGATATATAAATAATAGCGAATATAAGTTTAAGTTAATTAATATTATATCTTTAGTTTTGATTATATAATTTAAATTATAAGAAGAAGAAAATTATTTTAAAAGTTCTTCTTTAAAGATATCCGCAAATTAAGTATATAATTATTTTTATATAAATACTTCTTCTCATTCTCTATTATTGCTCATTATTTTCACGCGTAAGAGATTAAAAGTTTATTAAATAATTATTAAAAAGGATTTAGCTTTAAATTCGCGTATATAATATAAGATTTGACTGATTATAAAAGATTATTCTATATTAATATTTAAACTGCGTAATAATCCGATTCAATTCGATTTCAGCTTATATAAGATCGGATCATTCGGTCTTTAATCTTAAGATTTGAAAGATTAAATTAAATCGAATTAAATTTGATTTGATTTGATTTCTTAACTAAGCTATTAAGAATATCAAGAAATATTTTTGCTAATTTAATTAGAAAGAAGTAAATATTATAATACAGAGATTTTAGATTTATAAGAAGAATATATATAATTATATTAATTATTATAATAATCAAAGACTTTTATAAGTTAAGATATTCTGTAATATCTTTATTAATTATATAATCTGCAATTAATTAATTATTAATAACTATTTTAAGTATTATCTTTTCTCTCTTAATCTTTTAATTAATTATATATTCTTACTTTAAATAATAATTCTTTTAATATAAATTGAGCAAAGATTTATATCTTAAATTATTAATTGTGCTAATCATTATTATAATCTAGAAATAAAATAATTATATCTTTAAAGAGAGATATTAAATATGTTTTTATAAATT